>Ga0302320_10019597_pt1 | contig 13558 bp, 16 predicted proteins | sample Bog_T0_3_FD_202130 | JGI IMG/M metagenome (GOLD analysis project Ga0302320, IMG submission 202130) | Peat permafrost microbial communities from Stordalen Mire near Abisko, Sweden - Bog_T0_3 | ecosystem: Environmental > Terrestrial > Soil > Wetlands > Peat | place: Sweden: Abisko, Stordalen Mire...
CCGCGATCGCTCGAACCGATTGTTAGCGGTCAAGTGCGACCACGCCAATAACCTGGCCGTCTGCGCTTGTGCGCAACGGCGACGACGACCGTTTCACCATGGAATTTTCGATACACGAGGTTGAATGTAAAGCGCTGCAGCGGTACTTCGCGGTGTATCGAGTCCAAGCGCCGCCCAATTTGGGAAAACTGGCACAGTAGCGTGCTAGCTCTCTCCACGTCGTCCACGAACTCGCCGCCGAGCCCCACCACACGATCCTCCAAATAGGACGCCGCAGCGTCCAGCTCTTCCCGAGCGGCGGGAAGAAATCGCAAATTCATCGTTGCGCGAGCTTCGCTCTCAGATCAGCGAATACCTTGTCCGCGGGTATCGTTTCGACCAGGCCGGCCTCTAATTCGCGACTTCGGCGCTGAATCTCGTCCAGCCACGCCTGCTCGGCACCAGCGTCAGGGGGACCGTCCAACTCCTCCAGGAGTGCGCGTAACAGGCGTTCCTTTTCCACATCCGGCAGGGCGCGAATTTCCTGTTCGATTTCGGATACCGCTCGAGCCATAAATGAGCCTCCGGTCGCTAGTTCGCAGAGTATAGCGCTGACGCCCGAATGTCCGCTAACGATGAGGTTGAGCGACGCGGGGCTGCGCCGGCGAAAAACGAAGCTGATTTATCCCGATCATCGACGTTCTCCCTGGCCCAACGCAGACGGACCCAGAGATCGCTCAAACCGATTGTTAGGCGATCGAAGCTACTTTATCCCAGCTCATCGATTCCCTCCGACGATCAACGGTGACGACGCCGCGTGTCCGCTCCAACGCAAGTTAGGCGTGGCTGAACAATTTAAGCTGACAATGCGCACACGTCCGACGAAAGGGACTTCGATCCATCAACGTCGCGCGGTAAAAGTATCGCTCCCGGCAGCGGGGACACCGGAAAAGTTCTAATCGAACCACACAGTACAGCCAACCCAACCCAAGGCCAAAGAATAAATCGTCAGCCAACCACGAGTAGGAAGCAATGCGGGAACGCGGCATCGGCGCGACAGAGGTTATGGCTAATAGAATGAGCCCACCCAGGAAGGCAATCCCAATCCATCTGAGACGCCGGAAAGATGCCCATTCGCGCTCATATAACACCATACGTCTAACGTTGAGGTTGGGCGACGCGGGAATGCGTTGCCGACAAACGAAGCTGACCTGTCCCAATCATCGACTCCCTTCCATGACCTATCGGAGCTGCGGCCCGCGACCGCTCCAACCGATTGTTAGATGTCAGTTTCGGACACATTATGACGATGCTACTTCGGACAGTTCTTGAGTTCGACCCGGTAAAAATGACCTTCCGTGGTGCCGACATTCTCGCCGGAATGTGTAACCGCGTCGCTCCACTCAACGTCACCTTGCACTTCGCTGCGAGTGGTGGCCGATCCATCGGGGAAGGTATTCTTGTACGTTGCATCTGCGAGAGCGAAGACAACACCCTCGGGATGACTATGCATCCCTTCCTTTTCTCCCGGCTTGGAGCGGAATTCCAATACGCGAACCCGTGCGTTATCAAGTCGGACTTTATAATACTGTGGCGAGAGCTTAACGGGGTCGACTGTAGGAGCGGCAGCCAGCGAAGCGATCACCCCGGTGCAAATGGCGCCCAATAGCATTCCGAACGCGACATCCCGAACCCGTGCCATATCAGCCTCCTCAGGTTATAGAATCGAAATTGTTAGCGGTACATCTAGGTGCCTTCTAACGATGAAGTTGAGCGGCGCGCGGCGGTGATACCCCAACCGAAGCTACTTTATCCCGACTCATCTATTCTCCCGGTTGCTCAACGAAGACGTCGCCGCGTGTCCGCTCCAACCCTTGTTAGATCCTCGCGGCCGACTCAAGTTGGCGGTTTCACTGTATTTTGTCGAGCAGGCAATAGTCTGCGGTACTTAGACAGAAGGAACACCATCAACAATGCAGGGCCACCAAAAAAGGCTCCATAAAACCACTTCCATTCGTTGGTGAACGGAGAACTAATAGCGTGATGGATAGCCCATGCCGCGAGGGCCGCAGCAGCCCACGGAGTCGGGTAGACGAAAATAGCTAGAAGAGTCTCCCAGCGACGCGGGTTTGGGTCCGGTGCCCAGGAAGGAGGCCCCTTTCCCATGGTGGCTCGTACGAACTGTAGCCATCTCCCAATTCGCCCAATATATAGGCAACCAGCAATGAAGCCGGGAAGAATGGTCCAAAACGAAGGCACGTTGTCCATTGAGATCTAACGTTGAGGTTGAGCGACGCGGGGTTTCACCAGCGTCGAACGAAGGCACTTTATCCAAGTCATCGACCCCTCCTTGGCTCACTCACCGAAGATGCGACCCGCGGTCCCTCCAACCGATTGTTAGATTTCACACCGCCGCCGTCAAAGCAACTTCTGCAACTGCTCACGCGTGAGCTTGAGATCACGAAGGATGCTTGCCAATAGCCCGGGACCAAGTGTTTCGCCAGTGTGAACGGGAACCACGGTGGCGCGCCCTTCGCTGTGACGTACGAAGTGATGACTACCCTTAACTCGTACTACAACGAATCCAGCACCACGCAAGGCCGAGATGAGGTCTTTGCCTTTAATCGCCGAAAAGGAGGTCACGCGCCAACCGTAACTCGCTGCACGCCCACGAAATCGAGCGCATCGGGGGGACTGCCTTGAACCTCAAGGCAAAGCTCAATTGCTTCCCGAATCCTCGACATAAGGTCGTCTAGCGATTTGGCTTGCGTATGGCAACCAGGCAACGCGGGAACCGTTGCAACAAAGTAGCCTTCTGAGTCTTTTTCGACGACAACGTCAAATTGGCGGGTCATACATGCCTCCAGTGACAATTGTACTCGGGGGCGCCAGATAACACGACTACGCCAGCTTATGGAATCTAACGATTCGGTTGAGCGACGCGGGGGCGCGACGAAAATAGAAGCTGACTTATCACGATCATCGACTCCGCTCCTTGGCTCACCGAAGATGCGATCCCGCGATCGCTCGAACCGATTGTTAGATTTCGTTAGCGTACCTTAGCCAGGCGCTCCGCCATGCGCGTCTGCCAACCAGGACCCGTGGCCTTCCAGCGTGCGATTACATCGGCCGGCAATCGTAGCGATATCAATTTACGCGGATTCATAGATACAGGTCTGCCACCCTTCTTGATCTTAGCGCGCTTTAACATCGGCTCGGTCAGTTCGGGCAGTTCGTCGTACTCGGTTGCCTTCACCACGTGGGCATCAACCCGAGCTAAATCAGATTTCAAGGAGCGGCGCGATGCGGCTTTGTTCGCGTTCATTGGCTTTCCTCATACTAAATACATGGCGACCCGCGCCTCGCGGCGTATAGCCCACAACAATCATCCGGCCTTCCAGATAGCCATAACAAATTACGCGGGTTTCGCCGTAGTCCTTGCGCGTGTCTTCATATTCCAAAGTGACTCCGGCGAAAATCTTCGCCGCGTCCCTAAAATCCAACCCGCGATCTGCGAGGGTCTTGGTGCGCTTCGCTGGATCGAAGGTGATTCGCATGGGTTATTGTATCTACAACAACCCCGTGGCACAAGGTTCGCCTACCGCCAGGCCGATAAAGAAATCTAACGTGTTTTAGAAATGCGGTTCATGTGCAATAAACCCGCCGTTTGCAAAATAACGCGAAGGGACCGGATTGCATGACTAACTGACTAGATATCGGAATTGACGCTCTATTCTGGTGCTTTATACAGTTTAAATTCCTATGAATCCAGGCGTCCCATCGGTCCTCCATTCCACGCGCCTACTTGACCAGTTGCGCGAGCGAATCCGCTACTGCCACTACAGCCTGAAGACCGAGAAGGCGTATGTATTCTGGGCCAAACGCTACATCCGTTTCCACCGGCTGCGCCATCCGCGCGACATGGGCAAGGCTGAGGTGGAATCCTTTCTTACCGATCTTGCGACGGTTCGCAAATGCGCGCCGTCCACGCATAAGCAAGCGTTGGCCGCCATCTTGTTTCCGTATCGAGAGGTGCTCGGAGCTGAGCTTCCGTGGATGACGGGGTTGGGGCGGCCACGGGGCGCTGTGCGCATTCCCGTGGTGTTGTCTCGAAGCGAGGTCGCGGCGCTTCTGTCGTGTACGGATTCGGCGCATCTCGTTGTCGTGAGTTTGCTCTACGGTGCCGGCTTGCGTTTGATGGAGTGCCTGAGCCTGCGCACCAAGGACGTGGATTTTGATCGTAAGGTCATCGTTGCCCGCGCTCCAAAGAACAGAAAAGACCGCGTAGTCATGTTGCCGAAGCCGGCAATTGGTGGCCTCAAACGCCAGCTCGCGTATGCGTACTCGCTATGGGCTGCGGACCGTGCCGGTAAGCTACCTGATGTGTATCTGCCTGATGGCGTTGCTGTAAAATTCCCGCGTGCCGGCGGTAGCTGGCCTTGGTTCTGGGTGTTCCCGTCGCCGAGCCTGTCGATGGATCCTCGAACTCACATCCTGCGCCGGTACCACCAGTACGAGCAGACGGTGGGTCGTGCGATAGCGCGCGCAGTTGTCAAAGCGCAAATCCCGAAAAAAGTCAGCGCTCATGCCCTGCGTCATTCGTTTGCGACGCACCTGCTCGATTCCGGTGTCGATATTCGCCGCGTCCAGGAACTTCTGGGTCACAGCGATGTGAGTACGACGATGATTTATACCCACGTGCTCGCCTCCTCCGCAGCCGGAACCGCAAGTCCTTTGGAATTGCTTCCGGATCTGAGCTAAACCGGCCATTCCTACGGGTAAATCAGACGATGTCCTATGGGCGCAAGGCGCTGGCCTTGGGAAGCTACACCGGTTCTGTTCATAAACTTAGGAGTACTCGAATGTCCAATGAAACTCAGAACCCGAACCGTAGTGGGTCAGGCCAGTCCCAGGGTGGGTCGGATAAGGATAAGAACCGCCAACCGGGAGACTCCAACAAGCAGAAGGATCAGCAGTCTCAAGGGGGCTCGAAGCAGGGCACCTCGCACCCTGGTGGTTCCCAGCATGGTGGCTCGCAGCACGACGGCTCGGGTGGCGATGTGAATCACGACGCCGGCCGCAAGCCGGGGCAGGGTTCGCAGAGCGGAAGCGGCTCGACTCCGTAACTCGTTCGCCGCAGGTATGCCGGGGAGCGAAGGTCCTCTTCCTCTCCGGCATTTAGTCGCTGCCGTTTATGGATGCCGCGAGGCAGCATTGGCGTTGTAGGCGGTATCTGACGGGATTCGTTGGAGGCGAAGCCTAGCAACCGCCCCCACCCGGCATAAGCTAGAGATGGACGAGCCGCGCTTGTCTCACCGCGGCGCCCGCAGCATTTGACCGCCAGGGCCGCACTTGCGCAACAAGGAAGAGCCTTTATGGTAGACAACGAATCTGGACGGCTGCAATGGCTGAAGTGAAGACCCCCGACACTTTGATGTCGCGCGCCCGCGAAACGCATCCCGAAACTGGTGCCCACCTCAATGAGCGCGTTGACGAACTGGATGCATTGGCGACTTTCCTGCACGCCGATATTGAACGCTACAAGAGTGCGATCGCTCGACAGTTGCATGACGACCTGGCGGGGTCGGTGATCGCCGCCATGATGGATGTGGCCTGGATCGAAGAACATGAAGCGTCAGTGTCGGCGCCGACCAAGATGCGCTTCGCGCGAATCAAGGAAGGCCTGCGCGATGCGATCGGCTTGGCGCGCCGCATGGTCGAGGAGCTACGGCCAACGTTGCTCGATACGATTGGGCTTTTTGCGGCCCTGAGCTGGCAGTTCAAGCGCGGTTGCGAGCGCGCCAAAGTGAACTACATAGAGAAGTACCCCGACTCCGTCGGGGACATGGATATGACCGCCTTGATTGCATTGTTTCGGATTGCACAAGAAGCGTTTAGCCTGTTGCTTCAGCATCAAGGGCTCTCGGAAATCCGCTTATCGATCGTCACCACGGACAACGCCTTCGTGATGCAGTTGGCCGGCGATGGCGTCCCGCCTCCCACCGGCATCCGCAATACAGTGGTGTCGTCGATGTTTCACCGGACGCGCAATATCGGCGGGAAATTATCGATCGTGCTGCCGGTCAGCGGCGGGTCCAGTTTTGAAGTGTCGTTGCCGCAATTCCCGCAGCGCGAGCCGGTTGGCGGGCGGCGCATACAATCTTCCGCGCCCAATGGCGCTGCAAATTCGGAAGTACCCCGAGTATAGATAGCCAACATGCTGGGGGGTTCCTGCGCATCGATTGCAAGGTTGCTTGCTCCCGAGCGGACGCACGGCGCTGCTCGGGGCAGTCGTCGAGCGCACCTTGAGTCTCGGCTATCCGGCATCGCCACCGGGAGGCTGGCTTGGCTTCGCCAAGGGATTCGCCTGCAGCCGGCAGAGCGCCTCTCGCGGCAAATCGTCCAGTCCCGGAGCGCCGTGATCGATCTGGCTGTATAACTTGCGGCGCATGTTCGGCGTCCAGAAACTCTTGATATGGTTGGCAATGCCGACGAGCGCGTCTTCGCGCTGCTGCGCGCGAAAGAAGTTGCCGATATCGTTGGCCATTTGGACCAGGTGCTGTGTGCCGCTCATGTTTCTCACCCATTTTGCCGGAGCGACCGGTCGCCCCACCCTCTTAGACGTTAGCCGCAGGAAGCCGTTCGCGCTGTAGGCTAATCGCTCCATGGCGGGGCCATTGTCTCCTACATTTGCTACGCTGCGACGCGACGCGCATTTATGTGATGCTCCCGGAGGATGGCTTGGCACCCTTGCTGTTCCGACTACCCGAACCCTTTACAGCCCAGCACCGTGTGGTGGCCGCCGAGATCGACGAGTACCAGCACGTCAACAATACGGTTTATTTACAGTGGCTGGACCGCATCGCATGGGCCCACTCGGCAAGACTTGGCTTGTCCCTGGATCGGTGCCTGGAACTTCGCCGGGGCATGGCCGTGCGGCATGCCCGCACCGACTACCTGGAGGCGGCACGTCTTGATGACGACATAATGCTAGCCACCTGGATCGTCGCCTGCGACGGGCGCCTGCGCTGTACGCGACGCTTCGATATTTTGCGGTTGAGCGACGGTAAACGTGTATTGGAGGCCGAGATCGATTTCTTTTGCTTGAACCTCGAGACGGGCAAGCCGTGCCGGTTCCCGCCGGTTTTCACGGAGTGCTACCAGCCAATTCCGGAAGTGCTCGCCGAGTACACCAGGATGCCGGAAGCGCAGCGCCGCCTGGGCCGATGGCCACACTGAGCGATGTGATCGTCGCCCTGTGGCGGCCTCGCGCCCTCAGTCCTCGTGATCGGAACCGTCGAGCCTTGAGTCGAGGCGGGTCTCCATCTGCGACACGAGATCGCGAATCAGACCAAGCGCTTCGATAATTCTGTCGAGTCTGAGCGCGGCCTGTGCGGCAAGTGCCGCATGCTCGCCTGCCTGCGTGCAGTCCAAGGCCCGCATGTTGATGGATCGCAGATCCGCTTCGATTGCCATAAGGCGGTTGGCGAGCGCGCCGAGCGGGAGCAGTATCGCGAGTTCCGCGCTCCCGGAGGATGTCTCCGTCACCACTCCTCGCTTCTGAAAGCCATGCTGTCTCCTTAACGCCGCCGGCGGTTAACGCCGCCGGCCGTTGCTGGTTTGACATAGTCTGGCGCCGTCCAGCCTAGGATACCGGCCTCTTGGCAAGAGGCATAGAATCTTCCCTCCCCGACAATAATAAAGGGATGCAGCAATGCGCATAAAGGGAATCCTGCGGTTGAGCTACGCCTGCGCGGCCTATTTTGGCATGGTGGCGGGGGTATCTGCCTCCAATTACACGGCCTATGTCCCCGTGTGTTGCACTGCGAACTCGCCGATTTCGATTATCGGCACTGCCAGTAACCAGACGGAAAAAGGCTTCACCGCGGGCCCCGGAAGTTATGCGCTGGCAATCCCGAGGCCCGGCGTTGCCTGGGTCACCAACGCCTCCAACGACACCATCTCGGTGGTGAACATGTCCTCCGGCGTCGTGGAAAAGACCATTCAACTATCGCTGCAGCCTTGGTTGATCAAGGCAAGTCCCGATGGCACGCGCGTTTACGTGGTGACTGGGAATTTCACCGGCAACCTGAATCACTTCTCCTCGAATCTGTTGGCATTCAATGCTCGCAGCTACGCGAACATAGGCTCGGTCGCCCTGACGAACGACGGCTTGGTCAATCCTGGGCTGGTGGTGTCGCCCGACAGTAGTACGGTCTACGCAACTCTCGACAGTCAGAATGTCGCCGTCTTCGACGTGGTGACCAATACGCTGACGGCCACGTGGGAAACCAGCCGGGCGTCGGTCTGGACGGCCACCGGAACGCTGACTCTGTCGCCCGACGGCACCACGCTGTACACCGCCGGCCAGCAGATCACTGCATTCGACACCGCGACGGGAGCGGTTCGCGGCACCGTGAATCCTCCGGGACCTGCGCGCACTTATTCTTTCGTGGGCAGCGCAATCTCCGCCGACGGCAGCACCCTCTATGCCACGTTCGCCGCGCAAATTGGCGTTGGCGGTTATCTGGCGGTCATCGATACAGCCTCGCTGAGCGTGACGAACTCCAGCACCCTGGGCGTTGAACCGCAACAGCCCGTCCTATCCGCGGATGGTTCCACGTTATACGTGCCGGACGTGATCGACTCGGTGGTGTACGTGGTGAGCGCCGCGACCTTGACCACGAGCACGAGCGTTGCATTGCTGGGAGGCGTCGCCACGGCCACCTTGAGTTCCGATGGCAGCGCCTTGTATGTGCCGAATTCATCGACCGCAGCCACACTGGCCGTGAATCCAACCTCTTTTGCTGTCGTCGAGTCGATCCCCGTCGGCTCGGGCCCGACCGCGCCTGGCGCCACGGCCAACGGCCGCAGTATCTACGTCGGCGGGATCAGCACCAACAGCATTTCCCAAATCAGTGCGGCAACCAACCAGCTGGCGCGCGAATTTGCCAACAGTGCATCGAATCCTTCGGTGAGCGGCGCTAATTCCCCCGGCCTGCTAGTGACACCCAACGGCCGCCAGGTTTACCTCAGTACCGACCCCGCGCAATTTGTTGGCGCCATACCGGTCATCGAGACGGCGACCGGTGCGGTGGCCGGCGTGAATTGTCCGAACGAATGCCTCATCGACCATATGGTCGCCTCGCCGGACAGCACCCGGGTATACGTGTCCGGCCTGAGGCCGGTTGGGGATGACGGTGCGGTACCGATCTTCTACGTGATCAACACCGCAACCAAGGAAGTGATAGCCAATTCGACGACCGCGAAAATCGGTCCGATGGCGGCCTCTCCGTCTGGTGGCTTCCTATATATCGCGACCTCGTCGGGCATTCAGATTTTCAGCACCGCCAGCAACACGGTCACTGCAACCCTGCCGATCAGCGGAATTTATGCGATCGCATTTTCCCCGGACGGCGCCACTGCGTACGCCGTCTCCGCCACGGCGGTGGAATTGATCAACACGTCCACCGGATTGGTCACCGGCAGCATCAGCTTCGGCAGCAGCATCACGCCGACCGGCGTTGCCGTGTCGCCGGATGGAACACAGGTCTGGGTGACACCGGCCAGCAGCAGCTCGGTGATCGTGGTCAGCATCGCAGGCGCTACCGCGCAATCGGTCGACCTCGGTGCAACTGTGTATGGAGTCGCGTTCGGCGTGCCATAGGCAAGAGCCGCCGCGCCCTGTCGGCCGATCACGCTGATTTCGGCGCGCGCTTTCTTGACGGTTTACTGGCGGCGCCGCGCCGGGCCGCCTTCGTCGCGCCAGGCGCTTGCGCCGTCGGCCCCGCAGAGCTCGGCTTCTCCAGCGCATGCGCAAGAGTCCATCCATCGAGGATGGCCGCGGTGCTGTCCCTGACTTCGCGGAACAGTTTTTGCAGTTCGCAGGTTTCAGCATCGGCGCAGTCCGAGCAGCGCCGATATTGGGTAACGCTGACGCAAGGCAGTAATCCTAAAGGCCCCTGCATGAGCCGGACCACCGTGCCGAACGAAATGTCCGCCGGGCTATGGGCGAGTTGGTAGCCGCCGCCGCGCCCGCGCTGGCCCCGGACCACGCCGTCGCGCTTCAGTTCGACCAGGATGGCCTCCAGGAATTTCTCGGGAATGGAGCGCCGCGCCGAGATGGCCGCGGCGGACATGGATATACCCTCCGGCTGAGCCGACAGTTCCATTAATGCCTTCAATGCGTAGCGAGCTTTCTGGGAGAGCACGGGCCGTTCCGGTTACTTTGCCTATTATGTTGCCTGATTGCTTGACAGACAGGTTACTCTAAATCCATTATTCCTATCGTATTAGTATGTTTTACCAGAATCCACGCAAAAAAGGGCAATCGGGACCATGATCAACTACACGAATGGGATGCTTTTCAGACAATTGAGGCTCGGCAGCTGCACATTGCTCATGTTGAGCGCCCTAGCCGCCGCCCCGGCGATGGCCCAGCAAAAGACCGGGCCTGGCGTTCCGGCCGACGACTCACTGACCTGGCACGGAATCACGCTGTACGGCGTCGTCGACATCGGCCTGCAATACGATACCAACAGCGCGCCGTTCAGCGATTATCGACCGGCCGCCAGTGGCAATATCGTGCAGAAGAACAGCCGTCAGTCTGTAATCGGCGCAACGCCGAGCAACATGGGCCAGTCGCGAGTCGGTCTCCAAGGCGTTGAACCTCTTGCCGGCGACTGGTCGGCCGTGTTCAGAATCGAAACATTTTTCAACCCCCAGTCGGGCGAGATCGCCAATTCTCTGAAGTCGTTGACCGTGAACAACGGCCGAACTCCGGCCAATTCAACCACCAACCTCGACGGCAGTGCGGCGGGCCAACCTTTCCAGACGGCATTTGTCGGAGTGAATTCGAAGGAATTCGGCACCATCACCTTCGGTCGCCAGCTCACGCTGCTGACGGAAGGCACCATCAAATACGACCCGAACTACGACTCCTCGGCATTCGGTCTGATCGGCGCCTCGGGCACCTACCAGGGCGGCGGCAGCTCCGAAGACAAGCGGCTCGACTCGATGCTGAAGTACGACGCAACCTTCGCCGACATTGTGCACGTCGCCGCGATGTACAAGTTCAACGGTTCCAATGGCAGCGCGAACACGGCGTTTCAGGCAGACATCGGCGCGCACTATGCGGGCGCTTCGATCGATGCGTTTTATTCCAAGGTGAACGATGCCATCTCGGCCTCGGCCTTGAGCGAGACACAGGTCAACGAACTGCCCAAGTTGGGGTATTCGATCACCAACTCGGTGTCGGCCACCATCTCGGACAATACCGCCTTCGCCGTCATGGCCCTGTACAAGCTCGACCCGGTGAAATTCTTTGCCGGCTACGACCATATCAAGCTTGCCAATCCGACCAATCCCTTAAGCGCCGGGTTCACCGACATCGGCGGCTACAATCTGGCATTCGTCAACAATGATGCCTACGGCCTGTCGAAGACCCTGCAAATGTACTGGGCCGGCGTGCGCTACACCGTGATACCAAATCTCGACCTCACCGCTGCGTACTATGGCGTCCAGCAGAATTCCTACGCCACGGGCAAGGTTGCCGGCTGCACCACCAATGAAAACGGCGCCTGCAGCGGAAGTCTCGAGGCATTCTCCTTCGACGCCGACTATTTCTTCAATCATCACTTCGATACGTACGCGGGCATCATGTACAGCGGCGTGCACGATGGCTTGGCCAACAGCTACGCATTCCACACCACCAACATGAACCCCACGATCGGCGTGCGTTACAAGTTCTGAGATAGACCCCTCGCGTCACCGGGCGCGAGGGGTTTCCCCACGGCTCGCTGAAGCGGCGGAATCGGCGGGGTCCGGATTGTGAAAAGGCCGTACTGCAGATCATGGCCAGCGGCCGGCCGCGCCACCAGAGCATAACGCCAAGATCCCCGCTAGGTATCGCCGCTGCGCTGTGGCACCATCGACGGCGAGGAAGGAAATAATTTTATCTCGGGGGATTTATGTCAACTCGATTAGTGGCCGCGGCTGCTTTCGTCGCCTCGTTCGGACTCGCTTCTGGCGGCGCCATTGGCGCGGAGCCCGGTAGCGAGCCGGCAGCGCCGGCGGTGTCCATACAAATGGATGTCGGCCATTTCGGCGTGACGGCATTCGGTACTCCGCTGACATATCCCCTCAGCGAGGCCTGGCGGTTGCAATTCGATGGACCCGTGTCGTATCCGCTGATTGCGAATGGCCGGGTATTCGTCACGGTGGGGAATGCGAACGAGTATGGGACGACTCTGTTCGCGCTGGATGCCAAAACCGGCCAGTCGCTGTGGAGTCAAAGCATCACGGGCACCTATTTCTGGTCCGCAGCCGCGTACGATTCCGGGCAGGTATTCGTGCTCAGTTTCGACGGCCTGCTCAAGGCCTTTGATGAGAAGACCGGCGTCATGAATTGGAGCGTGCAAGTCGCCAACGAATACTTCGTAACCTCACCGCCGGTGGCGGGCAACGGTGTGGTGTACGTCGAAGGCGACGGCAGCGACACCTTGACGGCCTATCTCGAAACCAGTGGGGCGCTCATCTGGACGCAAGGCATTGAGGCCGGCGATGGAGCCCCGGCGCTGTCGAGCGAAGGCATCTATACCTATTCTCCCTGCCAGGTGTATGCGTTCCACCCGATTTCGGGCAGGCCTCTGTGGCATTACGCCGGGGATTGCGACGGCGGCGGCGGAACGACCCCGGTCTACCGCAACAACTCGCTTTACATTTCCGACCCTGCCGGCAGCGGCAACCAAATCTTCAATGCCGCGACGGGTGCCATTACCGGAACATTCGACACCAATGCCTTGCCCCCCACGATCAGCCGGGGCGTTGCCTATTATCTCGCCAGTGGCACGCTGGAAGCCGTCGATTTGAGCAGCAACAAGGTGCTCTGGAATTTCGCAGGCGACGGCGGCCTCGCCCAGTTGCCCATCGAGGTCAACGGCAAGATTTTCATCGGGTCCACCTCAGGGCTGCTCTGGGTGCTCGATGCGTTCACCGGAAAGCAGGTTTGGTCGACTAATGTCGGTGCGCCCATTGCGCCTAATGGCTGCTGCACAGGACCCAACACAGGCTTGGCCGCAAGCGGCGGAATCGTCGTCGTGCCGGCTTCGGACATCCTGGTCGCCTATCATTGATTGTATGGCGCCTCGAATTATCCCTGCACCTGGGTTATCCGGCCTCCAATACCTTGCGAGGGGAAGCGATTGCCGAATCCAGAACATTCGATGCACTCTGCGCCGGCAATTTCACCAACAGCTCTCTAGCCCCTTGTGAAACGTTGGCCAATTCGGGAATAAGCTCATCGCGGGATGTGGGACGACCCAGTAGATAGCCCTGGAGAAACATCCCTACTGACACATCGCGATTATCGCGTGCGCGATCGCGGCCGACCGGGGACTGTGATCGATGCCTTCGAGCAAACTGCGGTCCAGCTTGATTCGATTCAAGGGCAGCTGCTCGAGTGACGCCAGGGATGAGTAGCCGGTGCCAAAATCATCCAGCGCGATGGTGACGCCATGGGCACGCAGCCGCTTCAGAGCCGCTATAGTGGAGGGGCCGGTTTGAAGCACCGACTCGGTCA
>Ga0302320_10019599_pt1 | contig 13558 bp, 13 predicted proteins | sample Bog_T0_3_FD_202130 | JGI IMG/M metagenome (GOLD analysis project Ga0302320, IMG submission 202130) | Peat permafrost microbial communities from Stordalen Mire near Abisko, Sweden - Bog_T0_3 | ecosystem: Environmental > Terrestrial > Soil > Wetlands > Peat | place: Sweden: Abisko, Stordalen Mire...
ACCAAGCTGCCTCCACGCCTGATCCAACCCGGCTGAAACCCCACGAAGGCAATCCCTTCGGCGGCGAGTAAGTGATGTAGTATCTTGGCATGAAACAAGGCGGAGTTAGGGCATGCTGAAACTACCTGAGTAGGTTGCGACGGACTCTGCTTTTTAGTGTGCGTACATGGACCCATTGCAAGCCGGAGATACACTGGATCACTACCGCCTGGACGCGATGATTGCGCGCAGCGGAATGGCTACGCTCTTCAAAGCTACCGACCAGAACACCGGCAGAGCCGTGGCCATCAAGCTGCCCCACGCGGAGATGGAAGCTAATCCCATTCTCGTCGAGCGCTTCAAGCGCGAACAGGAAATCGGCCAGGAGCTTGACCACCCGGGCGTGGTCAAGACTTTTGACGGCGAAGAGCGGAGCCGTCTTTACATGGTGATCGAGTGGGTCGAGGGCCGGCTGCTGCGCGATATTTTGCACGAGGAGGGGCGCCTGCCCATTGAGCGCGCCACCCAACTCACCTGCGCCATCTGCGAGGCGCTCGATTACATGCACAAGCATGGTGTGGTGCATCGCGACCTGAAGCCGGAAAACATCATGGTGGGCAACGAAGACAGCATCAAGCTGATCGATTTTGGCATTGCCATGAAGGAAGATGCGCGACGGCTAACCCATGTGAACCTGTCGGCGGCCCTGGGAACCCCCGACTACATCTCCCCGGAGCAGGTGCAAGGCCATCGCGGCGACCAGCGCAGCGACATCTACGCGCTGGGCATCATGCTCTATGAGATGCTTACTGGCCAACCACCATTCCGCGGGCCCAATCCCCTAGCAGTGATGAACGAGCGCGTGTTGAATGATCCCAAGCCCGCGCGTAAGTTGCGAGCCGAGGTCACGCCCGAATTGCAAGAAATTCTGAATCGCGCCCTGGAGCGCAACCCTCGCCATCGCTACCCGACCGCCAGCGAAATGGCCTGGGAGCTGGAGCACCAGGAACTGGTGGGTGTAGAAGAAACTACGGGGCGACCGTCCCTGGGCAAAATGAAGCTGCTTAGGCGAGGAAAAATGCTGCTTTATGTGGCTCTGGCGCTGACACCAATTCTTATCTTTGCATTGATGATAGCGCTGGCGAAGCACTGAGAGGCGAGGTCGACATTCCGCTGTTTTCCCCACCTATTCCCCGCCTCACTGGTACGCGTCATCACGGTGAATGACAAACTCTGGATAGGCGCCTCCGCCTAGCTCGTGTAGATCCATGCCAATGCGCTCTCCATCGGGATCAGCGCGGAAGGCAACCATCCGGTTAAGCAGCCAGAAGAGCAGATAAACCAGGGGAAGAATCACACCCAGCAGCGCGGCGATGCCAACCAGTTGCGCCATCAGTTGCCCGGCCAGCGGAGAGAAAAGACCCACCGCCAAAATCCCCCAAAGCCCTCCCACAAAGTGCGCCGAGATGGCTCCCGAGGGATCGTCGAGAGAGACGGCTAGTTCCAGCACTTCGACCATGAGAGGAGTAAGGATGCCAGCAAGAAAGCCGACGAAGAGCGCCTGAACGGGCGTAACCAACGCCGCGCAGGCCGAGGAAGCAACCAGCCCGGCCATCCAGCCGTTGGCACAGAGGCTGGCATCGGGCTTGCCAAAACGGATGCGGGTCACGGCAAAGGTAGCCAACAGAGCTCCCGCAGCACAAAGCAGTGTGTTGACTGCCGTAACCGGCAGCGCGTCCAATGGCGCATGAAGCCAAATCAGGGCGCCCGCCGCATTCCAGGCCTGCCAACCCACCAGCGCGACTAAACAACCAAAAAGAACGTAAACCGCGTTGTGGCCGGGCATGGCCGTCGAAAAGCCCTCTTTGGGAAACTTCCCTTTCCGTGGTCCTGTGATCCAGACTACGGCCAGGGCACCGATACCTCCAAGAACGTGGACCGTGGCCGCGCCGCCCGGGTCAATGAATCCACCGCCCAGAGCGAAGTTAGCGCCGAGCTTGGACAACCATCCACCGCCCCAGATCCAGTGTGCCAAAAGAGGGAAAAACACCAGGGCCAACAGAGCAGCAATCGAGCAACCGGCAGTCAGACGCAGCCGATCCGCGCCTGAACCCCAGGGAATCAAAGCGCTCATGGCCACGGCCAGAAATTCAAACAGTAGCGCGAGTTGCGCATACGAGGTCGTAGTGCCCAAGCCGCCAAGTATCCACGGACCAGCTCCAAGCCAATCCCAGGATTTTCCGGCGAGGTGAAATAAATGGCTTGCGGCGGCAGTCGATCCAGTGAAAGCAGCGCCCGCCAAGGCAAATACAATCGCTGCCACAGAAAAAATGGCAAGACTACCCAGCAGCGCCTGCGCGGCCGAACGCGAACGTCCCAAACCGGTGTTGATGAGTGCCAGACCGGCAATGGCCAGCGGCGCCAAAAGCAGCAGAACAAATCCCAAAGCAAAAGCCATTTCCGGGATCTCGGAAACCGGAGCCGGATTCATGAATGACTCCTCTCGCGCTCTGCCATGTGGCCGCGCACCGCTACGCCCAAGCCCAAAGCCTCAACGGCCAGCCCACAAACCACGAAGACGCCCCGAGGCACGGGGTCGGGAAAAAGAAGCAGGGCAGAAATGGTGAGGAAAAATCCGGCTGGCATTACCAGCAAACCGGCATATTTCATGGGCCTCCTAATAACAGGAACCACAGAGTTGCTAACCGCAACGCTAAACGGATTCTAATCCATGACGCAGATCAAGACTTGGTTGCCATTGTACCCCGGAGCAATTTCCTTTCGCACAGAGAAGCTTCCCCTTTCGGAAACGAACGATTTTGTAAATTGCTTCGAAGAAGAATTCCATGATCAACGAAAATACCTCTGCACCTCTGGCGATTTTTCACGATATATTCGCTGGAGTGCAGTGCACCTAGCTTTTGCCTTGGATCTCTGAATAGCATGGACACGAAAAAGACAAAACAAGCCGAGATTCAGAGAATCATTTCGGTGTCCTTATTTCTTCCTTATGCTTTTGCTGCGTTACTTAGTTCAAATCTCGAGAACCAAAATCGAGACGGGAGTGCCTCAATGCAAATATCCAACCCGTTCATGAGTTATTCTCCGCGCATTTAAAGACGCGGCGGCCAGAAACGTTTTACGGACAGAATACTTGATTTTCCAGCTCCAAAAACTGATTCTCTTCCGCGTCCGATAACAGGCATTCTTACTTGAGAGGAACAATGCCAATGCGCAGGAACACGTACTGCTTACTACAAATGATGGCCGGAGTGGCCCTGGCTTTTGCCCTGGTCTGTGGTGCGCAGACCCCGGCAGCACCAGCGGCGACAGTGGTTCCCGCTGCCACAACTGCTTCAAATACCGCACCCGCCTCGAACGAGGCGATCCTCAAAGAACTTGCAGAGATGAAAGCAAGAATCGCACAACTAGAGGCCGAACTAAAGGCGCGCGGAAGCAATGCCACGGACGCGGATCGAGACGCGAGCGCACTTCGCTCGGCGAATCCGGCGGGTGGTAAAAAAAGCGACGCACCAACGCCGCCCGAGCAGGCCAAGTCCGCGCCCGCTACGCCTGTATGGAGCGTTGGGCCGATGGAGATCAGCGGTTTCATCGACGGCTATTACAGCTACAACGCCAACCGTCCGGCAGACACGATCGACGGAGCAAGCGGCAATCAGACCAACGGCTTGTATAACTTCAACGACAAAACTGACCAGTTCAATTTGAGTGCCGCCAAGCTGACATTGAATCACGATCCCGATCCGGTGGGCGCGCATATCGATCTGCTCTTCGGTCGCACCGATACACTGGTGAACGGACCGTCTAGCGCCGACAACGGAAAATACATTGAACAGGCCTTCATCAGTCTGAAGCCGCACACGGCCAAGGGACTGGAATTGGACTTCGGCAAGTTTGTGAGCTCGGCAGGCGCCGAAGTTATCGAATCGAAAGATAACTGGAATTATTCGCGTTCTCTGCTCTTCGTCTCGGCCATTCCATACTTTCATTTTGGCTTGCGTTCCTCGCTGCCTGTCTCTAAGACGGAAACCATTGGAATGCAAGTGGTGAACGGATGGAACAATGTGAGCAACTCCAACGGAGGAGTTATAGTGGGACTTACCAGCGCTTACGTCAAGCCAAAGTACGCCTGGAACGTAAACTACTATACCGGTCCGGCTAACGCCAATACGCAGAAGGGCTATCGCAATCTGATCGACACCACGCTGCTTCTGACGCCAACGACCAAATTTAGCGCCTACATCAACTACGACTACGGGCAGAATCGGGATGCAGTTTCACCCGCTGCATCCAGTTCCACGAATAACAAGTTGCTGAATCACTGGCAGGGCGTGGCCTTTGCCGCGCGCCAACAGATCACAGCGAAGTCCGCTCTGGCTGGTCGGTTTGAGTATTTCAACGATCCGCAAGGCTACACGACGCAAATGAAGACCAAGCCTCAGGTGGACGAATTCACCGCGACCTACGAGTATAAGTGGCCAGAAGGACTGCTGGCACGGTTGGAGTATCGACGCGACTGGGCCGACGTAGATCTATACACCAAGGGCAACACGCTGCTTGCGGTAAAGGATCAATCTACGGTAACGGCTGGATTTGTAGCTTTCTTCGGTCCCAAGCGCTAATTTTTCCTGTAACTCAACGCCCTTCGCTCATCAGACGAGGGGGTGGCGTCGCCATGTTTTTTAGCAAATTCAAGCGATCCGAGAATAAACAGCACCCAACATTTTCCTCATTTCATCCTTATTGGTCGAGCTCTAACATTTAAGTATCTAATCCAGTCGATCCACTCCCTTCGAATCAGGTTTGGGGACAGACCTACCAATCTACATGCAGGAGAATGCTCATGGCAGATCAACAAGCACCTCAAATGCAGGCCACATTGGGACTCACCGGACTAACCAGCAATGCAATGGCGCTCATCGCTCCGGGAGCTTTCCTGTGGCTTACCTTCTACATTCAGGCCACTACCGGAAGCACTGCGCCTGCCATGTGGCTTGGAATCGTCGGTGCGCTGCTACTCTGCCTGGCCACGGCCGTCGCTTATGCCGAGATCTCCAAGCTGTACCCCGGTACGGGATCAAGTTACTATTACGCCGAGCAGGCGCTGCTTTCGAAGGATAAGATGTTCAAGTATGCGCGCATCGCCAAGTTCATTGTTGGTTGGGGCTCGCATCTCTATTACTGGGTTTATCCCGGTGTTATGGTCGCCACAACTGGAATTTTTGTGGGTTACGTCATCGGTTTTTTATATCCGGCTTTCCTGAGCGGTTCCAATCCCGGACCTGTCTTCATGGCACTGGTGGCCATTGCGTTCTCGATCTTCGTGGGCTGGATCGCATCCAAGGGCGCAGGTGCTTCGACGGCCGTCAACCTGGCCATCAACATTGTGCAGATCTCCGCGCTTCTGGTCTTCAGCGTGCTGGCGATTGGCTATCGCACCAGTCATCCGGCGGGTTTCGCTGCCTTTCAGTACGATGGGCAGACGCAAGCAACTTATGATTATCAATTTGCCACGGCCAAGGATGGTTCGATCACTCGCGATGCCAGTGGAGCTCCGCTTCCTTTGCTGGACTCTGCAGGCAAGAAGGTTCCCTTCATCATCACCTATCCCGACAAGGACGCGGACGGAAAGTTCCTGACCCACAACTCGGCTTCCTCGGTAGTTTCGCCGCACAGGTTTAGTTTTCTTTTTATCCAGGCCACCGTCGCCATTTTGATTCTGGTTGGATTTGAATCGGTCACGTCGATGGGAGCCGAGGCCAAAAAACCCACCAAACACATTCCTATTGCCGTTATCTCCTCGCTGTTAATTCAAGGACTGGTTTGCTATCTGATTGAGTATTTCGCGGCGAATTACTTTCTTAACTCGGGTTACACCATGCAGAGCGCGGCCAGCTCCGCGGCTCCAGTTGGCGACATGATGATCATCGTTGGAGACGCGCTGCTCGGCCATGGTAACGGTCATTACTTTATGCTGGCCGAAGCGTTTACGGTATTTCTGGCGCTGATTGGCACTACGCTTAGCTGCATGAACACTGGCGCGCGCGTAACTTATGCGATGGGCAAGGACGATGAAGCTCCGCAACACTTCGGCGTCTTGAATGCCAAGTCGCTTAGCCCTCGTCGTGCCATCTGGACACTGGTGGCCATCTCTGCAGTCATCGGCGTGATTGCGGTATCGTTTGTCTTTGCCGATGCCGGTGCTCCCACGGATGCCGCGATTGCCGCACTACCTCACGGTATTTTCTCCAATTTTGGATATTTATCTCATGACCAGTTAGCAGCGCTGCCTAACTCGCTTCTGACCATTACTCTTACCTCCAATTTTGGCACCTTCATTCTTTACGCGCTCAGTTGCCTTCTGTGCATCATCGCGTACAGCGGTCGCCCGGACTACAATGTCGTCAGGCACCTGCTTATTCCAGGCTTTGGCTTGTTGGCCAACATAGTCTGCATGGCCTTCTACTTGATCAGTCCGGTATTTGGTCTGGGTACCTACAAGGAACCCCTTTTGGCGCTGGCCATCTCGGCCATCTGGGGCATTTACGGCGGGATTTATTTTCTTCGCTCCTCGAGACAGAAGGGCAAACCTATTCTGCTTGAGAGCAAGTAGCATGCACCGCAACAATATTTTCTGTACGGGTGGAACCCTTTGCTTCGCAAGAAAGCAAAGGGTTCCCACCTAAAGGCGGTTTTCTGAGACACGATTCACAATCTTAATCAAGCATTTTTCTAGCGGCAACGTGGAATATGCTGGAGGCGTCAGCGCCATGTTGGACATTCAATTCGGTCAGGCCAGCGACTTTGGAAAAGTTCGCACCAACAATGAAGACGCGATGGCCTCCTTCATTCCCTCTTCGCGCCGCCAAGGACGAAGCCATGGCTTCCTTTTCGCCGTTGCTGACGGCGTGGGCGGAATGGACTTTGGCGAGGTTGCATCGGCTACAGCAGTCAAAGTGATGACAGAAGAGTTTGCCAAGGCAGCCGCTGGATCGATGCTGCCCAACCTGATGCCACACTTGGTTGAATTGGCTAACTCCGCCGTGCACGATTGCACTCTGTTGCCGGAATACCAAGGCCGGCGCATGGGTACAACTCTGGTGGCCTGCGCGTTGCGTTATGATCAGGCAGTGATTTCGCATGTGGGAGATTCGCGCTGCTATCTGGTGCGCAACGGTGAGACGCGGCAAATGACTCAAGATCATACCTGGGTCAACGAACAACGCAAGCTGGGCCTGATCTCCGCTGGCGAAATGGCCACTTCCGACTCTCGCCACCTCATTCTTCGTTCGCTTGGTCCAGAGCTGTTTGTTTCGCCCGATACCACGGCGTTAACTCTGCTGGCTGGCGATGTGCTGATTCTCTGCACCGACGGTTTGCATGACGAACTGAGCGAAACCGAGATGGCATCGATCGTAACGCAGAATAAGAAAATGGATGAAGTCGCGCGCGAATTGGTCGCCCGTGCCGTCGAAGTGGATGGCAATGATAACACTACCGCTCAAGTCATTCGCATACGCTCTGTCGAGCAAGTCGGCATGTATCGTGGCCGCCCTTACCGGCTGCCCGCTTGAGCCTGTTACCATGCGCTTAAAACCCTTACGTATCCTTTACGGATTTGACCGAATTTCCCGGTAGAGTAATAGAAGAATAGCTGGAGAATCTCGCGCCATGGGTTTACACGACAGCCTCGAAGCCGGTTCGCAGATCGATTTCTACCGCATTGAAGCGCTAGTTGCTCGCAGCGGCATGGCCACTATCTATCGCGCCACCGACACACGCGACAATCGACCGGTCGCGCTTAAAATACCTCACCCTGACATGGAAGCGGACGCCATTCTATTCGACCGCTTTCAGCGCGAGTCTGGCATTGGAGAGAAGCTCAACCACCCCGCCGTAATGCGCGTCTATGGTGGCGAGCAACGCTCTCGCATCTACATGGTGATGGAGTGGTGCCAAGGCCGCCTGCTGCGCGAGATTATGGATGAAGGACTACTTGATCAGGAGCGCGCTGTGCGCATCGCCATTCGCGTTCTAGAAGGGCTCGAATATATACACGCGAATGGCGTTGTGCATCGCGACCTGAAGCCGGAAAACATCATGGTCGACGAACTGGACAACATCAAGCTCATCGACTTTGGCATTGCCGGCGATGCGGCAGCGCGCCGACTTACTTATGCCAACTTTACCGCCGCTCTAGGTACGCCCAATTACATTTCGCCTGAACAGGTCAAGGGAAAACGAGGCGATGGACGCTCCGACATCTATGCCATGGGCGTCATTCTTTATGAGATGCTCAGTGGCAAACAGCCCTTCAACGGTCCGTCGCCACTGGCGGCTATGAACGACCGACTACTGAACTATCCCACCCCACCGCGCGTTGCCAACCCAGCTATCTCCGCACAGTTGCAGGAGGTGATTTATCGCGCGCTGGAGCGGGAGCCTCGTAATCGTTACGCCAAGGCCCACGATTTCTCGTGGGATCTGGCCCATCTGGATCAAGTCGGCGTCGAAGACCGCATCGAGTTACGCGACTGGCAGAAGCGCAAGTCTCAACTTACTCGCAAGATAATTTATTACTCCGCTCTGGCGCTCATTCCCGTGGTGATTCTGCTGCTGATGGTCTTGCTCGCCCATCGCCATTGAGAGCCATTGAGAGCATTTCCAGATTGGCTTATCGCAGTTGTGCTTCCCCTTTGGATGGTCAAAGAATGGTTTTCTGCTGTTGATAGTAGCGAATCACTTCGACGCTTGAGGTGGCCACTAACCCCTCATCGATCATCGAATCGAGGAAGGGGAGGAGTGGATCGATGCGCTCCGCGGTATCGATGACACTGATCTGGATCGGTGCGTCTTTGGAAAAGCTCCAATGGTCGGAGCGGCGAATACGAGTACCAGAGCCGTAGCCCTCGATACCGCGAAAGACGATGGCTTCGCGGATGCCGAGTTCAAGGCATTTGGCCAGGACGGCTTCGTGCAAAGGCTTGCCCTGCCAGCGATCGTCTTCGCCAAAGTGGATGCGCAGCATGCGGGCAGTGTACTCCTCTTTCATGATTGCGGCTCCCTTGATTGCAACTCCGTGGAGGTGGCGGGCTCGGCTGGCGAGGCAGGGCGATGGGCATATTTGACGATGTCCACGTCACTGATGACAACCAGCCCCTCGGCGACCATTTGATCGACAAGGGGGAGAAAGTCGCGCAGCTTGTCGGCGGTATCAACGGTCGACAGCATAACTGAGCCTTGATGAGGATGGAGCAGCGGCTGGTCTTTGTGGAGACGGCGGTGGGCTCCGTATCCGAGAATGCCGCGATAAACCGTGACTCCAGCAATGTCGTTGGCGCGCATGGCCTCGACCAGTGCTTGATAGAGGGGTTTGGATTGCCAGCGGTCTTCCTCGCTGATAAAAATGCGCATCATCTGCGCCTTGCCCTCGATTTTGAGATGCACTGCCGCCGTGGGTAGTTTTGCTTTCGTCAGTTGTGCCGGCTTGGCTACGGTAGTTTCTTGGGTCTCGATGAGGCCAGAGCCGGCCAGTTCTTCAAGCTTGGCAAGGATGGAACCGACTTTTTCATGGCTCTCGACGAACTCGATTTTGATGGGCAGCTTGTCGGAGATTTCGACCAGATTAGCGGAGTGAAGATGGTGATCTGCGCCGAAACCGGCAATGCCCTTGGTGACCGTGGCTCCGGCCACACCGCGATAGAAAAGGAAGTCGAGAATACTGGAGTAGAGCGGAACGCCTTGATGAGTGGCTCCATCGCTGAGATAGATGGTGACTTTGACGGCTTTTCCAGGCTGCAACATTCTGCCCCCTTGAGAGCAAGTGAGGATTGTAGCGCTTATGAGACGGTTTCGGCCAGCATAGCGCCTAGCCATACGGCGGCCAAGCCAGCAAGAAGGCTGCCGACGGCGTAGAGCGCAGCCAGAGCAAAAGCTCCGGAGCGCAGGGTGGAGAGCGTCTCCCACTCATAGGTGGAGAAGGTGCTGTAGGCACCGATGAAGCCGATAGGAAGAAAGAAGCGCCAGGCGGGACTGAGATCGACGCGCTTGCCGAGGTAGGTGAGCGAGAAGCCGATGATCACGCAGGCGGTGATGTTGATGACAAATGTGCCATAAGGGAAGCGAGTTCCCAAGCGCCCACCGATCGTGGAGCCAACCCAATAGCGGGCAATTGAGCCGAGTGCACCGCCAGCGGCGATAAGAAGATATTTCTGCAAAACAGGTCTCCCTGTTCAGAATAGAGCAGGATGACTCATGCAGGAGATATTGCAAGGGGCCGGAAGAGCGAATCTCGACTGCTTGTGCATAGAAAATCTCATTTACCTCTGCCAACGCCAGAAATTTATAGCGAATCTGCGGTGTGCGGTGAGGCCGCGAGGGCCAGAAGTTTTCCTCAGCCATTGGGTGTTAAAATCATGAAGCCGGGTCCTACGCGACGTAATCCCGCCAACCCCGCCAGATCCGGAAGGAAGCAACGGTAACGGGCTAGTACGTGTGCAGTGGGTCACCCGGCGCTTTTTATGCCGTGAGCTTTCGAATGCGTTAGGCGGTTGGCCGTTTTTTAGATTCGGCCCAACATTGGAATGGCGGAAATGCAGCCGCAAATCCTTACCCTTCGCTTCGCACTGCTCAGGTGAAAACTGATTCTGTTGACTGGCGAGCCGGGGACTGCTCCCGCGGTTGAGCCGCAAGGAGAATGGCATTGACCCTCAGTGTTCGTCCTATCGTGGGCCGGCGTGCGAAAATTACCGCGCTCGGAGCCTACGTTCCACCTCAAGTCCTGACCAATCAAGACCTCGAAGCTCTGGTCGATACCAACGACCAATGGATCATGGAGCGCACCGGCATCAAGGAGCGCCACGTTTTGGCCAAAGGGCTTGGCGTTAGCGACATCTGTACCGAAGCCGCCAAAAAGTGCATTGCCGCGCGGGGCATCGACCCCAGCGAAATCGAACTCATCATTGTGGGTACGGTCACGCCCGACATGATGTTCCCCTCGACGGCTTGCCTCGTGCAGCACAAGATTGGCGCCAAGGGCGCTTGGGGATTCGACGTCTCCGGCGGTTGCTCGGGCTTCGTTTATGCCTTGCAGGCAGGCGTCAAGATGGTCGAGAGTGGCGCGCAAAAAATGGTTCTGGTCTGCGGCGCGGACGCCAACACGCGCATGACCGACTACACTGACCGGACGACTTGTGTATTATTTGGTGACGGTGGGGGCGCGGTGCTGATTGAACCGGCTGAAGAGGGTGAAATCGGCTTCATCGACTACTTGCATGAAATTGACGGCGCGGGTGGTGTGAGCCTCAACATGCCCGCCGGCGGCAGCCTGAACCCCGCCAGCCATGAAACCATCGACAAGAAGATGCACTTCATCCATCAGGATGGCCCGGCGGTCTACAAGTTCGCGGTGCGCAAAATGTCGGAAGCCACCAGCAAGCTACTGGCGCGCAATGGCGTGACGGGAGCTGACTTGGGCTGCTTCATCCCCCATCAGGCCAATCTGCGCATCATCAACTCCACCGCAGACCGGTTGGGCATGGACCGTTCGCGGGTCATCGTCAACATTGAGAAATACGGCAACACCTCGGCCGGAACGATTCCTCTGGCCATGGAAACCGCCGTCGAAGAAGGCAAGCTGAAAAAGGGCGACTTGGTTCTGCTAGCCGCCGTGGGCGCCGGATTCTCGGTGGGCGCGGCGCTTCTGCGCTGGGAAATCTAAGCTGCTCGGAAAACGTTAAACTGAAACAAGAAATAGCCCAAGAGGAAATCAATTCTCTTGGGCTATTTCTTGTTCGCCGCTTTTTCTGGCGTGTACTAATCCCTCAGCGTTACGATGATCCGCCGCGCATCTCCACCTGCCGAGCTGATCATGATTTCGCCGGTTGCCTTCTTGCGAATGCTCTTGAACTTCTCGCCCCACTCGACCAGCACCAGGGCGTCGGGCGTCAGCAACTCGTCCAATCCCAGTGTCTCCAACTGGCGCTCGCCTTCCAGACGATAAACATCCAAATGAAAAAGCTTCACCGGCTTGCCTTTGCGCTGACCATCGTACTCATGCACCAGGGTAAAGGTGGGACTAGTCACCTCGTCGGGATCAGCAGCATCCAGAGCCTGAGCAATTCCCTTCACCAGCGTGGTTTTGCCGGTGCCCAAGTCGCCACGCAAAATCAGCAACTGCGGCGGCGTCAACAATTCCGCCAGCTTGCGGCCCACCTCGATGGTTTCCGCGCCACTCTGAGTCATGAACTGAAAAATGCGCTCTGCGGCAGCATCATCATGCATCGTGCTTGCGGCGTTGCTCATTGGACTCCCTCATGAAAGACCGCGTCCGAAGGGATTTTCGTCGGCAGCCCCTGCAACCAAAGATAACCGTTCTGCCCGCCAGTGTGAAAGCGAAAGGCCTGAGAAAGATGCGTCAGGCTGTCGGTAGCCAGCAAAGTGTGTTCGTCAGCTTGGCGAACAGCCAAGTCGGCAGCCAATCCATGCAGGTAAACCGCCGCCTCTACTGCTTCGGCCATCTTCGCTGGATGCTGCGCCATCAGACCCGCAATCAGACCTGTCAACAAGTCGCCCGAGCCGCCCTTAGCCATTCCCGGATTCCCCGAAGTGTTCACAGCCACCCGACCGTCCGGATGCGCGACAAGTGTTCTCGCGCCCTTCAGTACCAAGGTTACGCCGTAGCGCTCGGCAAAGCTGCGGGCTACCTCCAGCCGGTTGGTTTGCACTTCGGCGGTTGTAATGCCAGCCAGCCGCGCCATTTCGCCCGGATGTGGCGTCAGAACCAGAGTGCGCCCCTTGGCCAACTCTGCCAGAATCCCTGGCTGAGCGGCCAGAATATTCAACGCATCGGCGTCAATCACTGTGGGCAATTTGGTTGCCGACAAAAAATCGGTGGCAAATTTGACCGTTTCCTCGCTTTGCCCCAGCCCAGGACCGATTGCCAGCACGGTTTTACCCGCTGTCAAGGTAGCCAGCACTTCTGGCGAAAGATTTTCAGCCGCAATCGAACCAGCCGGAGTAGCAATCAGCGGCCAGGTCATCAACTCCGGCGCAACTGCTGCCACCAGACCCATAGCCGGAGCGGGCACCGCCGCCGTTACCAGCCCGGCACCTGAACGCAGCGCCGCCAAGGCCGTCATCGCCGGAGCGCCCGACTTGCCCCCGGCGGATCCAAATGTTCCGCCCACCACCAGTACATGCCCAAAGTTACCCTTATTGGCAGCGGATGGCCGCGAAGCCTGCGCCATGGCAAGCGATGAGCCGGCCCAGGAGAGCTTTTGCGAGGAGAGAATGGCGGCTTCGGGCGATCCGATTGCCGCGACCACCACCGGCTGCCACCAGTGTCGGGTGAGTTGCCCAAAAACATGTGCTGGCTTGGGCGCGGTGAAAGTGACGACCGCATCGGCAGGGAAAACTGGCCCGGCAGAGATGGTGCTGGTTTCGTCCGCCAGCCAGCCAGAAGGCAGATCCACGGCGAGGACAGGAGCCCGGCTATCCTTCAGCGACTCCAACGCAGCCAGTGCCAGCCCCTTCAACGGCGGCTTGAAACCTGTTCCCA
>Ga0302320_10019601_pt1 | contig 13557 bp, 7 predicted proteins | sample Bog_T0_3_FD_202130 | JGI IMG/M metagenome (GOLD analysis project Ga0302320, IMG submission 202130) | Peat permafrost microbial communities from Stordalen Mire near Abisko, Sweden - Bog_T0_3 | ecosystem: Environmental > Terrestrial > Soil > Wetlands > Peat | place: Sweden: Abisko, Stordalen Mire...
CCTGAAAGCGCGGGTGGGGACACCCGCGCTACAAGCCGCCCACGCAGGGGACCGGGAAGGAGAACACCCGCCGCAAGCGAGAGAGTCTACCTCACCGCTTCAATCTGCGGAACTAAATTTAGAGTGGGCTGCTGGAACCAAAATCGAAACCAAGTCATTTCCCTTAGTCCGGAAACCTGTATAATCCCCGGGCAAATCCGGCTGCACCCGCTACAAAAGGTTTCCAGGAGAAACCCTCGATGCTCATGAAGCTCAGCCTGCTTGATTTCGCCGTTATCGCCGTGTACTTCATCGCCGTTCTGGGAGTTGGCTACTGGCTGAAGGACAAGATGAAGACTTCCGCCGATTTCCTTCTCTCCAAGCGCTCGTTCTCGCATTGGATCACCGGCATCGCGTTCATGTCTGCAAATCTTGGCGCTCTGGAAGTGATGGGCCACACGGCCAACGGCGCCAAGTACGGCATGAGGACGAACCACTTTTACTTTCTCGCCATACCACCCATGGTCTTCCTGGGCCTCTTCATGATCCGCTACTACTATTCGAACGGCGTGCGCAGCGTGCCGGAATACCTGCGCCTGCGCTACGACTATCGCGCGCACATCATGAATGCCGCAAGTTTTGCCATCGTCACCATCCTGATGTCGGGCATCGATATGTTTGCGTTTGCCGTGGTCTTCAAGAGCATGCTCGGGTGGCCCTTCCCCGTCAGCGTGCTGCTAGCCAGCGGCGTCGTGCTGGTGTTCGTCTTTTGGGGAGGCCTTTCTTCCTCCATCTACAATGAGTTTCTGCAATTCTTCCTGATTGTCCTGGGATTCCTTCCGCTCACCTTCATGGGATTGCACGAGGTGGGAGGCTGGCACGCGCTGCTCTCCAAACTCCCCGAACAGTACTGCCACACGTGGCAGGGAATGGCGGGGCCGGGAGACCCGCTTGGCGTGCCGTGGTGGGTGATGGTGGTGGGCATGGGACTTTGCGCCGGACCCGCCTATTGGTGCACGGATTTTCTGCTGATTCAGCGCGCCCTGGCCGCGAAGGATCTGGCTTCCGCGCAAAAGACCCCGCTGGTGGCTGCCATTCCCAAAATGCTTTTTCCTGGAATCGTGGTGGTTCAGGGAATGCTGGCGCTGGTGCTCTTCCCCAACCTCGTGAAGCAGAACTACAACCTTGCCCTGCCCGCCTTGATGGGCCACTACTATCACAGCGGCATGTTGGGACTGGGGCTGACTGCCCTGCTCGCCAGCTTTATGTCCGGCATGGCGGGGAATATTACCGCATTCAATACCGTATTCACTTACGATATCTACCAGACCTATATCGGCAAAGGCCGGCCTGACCATCACTATCTGCGGGTGGGAAAGACGGCCACGATTGTGGGCACGGCGCTGGCCTACGCGTCGTCCTTCATCGTGCTCTACTTCAACAACCTGATGGACTACATGCAATTGATCGGAATTCTTTTCATCTCACCATTCTTCATTGTCTTCCTGCTGGGCATGTTCTGGAAGCGCCCCTCGGCCACGGCCGGTTTCCTCGGAATGGTGGCGGGGCTTTCCGGCGCCACGCTGGAATACGTGCTCTACCGCCTGGGGGTGCTGAGGTTCAGCTCTCCCATGGCTTCAAATATTTGGACGGCGGTGTGGGGCTTTGTGGCAGGACTTGCGGCAACCGTGGTGGCCAGCTACCTCACCACACCGCCCCACGAAGAAGGTTTGAAGGGATTGGTCTGGTCCCGCTCGCTTGCCAAACCGGCTCCGGTTGTGTGGTACCGGAGCCCCAAGTTTTACGCCGCCATTGTGATCGCCGCGTTTGCCGTGCTGAACTGGAAATTCTTTTAATCCGCGGGAAGGCCGGGCAGTATAATTCAGAATCTCTGGAGCATTGCTGGCGAACCCTAATCTGCAATGGCTATCAAGGAGTCACAAAGGGGGGGCGTATGAGATTGGCAATACACTCCATCGTCGCGGTGGTGGCGCTTACCGTGTCGGTCGCAACGGGGATTGCTCAATCCACCGATGGCACCTTGCAATCCTACAAGCTTGAGAAGACCCTGCTGGGTCCGTGGGATCCTGTGCTGTCAACGCAGCCTTTCTTTATGCGTGCTCCCAGTGTTTCACCTGAGTGCCAGCTTGGGTGTGCATTAACAGGTTTGGCCGTTGCCGCTCTATTTGATCTCGCGGAGGCCTCCGTGGCGCGGGTCTATGTGATGAGCAGCGATGGGCTCCATTTCGCCTTCGTCAGCGTCAATAAGCATGTTTGCGGTGAGGGATCAAAAATTTGCGCCGTCGTTGACGGTCAGGTTCATCCGGCGCAGGACGCGAAATCGGTGGGATACCTGTCCTTTGCCCCCGACAATCGACACTTTAAATATCGGGTCAAGGCCAAAGATTCTCCGTGGGTGGACGTCGCGCTGGTCCTCCAGGGCGACCGCTGGGTGCCGGCGGAAAGTGGCCAGGCAGCGGCAGCGTCCCAACCCGCTCCCGCCCCACCCGGCACTGCACCTGGCTTCACCCCCCTGAATCCGGATCTCCCGCACTCGGATACGATTCACAGTCCCGACGGCACAAGAACGGCAACCGTGGAGTTCAAGCGGGGCCGCGATCCCTACACCGTGGTGGTTGATGGGCAGGCAAGCGCAAAATACCTCAAGATTGGGCGTTCATCTCCGCTCTTCAGCCCTGATGGCAAGCATGTGGCCTTCGCCGCTTTTAAAATCGGAGGATGGGTTGTCGTTTTGGACGGCCATGAATCCAGGAAAAAGTATGACAAAGTGGGCCCTCTGATTTTCAGTCCGGATGGCAGCCACTTGGCATTTTCGGCGGACACGAGTCATTTCAAACCGTGGACAGTTATCGTGGATGACCACGATTGCGGGTATTTTCAAGAGGTGGGAGAGCCAGTATTCAGCCCCGACGGGAAGCACCTGGCGTTTGTAGCCGCCCCCACGATAAGTGCCAATAAATGGTCCATGATTGTGGACAGCGTGAAGGGTGAGGAGTTCGAGGGAATCCTTGAACCCTTGCCGATCTTCAGCCCTGACGGCACGCTGCAATATCTCGCCCACACTCACGACTCGCTCTACCGCGTCAAATACACTCCAACACAGTAAACTGCGTTTGGGCACTAAAGATTGAAACGCGGAAGCGTACAGCGCGGGGATCGGATTACCTGGAACTCCGTTTACTCGATGGAGAAGTCAGCGGCGCGCATGCTCGAAACGCCACCCAGCGAATCCAGCGCGGTTATTTCAATCCGGTAATTCCCCGGCGGGGACTGGCCAACCGGCAGATTGAAGCCCACCGGCACCAGCGGGTTTCCGGCTACGACAAGGCTGTTTATGACCATCGGGCTCGAAGCGTAAACCGGCTTGTCACTGCTCTGGTCAAAGACTTTCACGGCGACTGCGACCTTGGGAATGTCTGTGCCTTTGAGTGCGGGATCATAAACTTCAACGTAAACCGCCGGCTCGGTGCCATGCGCGAAATGGCAGGTTGGGGATGGGATCAGTTCCTTGCCTCTGAAAACCAGAGTCGTGTTGCCTTCGAGTGACGCCGCGTCAATTTGGGCCGAGAGTTGCGCGATCGGAGTGAATTTTTCGCCCAAAGCGGGGCCTGTCAAGCTCAGTTTGTCGCCGGAAAATGGTTGAACATAAAAAGGCGTGTTGTACTTTGCGAACTTCTCTCCACCTGCACTCAAGCCCAACGCGAGCGTGTAAGATCCTGGCGCGATATCAAACGTCTTTCGATAGTAAATGGGAACCTTGCCAAAATCCTTGCCGTGTTCATTCTCGGATTTCACTTCGATGATGTCGCTGAACCGTGCCGCCACCGAGCCGTCAAGTTTGTACGTGATTCCGAGCACATTGACATCCGAGTGCAGTTCACCTTTGCACTTGGTCAGTGGGACTTCGGAACCCGGAATTGAGACCGCCAGGATGACGCGAGCCACTCCGGGCTTTACATAAAAGTACGGGGTACTGACAGCCAGAGGAATCTCGCCGGGCGCCGGGCTCGCCAGGCGTTCCTCCAACGCCTTGCCTTCGGGGGTCCCGTTGAGAAGGTCCGAACTTTGGGCGGCAAAGTAACCTGCGCGGTAGCGTAGGTTCACCCCCGATCGCTTTGGATCGATTTTGATTTTGTGGTAGCTGCCGCCCTGGACCGGGGCCGGCGCGTATCCCAGTTCGTAATACTCGTTCGTTTCCTTCGCAACTTTCTGCAGGCCGTCCAAGAGGTTGTTGGCAGTCACGATCTCGAAGCCGCCAGTGCCCTTGGCCATGGCATGGAGTACCGGCTGGGATATTGCCGTGGGGCTCGATTGGTCACTTCCTTCCCGACCTGGGGCTAGACCGCCGCCAGGGTTAGAGGATCGGTTCCGTTGCCCCGCTTGCTGCGGTAACGACTCCTGATCAATGTCCGTAGCAGTACCAGGGCCGTAGGTGGGATTTTCGACTGGGTATACCGCGATATTAGCCCTGATCAGCGCGTCCACGGTGAAATTTAAGTCTCGTTGCCACTCGGGCCTTAAAAGGAATCCTGAAGAGAAAAGAATCATTGTCTTCCGCCCCTTCAGTCCCCGAAGTCGGTTGGCAACCTCCTGGATCGATTGCAGCATGCGCAACGATCCGACTTCCGACTCCACCTGGCTTAACGCTGGCGCCCCCCTGGCGGTCAGCGGCACACCGTAGTTTCCGGCGTTTGAATTCACTCGCGAATACTGCACCGCGCTGACCGCGCGCTTCAGCAGTGCCCCGTCAGAAGTAAACATCTGTGCCACCCGCAAGCTCCCGCCAAAGTCCACAACCGCCATCTGACGCTCCGGCAAGGCAGCGCCCTCCACGAATTGAGCCGCTTGTTGCCGCGCCCATAATTGGGCGGTTGGGCTCAGGGTTGAATCGTCAAAGAACAGGACCATGTAGCGCGTTACGGAAGGTCGAGCTTCAGGTTGCAGTGAGAAAGCATCAATGGGTTGCTCTTTGCCATCTTCAAAGACGCGAAAATCCTGCTTTCCCAGGCCTTCGAGGTAGTTCCCCTTTTTATCGGTTGCGACCACGTCCAAAAGTACCAGGTCAGACGGCGTGTTGGTTGCCGCCGGCGGTGTTTCAACCGAAGCCTGAGTCTGGACTCCGCTCGGCATAGCGGGACCAATCGCGGGCAGTAATCCAAACCCGCCCAGAAAAATTAAAAGACCGGCTGACGCAAGACCATAGTTTCGCAACATGCTCTTTCCTCCTGATGAAACCCGGGACAGACACCCGGGACACGGTATTTCCCGATTCTTAGTAAGCATGACGTCCGCAATCAGGCACAGGAATCAGGAAATGACGTGTCTGCCCCCGACCTCTCGCGATAAGGCAGCCCGAATTTCCTCTTTTGTTCGACGCCGCACTGGGGCATAAGTTCGCCCGTTCATCACTTGACCTCCGGCTGGCTGTCGCAGGGTGAAACCCTGCGCCTTTGGCATTCACCCGTAACGATTGACCGGCTCGCAGAGCGCTGTTCTGCGCTCCGCCGCTTCGGGCTATGCGGACGGTCTCCCCGGTCGAAGACGCTGGAAGATCATGAACGACACTCCTTGCGTTAGGGCCAGCAAGACCAACAACACCAAGTCCGAACGCCAAGTGATCGGACTCGAACCATCCGGATAGCGAGCCTCCCAGAAGAACGAGTGGCTGGAGAAGATTAGCCAACTCGCAACCGCAGCGCACAAGACGACGCCGACAAGAACCTCCGTCACGACGTGATGGCGGAAGACTACGAACGAAATCCACTGCGTGAGCCCCAGAAGCAAGAGAGCGAGTATGGCCGTCCGCAAGCCGGGCTGACCGTTGACCAGAAGGCCCAGATAGAACGCTGCCACGATCCCAGCACCTCCCAAGGCCAAGCCGAAGAGAACCTGCAAGATGCTCTTCATGCTTTTCCTCGCTGCGGGGGGAGCGGAAAGCTCGGTGACAGACGGAACGTTAAACGGGATTATTTTGTCCATGTTCGGTCGGCCAGCCAATCCTCGAGAAGGGGGCTTGCGGCAGCGGTTCTCGCGGTCGCCCAGCCTTGGGGGATGCGGTCCAATACCCCGCTTTTCTCTTTCCTAATTCAAATCTTTCCATTCCCACTTCACGGTCATGGCCTGTGATACCCCTGGCGGCCTGCGGGGTCAAGGGGAAAAGATGCGTAAAGGGTAAATATGCCTGAGAATTCGGAGGAAGTGGGAAGGAGTGGCGACCTTTTGTCACTGGATACCCGGGCGGGGAGAAATTGATTTCTGCCATGGGCGCGGGGTCTTCGTCATGGGGGAAGAATCAGGAATTGGATTCGACGTCCCGCCGGGCTAGCTGGTGCGAAGCACCTTTGAGTGCGGTAGCAGCAGCTACCCCCTTCTGCGTCCGGTCGATGCGGCCAAAGCTCACTTCTCGACACCGATAGGCGGGGCTGCTGCTGCCGCACTCAAGACGGCCATTCATTCTTGCGTGGACCCGTCTTAATTTTGACGAACGCCCCCGGGTTTCCGTCCGGGAGAACGGGCAAGAATTCTCTTGACAAATGCTAGCCTCTGGTGTAGTCTGAAGGGGCGAAGGCGGCACGGTCCCACCGCTCCGCCCGGAGGACCAGACGAATGCGCAACCTGGCGACCCAAACCCTGATTACAGCTTCATCCCCCCTGATTCATGCTTCCCCGCAAGATCGGCAAAATTGTCGGAAAGTTTTGGACTTTATGTCATGCGGCAGGCGGCCACTGAAAGAAAAAACAATAAAAATAACGAACGAAGCCGGAATGTTGTTGAAAACAAACAAAACGCGGACATTTTGCCACCCCAATTGACGAGTATTTTAGTCGAAATGACACGAATCGTCGGACATTATGGTGCCAAATGACATGAATCGTCGGACATTTTTCCACCAAATGAACTGAAATGTCATGCAATTGCGTTCACCCGTTTCACGGGACCCAAACCTCGCAATTCAGCTCTCCACGCAGGCCGCGAAACCACCGGAACACCGAAAGCTGCGGACCTGCACGTCGCTTGCACGCAGACCGAACACCCCACCGTTCTTCCCCAACTCCGAACTCCGAGCTCCGCACGCCCAACTCCCAACTCCCCACTGCCCTCAATGAGCCGCGCAAATCTGCGCAACAACTCTGCCCGGGCGGCGTCGGTCATGGTATTTTATCGGTTCGCCTTGTTGGGGCATCGCCGGCGCGGAGGGAGCATGTCATTCATCGGCATCGATCTGGGCACGACGTTTATCAAGGGCGCGGTCCTGGACCTGGAGACGCGCCAACTGCATCACGCGCGGCGAACGCCCTTTCCACCGCAGCTTGAAAACACCGCTCCGCTGTCGTGCGAGTTTGACCCGGGCGAAATTTTGAACGCCGTGCGCGCGCTGCTGGCCGAGCTCGCGCCGCACTCGACCGATTGCGAAGGCATCGTGATGTGCGCGCAGATGCACGGCATGGTCCTGGTGGATGGCGGCGGCAAGGCGCAATCGAATTGCGTCACGTGGCGCGACCAGCGCGTGGTGATGCCGCACCCCTCGGGCTCGGAATCCTACTTCCAGGTTCTCTCGAAACGCATTGACGCCAAATACGTTTGCCATCTTGGCAATGAGTTGGACCCCGGCCGCCCCATCAGCTATCTCTTCTGGTTTGCCGAGCAGGGCAAGCTTCAGCCTGGCCTGACGCCGGTCTCGCTGCCGGATTTCGTGCTCAGCGCGCTGTGCGAATCCGAGCCGGGTGTGGAGCTGACCAACGCCGGGGCTTACGGAGCGCTGAACCTTGAGACGCTTGGCTGGCACGAGGGCGTGATTGCGTCGCTCGGGCTGGACAACCTCCACTGGCCGGAAATCCGCCAACTGGGCGAGGTGGTGGGGCACCTTGATTTGAACGGAACGCAGGTGCCGTGCTACACGCCGGTGGGCGATTACCAGTGCGCGCTGGTGGGGTCGCTGTTCGGCGCGGAGGAAGTCTCACTGAACATCGCCACGGGCTCGCAGGTCAGCCGCATGACGCCGGGGTTGAAGCTGGGCGCCTACCAGACGCGGCCGTTCTTCGAGGGGAAATTCCTCAACACCTTTACCTCCCCGCCCGGAGGCCGCGCCCTGAACGTGATTGTCGACCTGCTGTGCGAATTGCCCCGGGCGCAGGGCGTGAATCTGAAGGATCCGTGGGAGTCGTTCACCGCGGCGGCGGAGGAGATCGACGATACGGACCTGGAAGTCGACCTGAACTTCTTTCCCACCCCGCGCGGCAACCGCGGGCGAATCGGGAACATCCGCCAGGACAATTTGACCATGGGCCACCTGTTTCGCGCCGCCTTCCAGAACATGGCCGAGAGCTTCTACGACTGCGCGCTGCGGCTTGACCCCACCGAAGCTTGGAAGAACCTGCTGTTCTCCGGCGGCCTCGCCTGCAAACTGGAGGTCCTGCGCCGCGTCATCCAGCAGCAATTTGACTCGCCTTACCGGCTGCCACCGTTCGAAGAGGACACGCTGTTTGGACTGTTGATTCTTGCAACAGTCTTCAGCGGCCGGGCCGATTCCATTGACAAATTGACCGACCCATTGCGACCGTAAATCCCCCGCCCGCTGGTCCCCAAAGTGCAACGAAGAGGTCGAAATTGTCGTGTCGTCCGGCGGTTTTTGCGGACTTTGCCGCTAATTTGTCCGGAAGAAAACGCATGAGTGTGCGTATGCCCTCCGGACGATGCAGCGGACAGCATTTCGTGGCAGCATTCCCGACTCGTCTATTTGCCGACCCCAGGAGGAATCACCGTGAGCCCCACCGCTACCGTTTCCGAACCTTCCTATGTTGAACGTCTGGAGTCACTTCGCCGCAGCAAAGCGCAGCAGACGCTGGAAAAGCAGCGCATTCGCGGCGCGATGGACTTTGACGATCACGCCGTCATCCTGCCCGCGGAAGAGCTGCGCGAGACCGTGCAGACCCTCGGCGGCTCGGGCGTCTACTTCACGGACGTTCTGCTGAAGACCTTCAAGCCGATCCCGAATCATCCCAATGGGTCATTCTATGGGCCGCGGGCCACGGGCGAGAACTTCCGGCGCCTCCTTGAGGTTCACCCGGTCTGCATTGATCCCATGTCTTCATTGGCTGGCGCCTACGTGGCGAACTTTATGTCCTACCGCAAGGTCCCCTGGAACCCCGATATCGACTGCACGGAACTGCTGGCTGAGCACGCGAGGTATCAGACCATTCCCGCCATTGGCGGCGTTCAGCACATGTGCCAGGACATGGAGATGGGCCTGAAGCTGGGCTGGGGCGGGATCCTCGCCAAGATCAACCATTACCGCGCGCTCAACCCGCAATCGGAGGACTTCTACGCCGGCCTTGAGCACGTGGTGCTGGGAATTCAGGACCTCATCCGCCGCCACGCCGAGGGCGCTCTGCTGATGGCCGCGGAGCACGAGGAGATGCGCCAAAACCTGCTGGAAATGGCGGAGATCAACCAGCGTCTGATCACTGACCCGCCGCGAACTTTCCGCGAGGCCTGCCAGTGGAACCTCTGGTACCAGAGCGTGGCGCGCATGTACAACAGCAGCGGCTCGCTGGGGCGGCTCGATATGATCCTGCTGCCCTACTACGAGGCCGATGTCAAAGCGGGAATCCTGACTGACGAAGAGGCCATCTTCCACATCGCCTGCCACCTGGTTCGCGACACAGCCTACCTCCAGCTTGGCGGCCCGGATTTGGCGGGCAAGGACGCCACCAATGCCGTCTCATTCCTCATTCTTGAAGCCGCGCACCGCTTGAAGATCCCCGCCAACGTTGGCGTCTGCGTGGGCAAAGACGTTGAGCCCAAACTGATCCGCCGCGGCGTTGAGGTGCTGATGGAAGACCGCATCGGCGTGCCCAAATTCCTTGGCGTGGATAACACCGTGGCAGGTTTTGCCGCCAACGGATTCCCTGTGGAATTGGGGCGCGAGCGCGTCTACGCCGGTTGCCACTGGCTGGCCATTCCCGGCCGCGAATACGCGCTGATGGACATCGTGAAAGTGAATCTGGCCGCCATTTTCGAAGTTGCCATGAAGGAGATGCTGGCGGACTCCACCGTGGAGCCCAGCATCGATGAGCTGTGGAGCCGCTACCAGAAGCACCTGCGCTCGGCGATGGATACGATTGCCAAAGGTTTCGACTTTCAGTACGAGCACAACCACAAGGTCTTTCCGGAACTGGTGCTCGACCTTCTCTGCCAGGGAACGATTGAGAAAGGGCTCGACGCCAGCAACGGCGGCGTGGAGTTCTATACCTTCGGAGTGGATGGCTCTGCGCTGGCCACAGCGGCGGACTCGTTTGCCGCGGCTGAGCATCGCGTGGAAAAGCAGCATCGCCTCACTTGGAAGCAGTTGCAAGGACACCTGGAATCAAACTGGGCGGGGCCTGAGGGCGAACGCGCGCGCATCATGATGAAGAACTCTCCCCGCTTTGGCAATGGCAGCTCGCTGGGTGATGAGTGGGCTGTGCGCATTGCCCGCGCCTTCACCGAAACCGTCAAAGCCAAGCCCACGCCAAGTGGATTCATGATGATCCCCGGGCTCTTTTCCTGGGTGCTGAATCTCTCCATGGGCAGGAACATCGGCGCCACTCCCAATGGGCGCCATGCGGGCGACGGCATTTCGCACGGCGCCAATCCTGACCCCGGTTTTCGCAAGGATGGAGCCCCCACCGCCATCGCCGTTGCGGTCGCCGCTGTGCAGCCGGGTTACGGAAACGCTTCGCCCCTGCAGATCGATCTCGACCCCAGCTTCAGCCACGGCGCGGATGATGTGGAGAAAGTCTCGGCCCTGATTCGCGGGCACTGTGACCTGGGCGGCACGCAGGTGAACATCAACGTGCTCAGCAAGGAGAAGATCCTGGAAGCGCATAAGGACCCCTCCAAGTTCCCGGACCTGATCGTTCGCGTAACCGGGTTCAGCGCCTACTTCGCCAGTCTTTCACCCGAGATGCGGCAGTTCGTAGTGGATCGGCTGCTTTGCGAAGATGGGGCGCAGCAGTAGAGCCGCCCTTGAGGGCGGCAAATGCCGGGCGCAAGCCGGGCTCTACGGTCCATGGCATGCTTTCCCGCTGGAGTCATCAGTAAGTGGCGTTGGTCGGTCCGTTATGATTGAAAACCTGAGATTGGAGACCGACTCGCAACGCGCGGAAGCTTCTTCCACGGTGCTCGGCCGGGTCTTCAATGTTCAGCGCTTCTCCATCCACGATGGGCCCGGAATCCGCACCACGATCTTCCTGAAGGGCTGTCCTCTTCGCTGCCTCTGGTGCCACAACCCTGAGGGCATGAGCGCCGGGCCCTCGGTCTCCTTCCTCCCGGAAAAATGCATGGCGTGCGGCGAATGTGTTCGCATCTGCGAGCATGGCGCCCACCTGTTGGAAGCTTCGGACGCATCGTGCGACGCGGTGACGCACATCTACAACCGCGAAGCCTGCGAAAAATGCGGCAATTGCACGGAGTTCTGCGATTCGGGCGGACTGGAATTCGTCGGCCGGCCCAATACGGTTGACGATGTGATGAAGGAAGTGAACCAGGACAAGCCGTTCTACGTCAAATCCGGTGGCGGCATGACGATTTCCGGCGGCGAACCGCTGGTGCAGATTGACTTCACCCTCGCCCTGCTGCAAGCCGCGCGGGAACAGGGCATCCATCGGTGCGTTGAGACTTCGGGCTTTGCCAGTTGGGAGCGTTTCAAGCCGCTGCTACCGCTGGTCAACCTGTTCCTTTACGACTGGAAGGAGACGGACGAGCAGCGCCACAGAGATTTCACCGGACAGTCAAACGTGATCATTCTGGAGAACCTTCGGTCACTTCACGAGGCCGGGGCAAACGTACAACTCCAGTGCCCCATCGTGCCCGGGTTCAATGACCGGCCGGAGCACCTTAACGGAATCGCCGCCCTCGCGCAATCGCTTCCCAACCTCAAGGGAGTTCAACTGCTGCCCTACCATCCACTGGGCGAAAGCAAGCTGAAGCGATTTGGCTTGAGCGCGGCGGCGGCGATGCCACGTCAACCGCTCGATCCCGCGCAACTGGAACATTGGTCCAACTGGCTTCGCGAAAAGGGCGTGAACGTGGTTGGCGCCAACGCCACAGCAGCCGCGCCATCGCATCAGTAAATCAAATCCTGACCAGAAGGAACTCGTCCCTGTAGAAACATGATATGAAAAATTCACAGGCCGCCCGCCAGCTTCCGTTTGAACCCGCCGTTGAAACACCGCCCAAACCAACACTCAGCCTGGTTCCGCCGCCCGCACGCCCGGCTCCGCTGCTTTGGGTGATGTACCTCGCCTATTTCTCCTTTGGACTAACTGGCGTGGTGGGCACGCTCACGCCTGACATCATCCGCGACTTTCATCTTACGCGGGCAGCGGCAGGGCTGATCGGCACCGCAACGTTTCTTTCTGTGGCACTATTCGCCATGCCCAGCGGCGTGCTGGCGGACCGCATTGGCGCGCGGCGGGTTATCCTGGCGGGCGTGGGACTAATGGCCCTGGGCTGCTTCATGGTGTCCCGGTCGCACACCTACCCGATGATTCTCGCCATGATCTTTGCCATCGGCACCGGCGTGACGATGTTGCAAACCAGCGGCAGCCCGCTGATTCAACAGTTGGATGCTCCGCAGAATTACCACCGCAACCTGACCTTCGCGGTGGCGGGCTGCACCATCGCCGCATTCCTGGCCATCTTCTGCCTCGCTTATCTCCGAGGCACTGGCCACCCCTGGCAGACGTACTACCTCTTGTTCGGCGCCGTCTGCGTCGTGGTTGTGGCATTGCTCGCCTTGTCCAAGTTTCCTCCGCGCGCCACAAATGCGGAGGGGCTCCATCTGGAACAGATTGGGCAATTGCTGCGCAATCCCATCCTGCTCACCTACGGGCTGGGAATCTACCTCTATTCGATGGCGGAAATCGGCATCTACTTTTGGATTCCCAAGTTCTTTGAGGACGTTCACGGCGTTCCCGCCGCAGTCTCCAATGCCAGCGCCACCACACTGATGGGAAGAGTCTTCCCCAGCCTGCCGGCTTTTGTCTACGCTCTGTTTTTGGGAATGACCGGTGTGGGGCGGATGGTGGGTGGCTCGGTTCTGAAGCGCTTCGGCACCGTTCGCGTCCTGCGCTTCTGTGCGGTGATGACCATGGTTAGCCTGCTGGTGGCCACGTTCGGGTCAACGAAACTCACCGTTGTGGGCTTTGCCGCCTGCGGGCTTTTTATTTCCGTGGTTTACCCGCTGCTCTACACCGGCACGCTCAACAGCTTCGACAAATATCGAGGCACCATTTCCGGTCTGTTGTGCACGTCCTATATTGCCGCTGCTGCCGTGCCTCCCCTGCAGGGCTGGGTGGCGGATCACATTGGAATGCGCGTGGCGATGCTGGTTCCCGCCATCTGCTTCACCTATGTAATTGGCCTCACGATGTTCGGGCGGGCGAAGTATGACTAGAAAAAGCGTAGGGGCCAGCCTTCCCCTTATTCATTTGCACCTGCTGGCGGTATGGAAGGGTTGTAGCGCGGGTGTCCCCACCCGCGCCTGCCCTTTGCAGAAATCCCAGCCGCTTGGC
>Ga0302320_10019602_pt1 | contig 13557 bp, 12 predicted proteins | sample Bog_T0_3_FD_202130 | JGI IMG/M metagenome (GOLD analysis project Ga0302320, IMG submission 202130) | Peat permafrost microbial communities from Stordalen Mire near Abisko, Sweden - Bog_T0_3 | ecosystem: Environmental > Terrestrial > Soil > Wetlands > Peat | place: Sweden: Abisko, Stordalen Mire...
CCGTGGTGGGCGATCGGGCAGGTAACATCGCGATCCAGAATGCGGATGTGCTGCTGGTTATTGGAAGCAGGCTTCCATTGCGTCAGACCAGTTATAACTGGAACTCGTTCGCAGCCAAGACGTTCAAGATCCAGGTGGACGTGGATCCGGTTGAGATGGAAAAGCCGACACTCAAGCCCCAGATGGCTGTTGTTCAGGATGCCAAGGCATTCTTGGAGGCGATGAACCAGGAGCTGAAGAAGTGCCCGGTTGCGCAGCGCACAGAGTGGAATGCATGGTGCCAGCAGCGGGTCTGCCAGTATCCCGTGGTACAGCAGACCCAGCGCGATGCAGATCTGCTGAATCCCTATCACTTCACCGAGATTTTGTTTGATGTACTGGAAGCGGGTGACGCGATTGCGTGCGGAGACGGCATGGCCAGCGTGGTGCCGTTCCAGGCGGCGCGAGTCAAGGAAGGGCAGCGGCTCTTCACCAACGCAGGCTCGGCATCCATGGGGTACGACCTGCCGGCAAGCGTAGGCGCGGCAATCGCCAACCTCGAAGTAAATGGTGGCCGACGCGTTATCTGCCTTGCGGGCGATGGCAGCCTGCAGATGAACATTCAGGAACTACAGACCGTGGTGCATCATCAGCTTCCAGTGAAGGTGATTGTGTATAACAACAACGGCTATCTCTCCATCCGGACGACACAAAACAATTTTTTTGGCGGCAACCTGGTAGGCGAAGGCCCCACCAGCGGCGTCTCGTTCCCGGATACCGTGAAGCTGGCCGAAGCCTATGGTATTCCCGCGATTCGAGTGCAGTCGAAGGACTGCGCAGAGGCCTTGCGAGAGTTTCTGGCCAGGCCGGGACCTGGGCTTGTCGAGGCTATGCTGGATCCCGCGCAGGGAGTGGAGCCCAGGCTTACCTCGCGTGTGCTACCCGACGGATCAATGGTGACCGCCGCATTCGAGGATATGTATCCATTTCTCGATCGAGATGAATTAGCGTCTAATATGCCGACATGGGATTCTTAGAAGATTTCTTTTCGCTAAAGGGAAAGCGCGCCGCATTGACCGGCGCGGGCGGCCTGCTGGTCGGTGAGATGGCGCGGGCCTTTGCGCTGGCCGGCGTCCATGTGGCCGTCATGGACTCATCCGACGACGCTGCCGACAAGGTGCGAGACCAGATCGTCGCGTCGGGTGGGCACGCCATCACCGTACCCATCGATGTCACCAGCAAGGATTCGTGGAAGAGCGCGTTGCAGAGGGTCCTTGGCGAACTGGGTGGGGTTGAAATTCTGGTCAACGGCGCGGGTGCCAATGCACCGACGCCATTTTTTGAGATCGATGTGGAGGAGTGGGACAACATTCTGCGTGTGCAACTGACAGGCACCATGCTTGGTTGCCAGGTCTTTGGCGCGCACATGGTGGAGCAGGGGAAGGGAAGCATCATCAATATTTCTTCCGCATCGTCGGGGCCACCCCTGTCCAAGGCGTTTACTTATTCAGTGGCTAAGGCAGGAGTGAAGAACCTGTCCCAGAACCTTGCGCGTGAGTGGGCCGCCTCGGGAGTGCGCGTGAATGCCCTGCGCCCAGGGTTCTTTCCCAGCCAGATGATGAAAGAGAAGTTTTTGACCAAGGACCGCATCGAAGCAATTCTCCGCCATACCCCTATGGGGCGATTTGGCGAGGCTTCTGAGTTGACCGGATGCGTGTTGTGGCTTGCTTCGGATGCAGCAAGCTTTGTCACCGGAGCGGAGATCCCCGTGGACGGCGGATTTACCTGCATGACGATTTAGGAGGTCTATGAGCGGACGAACGACGATCGTTACCGGCGGCACACTGGGCATTGGCGCTGCAATTGCCCGCGCGTTCCATGCTGCGGGCGATCATGTGGTAATGGCCGCACGCAGGGACAATGGGCTGGCGCGGACACTGGGCGAGCGGGCAAGGTTTGTCCGAACCGACGTTACACAGCCAGCGCAGCTACATGCCCTGGTGAAGGCAGCTATGGATTGGACCGGACGACTGGACGTCATGATCAACAATGCGGGCGCCTCCGGCTGGCGGCCTCTGGATAAGATCGACGAGACCTTCTGGTCCATGATGCTGGATGTAAATATGAAGAGTGTTCTCTTCGGAAGTCAGGCAGCCGCTGCGGCGATGGGCAAAGGAGGAGCTATCATCAACGTCTCAAGCATGGCGGCCAAGCGCGGGACGGCAAACAATTCGGTCTATTGCGCAGCCAAGTTCGGCGTAAACGGGATTACCCAGGCGCTGGCCAAAGAGCTTGGGCCTCGCGGAATCCGCGTGAATGCTGTTTGCCCGGTGCTGGTGGCAACCGATGGATTGACCGAGGCGTTGGCGCAGGAGTTTGCGCCTGCCCATGGTGGTTCCGTTGAGCAGTTCCTCGAAAGTTTTACAGGATCAAATTCCGCGCTGGGGCGTCTGCCTAACGTGGACGAAGTGGCCCAGGTCTGCTTGTTCCTTGCTTCGCCAGCGGCTTCTGCGATAACCGGACAATGTCCCAATGTGGACTGCGGCGTCTTTCCACAGTAGTTCCTTGTAAAAATATTTGGGAATTTGCGAGAGAAAATGAGCCTGCAATTGCCTGCATGTCTGCTCTTCGATCTGGATGGGACCCTGCTGGACTCGTTGCCGGGGATTGAATATTCTGCGCGTGCGGCGTTCGCGGAATGCGGACTGATGATGGGTGAGGTCGATCTACGGTCGCTGATCGGGCCGCCGATCCGGACGATTCTAGCCGCAATGGCCCAGGCCGATACCACCGGCGGCTTGCATGACGATCAGCTCGACTGCCTGGTTCAAGCCTTTCGCACCATCTACGACAGTGAGGGGTGGAAGATGACACCACACTATGAGGGTGCGCTAAAGGCACTGAGTACAATGCGGACCGATGGTCGCCGACTGTTTGTGGTATCCAACAAACCGCGTCATATCTCATTGAGGATTCTTGAAGCCGAGGGGACTCTGGAACTGTTCGACGAGGTCGTAACTAGGGACTCCCGCAAGCCGGCCTATCGGGACAAGCAGGAGATGATGCACAGTCTGATGCAGAGGCATGGACTGCAAGCGCAGGACTGTCTTATGGTGGGAGATACAATGGAGGACGCCGTGGCGGCATCGCAGACAGGAATGCAGTTTTGTCTGATGACTCATGGATATGGAGACATGCCGTCTATTTCGGAGCTGCCAGTAGCATTTCGGTTCGATCGGTTTTCTCAATTCATACAGTCCCTGAGACAGGAGAAGTGCCTTGATTGACAAGGATGTTTTTGAAGATCTCTTCGTGCTCGAGATGGCAAACAACCATCTGGGCAGCGTGGAGCGCGGGCTGAAGATCATCCAGGAGTTCGCGCAGGTTGTGCGCTTCAACAATGTGCGCGCTTCCATCAAGCTCCAGTTTCGCGACGTTGAGAACTTCATCCACAAGGATTTTCGCGACCGTGCGGACCTGCGCTATGTGAAGAAGACGCTGGACACGCGCTTGACCGACGATCAATACGCGACCCTGGTTAAGGCCATTCGGCAGGCCGGGTGCATTGCCACGGCAACACCATTCGATGAGCGGTCGGTGGATCTATGCGTTGAATTGGGTCTCCCAATGCTGAAGGTCGCCAGCTCCGACCTGAACGATTGGCTTCTTCTGGAGAAGATCGCCAAGACCAAGAAGCCGGTTGTGGTTTCAACCGGCGGGTCGTCGTTGAAGGACATGGACGACATTGTTACGTTCTTCGCCAATCGAAATATTCCGCTAGCTATCAACCATTGTGTGTCGATCTATCCGGCGGAGGACTCGGAGCTGGAGATCAACCAGATCGACTACTTGCGCAGCCGCTATCCAAACAACACGATCGGCTACTCGACCCATGAGTATGCGGACTGGACCAACTCGATGCTGATAGCGTATGCCAAGGGTGCGCGGACTTTCGAGCGACACATTGACATCGACTCCGATGGCGTGAAGGTGTCGCCTTACTGTAGCCTTCCGCACCAGATCGATGAGTGGTTCAAGGCCTACCATAAGGCCAAAGAAATGTGCGGCGCTCCTGGGACGCAGAAGCGCATGCCTCCCAAGAAGGAAATCGAATATCTAGACGCGCTGGTGCGCGGCGTTTACGCGAAGGAGGATCTTCAAGAAGGACACTCCCTAACCGAGGAAGACGTGTATCTTGCCATCCCGTTGCAAAAGGGGCAACTCTCCTGCCGCGAGTTGATGAGCGGTGAGATGCTGCTTAAGCCGGTGAAAAAGGACCAGGCCATTCGCATCGACGACATCGACAGCCCGTACGCGCAGATTCCCTCCCTGCGCAAGACCATCTGGAACCGCGGACTGGACACAAGCTAAACGGTCGCGCATCCCATTGCCGATTAGAATGTCGGCACCGGCCTGTAGAAATAGCAATCTTTGGCAAACTCCGACTGAAACAGGTTGGTTGAGTCCTCCGCTTGTTCCGCTGCTCCCAGCATAAGATAACCTCCTGGCGTCATCTGACGATAGACATCGCTGAAGACGCAGCTTCGGTCCTGTTGAGGGAAGTACAGAAGCACATTGCGCAGCATCACAAGGTCGAAACAGGGCAATCTGGGTAGCGGCGCGCAAAGGTTTGCATGCAGGAATTGACACATTGTCCGTAGCTCCGGAGCTACCTCCCATTCATCGCCATCGCGCATCAGATACTTCAGCAGCATCCGGGCCGGCAGACCGCGATTGACCTCCAATCGGCGATAACGGCCCAGTTGGGCGTATTCAATCACAGTTCGAGAGATGTCGGTGCCGATGATCTTAATGTCCCAACTCGCCAACTCTGCAAAATGCTCGCGAATTACCATCGCTACGCTGTAGGCCTCCTGACCGGTCGAGCTTGCCGCACTCCATATGCGCAGCTTTCGTTGCGCGGAGTTTCGCTCGATCAGACGCGGCAAAATGGTCTCACGCAGCACGTCAAAGGATTTGCAGTCGCGAAAGAAGCTGGTCTCGTTGATGGTCATTGCTTCGGCTACGGCCCGGTATAGCTGGGGCGCGCGATCGATCCGCAGAAGATTCACGAACTCCTCCAGGGTCGGTGCCCCGGCCATTCGCGCGATCGGGGTAAGCCGCGTCTCGAACAACGCGTTGCGCGAAGGGTCGATCATGTTTGCAGATTCAGTAAGCACCAGTTGGCGCAGATAGGCATAATCGGAATCAGAGCAGCCCATGAATCACCTCCGCGAGCGGTGAAGTGGCAGTCCTGTGTTTCCAATACTCTTCCACGCTGCAGTTAGTAGGGGCTTCGTGGGGGTCGCGGCCGTTGCGTCCAGCGTTCACTCTTGTCGTTAGTTCGTCCGCGAGCGACTCCAGCGGTACTGGTTCGCGCGATAAGCCCGCCTGAAACACCCGCCCTGGCATTCCCCACACTGCCGAGGTTCGCTCATCCTGGGTCAGCACCCTGCCGCCCGCAGCATGCACTCGTCGCGCTCCTGTCAATCCGTCTGAACCCATTCCGGTCATCACCAGGGCCAGTGTTCCAGCGCCGTAAAGTCTTGCCGCCGAGCTGAACAGATAATCAACGGAAGGCATGCAATGATTCGGCGATCTCTGCTGATGAAGTTGCACCCTGGCCAGAGGAACCCGTCCATTGCCTGCGGATGCACTTCCTTGCGGGGCCTCCGCTACCTCCATGTGTGCGTCGCCTGGGGCCAACCATATCGTTCCAGTCCGCACCTCATCGCCGTTGCAGGCCTCGCGTACACGGAGTGCGCAGCGACGGTTCAGTCGCTCTGCCAACTCTCCGGTAAACAGCTTGGGCATGTGCTGCACAATCATGATCGGGACGGCAAAGTCGGCTGCCAGTCTGGGCAACACCGTTTCCAGTGCCGACGGACCGCCAGTCGATATGCCAATTACCACAATGTCAATCGGTGCATCGCCGCTTCCACCTTTCATATACGGCACATTCACCCCCTCAACGTGGGGCCGGACCGATTCTGCGATTTCCGGTTCTGTCGTTTTATCTCGCACTTCAGAAAGCAAGCTGAAGCCAGCGCCCGCAAGGACAGCGATCTTGGGTAGTAACTCGCTTGCAAGTCTTTCCATCGATGATGCAGGGTCGCTTTGATCGCCCGGTTTCATGACATAATCCGCTGCGCCCAGCGCTAGCGCGTCCAGCGTCGAGCGCGCGCCCCGCTCGGTATAGGAGCTGCACATGATTACGGGAAGTCTCGGCTCTTCGATGCGCAAGCGTTCCAGTACATCTAACCCATTCATGCGCGGCATCTCCAGGTCCAATACCACCACGTCAGGACGCAGTTGCACTACCGCCGTCAGGCACTCTACGCCGTCCTCCGCCATGCCGCACAACTCCATTGCCGGAAGATTGCCGGCCTTTTTCAGTCCCTGAATTTGAAACAGGGCTCGCAATACGCCGCGCATTACTGCAGAGTCGTCCACCGCCAGCACTCGAATCGGTCTGCTCGGTCCCATGTGCAACGCAACACCCCTCTCAGCCGGCAACTGTTGTCCGTGTGGCTACGCCATCAAACCAATCAATACCAACTTCTCGCGCAAACTCTCCGGCGAGAATGGCTTCATTAAGAACTCATCCGCCCCATGGTTCAGCGCCTCGCTGATGCATGAGTTGTCGGCCTCGGTGGTCACCATCATCACCTTCATCGCAGGTTGCAGGCCCGCTTCGCGAAAGGACTTCAGGCACTGTAGTCCGCTCATCCCGGGCATGTTTACATCCAGCATCATAAAGTCGAATGTCAACCCTCCACGAAGCATCTGCAGCGCTTCGTTTCCATCGACGGCATCGTCGCAGCCCAAGCCCATTGCCGTTAAAAGTTGTCGCATGTACTGCCGTATGTATCTCGAATCGTCCACGATCAATGCCCTCATCGCGCTTCACCCTGTCTCTCTTGTTTCAATCTTGCAAACAATCCGCTCTCGGCTAGCCGCGATGGCCGCAATTTACGAGGATCGAGTTGCACCATCAAGCCGGATGGCAATTGGTAGGCCCCATCGAACATCTCCATACTGCGCGCGTCCAGGCCGCTGGGGTTCGCCCGCAACGTGTCCTTATGCAGCGCAATCACACCATTCACGCCATCCACAATCAGTCCAAAGTGTTCGTCGATCAGTTCGCCATCGAAGACCAGAATGCAGTTGCTCCCGGATTTGCGCTCCAATCTGAGCAAAGCCCGTAAGCTGACTGCGGTTAGCACTTTGCCGCGATACGGAACCACCCCCGCAATGTACTCCGGTGCAAGCGGAACGCTTTGTGGCACGGTCGTTCCCAGAACCTCCCGTATCTGCGATGTCGCGATACCGTATAACCCAGTCCCAACGCGCAAGGAACAGATCGATACCGTGTCGCCGATATCCGCGGCCATCTCTGCTGCCAGCGTCATGCGACCCCCACTAAGGCAAGTTGTTGCGCGCTATTCTCATGCGGCAGGACTACAGGATGTACCGTCTTCACACGCTCGTTTACCATCGCCAACTGTTGCCCACAAGAAGCTGCATCCGGGGCTAGCAATCTGCCGGCCGACACATCCAGCACGCGTCGCACAACCATTCCCACACGCCTTGTTCCATGCCCCTCGGCACGGAGACATATCAGAACATTTGCCGATGCGTCGGCACTCTTCTCCCGCAATACTTCATCCTCATCTTCCAGCGGTATCAGTTCGCCCCGATATTGCAGAACGGCCCTACCCCCGGCATACTCAATCTGGCGCAGCGGAATGCTTTCTATTCGTTCCACCGAGCTCAAGGGCATGGCCATCTGTTCCTGGTTTGCTCCTTCGGCAATGCCGCGCTTCCCGGATTCATAGATCACCATCAAGCTTTCAATCTCGACATGCGTCGATTCTGCTTGGGCTTGGGCCGCACTCACGAGGGCGATTGCGTCCGTCGCCTGGCGCACACCGGCCCGTGCACCCGTTGCTGCAACATCCAGGATCAACGCCAAGGTGCCGTTGCCCAGTACTGTAGCTCCGGAGAATACCCCGATCTCGCGCAACTCTGCCGACAGCGGCTTTACCACAATCTCCTGTGGGGCCTTTAAATCGTCCACTACCAGTCCGAACCGGCGTGCCTCGGATTCCACTACAGCAATGTAAAAATCAGCACGCACGGGGTCTTCGTTCTCCGCCAGCCCCAGCAAGCGGTCCAGCCACACCAAAGGCAGAAGACCCTCGCGAAGCCGGTACAACTCCGTTGTCCCGATTCGTTCTACTGTCTGCGCCATCTCGTGTCGTGGCATATACACCAGTTCGACAAGGGATTTCTGCGGCAGCGCGAAGCTCTGTCCTCCGCTTTGCACCACCAGTGCAGGAATGATCGCCAGGGTCAGTGGTACCCGCATTCGTATCGTTGTTCCAATTCCCAAATGAGAGATCAGCTCCACGCTGCCGCCAACCTTCTCCACGTTGGTGCGCACTACATCCATGCCTATGCCGCGCCCCGAGATTCTGGTCAACTGTTTTGCAGTGGAAAACCCCGCCACAAACACCATCTGTAGCGCCTCGCGCTCGCTCATGGCCGCCGCTTGCTCGGTGGTAAGTAAACCACGTTCGATCGCCTTGGCCAACACGCATGCAGTAGATATTCCCGCACCGTCGTCGATCACCTCGATCACGACCGATCCGCTCTGATGGAAGGCCCGTAGGCGCACCACGCCAACCGCTGGCTTGCCCTGCTTCACTCGCTCCGCCGGCGACTCGATCCCGTGATCTATGGCATTGCGCACTGCGTGGGTCAATGGGTCGCGGACAGCCTCCAGAAGGCTCTTATCCAGTCCTGTCTCCTCTCCCTCAAATTCAATCCTCACCCTGCGCCCACAGGTCACCGCCAGGTCGCGTACCATTCGGGGAAACTTGCTGAAAATGTGTCCCACCGGTTGCATGCGGGCACGCATTACACTCTCGCGCAGTTCAGAGGTCACGCTATCGAGCCTGCGCGCCAACTCGGGAAAGCTGTCCTCGCCCGGCCGGCACAGAAGAATCTGGTTGCGTGTCAACACCAGCTCCCCCACCTGGTTCATCATCCGGTTCAGTACTTCCACATCGATGCGGAGGGTCTTGTCGCGCGCAGACGAACTTGTTAAAGCCTTGCTGTCAACCGTCTCACAGTCCGTCTGCTTTACAACCTGCTCCGACGACGGGTTTGGGTGTCCCACGTCTCGATTTTGAGAAGCGGTATCTCCACTCGCTGGGAACGCACCAGCCTTCAGCTCTTCCAGATGCGCGATCAACTCGCCATCGTCTTCCGCCAACAGCTTTCCCTCCGTACCAGCCGACTCGATCCTCTGCAAGATCGTCCGCAGTCCGTCCATCAATTGCAATAGCCCGTTGATTAATTCCGTGGTCACCGCCAGCTTGCCGTCGCGCAACGCTCCCAGCAGGCCCTCCCCCGCGTGCGCCAGCTTCTCCAGCCGGCGAAATCCCAGAAAGCCCGTCGTGCCTTTGATGGTATGGACGGTGCGGAATATCTCCCTCACCAGTTCGCCATCATCCGGCCGCTTCTCCAACTCGGTCAGACACAAATCCATCCGCTCCAGCCCTTCGTGGCTCTCCGCGATGAACTCTTTGGTTAAGTCTTCCACCTCTCCCTTATCGGGCTTCCTCCCCCGATCCATGAGGCCCATACCTCGAGCCGTCAGGGCCAAGTACACTTTATAGCTTGCTTTGACCCGTCCTCACCCTTTACGCTCATTGGTCTATGCCGCCAAGCGAAGCAGAAATCTCCGCGTTGCATCTGTATGCCAAACAGGCCGCGCTCCACTCCTACTCGCCTTACAGCCATTTTCGTGTTGGTGCAGCGATCCTGCTGGAACCAGGTCAGAAGCAGGAAGGAGCAATCGTATCCGGAACCAATGTGGAGAACGCCTCCTATCGCCTCACCTGCTGCGCGGAGCAGGCCGCCATAGCCGCCGCCGTCACCCTCTATGGCCCAAGGATAAGGATTCGCGCGATTGCCATCGTTAACCTGAACCGCGCAGCTTGCATGCCTTGCGGTGCCTGCCGCCAGACGCTCCTGGAATTCTCCATCCCCGAAACCGCCGTCTTCTATCCCGACGAACGCGGGGAGACGGTCGCCACCACACTGGCCGCGCTGCTCCCTGCCGCATTCCGGCTCAACCCCGAATAGCCAATGCTCACGGCTCATCGCTCAAAGCCTGACAGTAAATATCTCAATTCCAGCCAGAGGGGCCAATCTCTCCGCATAGAATCAAAGTCGTGAGCATACACCCCATCGACGTGATCCTGCATAAGCGTGACGGCCTCGCTCTGAGCGATGCCGAGATAGAGGGCTATATTCGCGCCCTGGTCGAACGCGAGTCCGCTTCCCACCCACCAGCCAACGCCCCCACCGAAAGCCAGACCGCAGCTCTCCTCATGGCAATCTTCCTGCGCGGTCTCAATCCCCAGGAACTGGCCGCGCTCACCCAGGCCATGCGCTTCTCCGGCGAGACCCTCGATACATCATCTCTCTCCTCCTTCACCGTCGACAAGCACTCCACTGGTGGAGTCGGCGACAAGACATCTATTCTGATCGCGCCAATCGTCGCCGCCGCCGGACTCATCGACCCCATGATCAGTGGGCGCAGCCTGGGCCATACAGGCGGAACGTTAGACAAGCTGGAGACCATCCCAGGCTTTCGCACCCAGCTCCCCCTGCCGGAGTTTCTCGCGATCCTGCAAAAATGCGGCTTTGCCATGGCCGGCCAGACGCTCACGCTGGTCCCCGCCGACCGCATCCTCTATGCTCTGCGCGACCATACCGGAACGGTCGAGTCGCCTTATCTGATCACCGCCAGCATCATGAGCAAGAAGCTTGCGGCTGGCTTGAACGCGCTGGTCCTCGATGTTAAGACCGGCTCCGGCGCCTTCATATCGAAGTACGCAGACGCGCAACTCCTCGCGCGGTTGATGGTCGAGACCGGCGAGTTGGCCGGCACGCGCACTGTCGCCCTGCTCACCTCCATGGACCAGCCGCTGGGTCGCTTCGCAGGTAACTGGGTCGAGGTGCAGGAGTGCCTCGAACTCTTCCAGCACTTCTCGCCTGACTGCGCCTTAACCCTCCCGCCGGAAAAACTTCGCCTCTCCGCTGATCTCCTCACGCTGACCCACGCCCTCACGGGCCACATGCTGTGCCTAGGCGGAAAAGCCACGACTCCCGAAGCCGGTGCAGCCCTCTCCGCGCAACATCTAGCGGACGGCTCTGCTTACAAACGCTTCCTGCAAATGGTCGAGCTACAAACGAATCGGGTGCCCCATTCATCGCAGTCTGATCGCGATGGGTGGGATTCGAGCCACAAATCCCTAAGCGAATCCCGCTACCAGGCCGCCTTCTCCAACCCTGCCGCCTTTCACAAACCCGCCGCGACCCGCACCCTCACCGCCGACCGCGCAGGCTTCCTCTCCGCCATGGACTGCAAGCAGATCGGCTGGGCCGTGCAGCGCCTGGGCGCCGGTCGCACCCACCCCGGCGCGCCGGTCAGCGCCCACGCCGGAATCGAGATGCACGCCAAACTCGGCGATCGCATCGCCCTCGGCCAACCCCTCGCCACGCTCTTCAGCGAAGACCCCGCGCTGCTCGACGAGCCCGAAGCGATGTTGCGAGAAACGTTGCAAATCTCCGCCGCCCCGCCCACTCCCATCCCCCTCATCCGAGAGATCATCACCAGGGACCATCTCCAATAACGACAGCCTGCAGATTCGAATTTCTTCGCTGTGCGCTCTCTTCATTCGTTACACTCAATCCACACGAAACAAGCACTGCTGTTCATCCATGCACCTAAGGGAGCGCACCGTGGCACGATTCACCGGACTTCTCGGACTCATCGCGTTTCTTGGCCTCGCCTACGCGCTCTCCACCAACCGCCGCGCCATCAAGTGGCGCACCGTGGCGTGGGGACTCAGTCTGCAAGTCGTATTCGCCTTCTTGGTCATCAAATGGGTGTACGGTCAGCGCGTCCTGCAGGTATGTAGCAACGCGGTCACCTCCATGCTGGGCCACGCCGCCGATGGCTCCACCATGGTCTTCGGTCCGCTGGGCGATCCCAACAGCGTTCTGCACGTCTTCGCCTTCGCCGTGCTTCCAACGATCATCTTTGTCAGCGCCTTCTTCGCCATTCTCTACCACATCGGAGTGATGCAGCAGGTCATCAAAGTGGTCGCGTGGATCATGCAGCGAACGATGGGCACCAGCGGTGCGGAGAGCACCAACGTCGCCGCCAGCATCTTCATGGGCCAAACCGAGGCACCGCTTACCATTCGTCCTTTTCTCGCGGGTGCCACCAACTCCGAACTAATGACCATCATGACCTCCGGCATGGCGCACGTCTCCGGCGGAATCATGGCGGCGTACATTTCGTTTGGAATTAACGCGAAAGATCTGCTCTCGGCGGTGATTATGACCGCACCAGGAACCATCCTTATCGCCAAAATGCTGGTGCCCGAAACGGAGGTCCCCGCCACACAAGGCACCGTCCACATGCCGCCTTCCGAAGAGCACGCCAACGAGAACTTTATTGGAGCGGTTGCGCGCGGCACCATCGATGGCGGTGCGCTGGCCTTCAACGTCGCCATTATGCTCATCAGCTTTCTCGCGCTGGTTGGCCTATTGAACGCCATGATGAACGGTGTCTCCAACTTCGCATGGGCTCATGGCCACATTCCGTTCCCGCACTCTCTCAATGCTGTCCTCGGCTTCTTCGGAGCGCCGGTGGCATGGCTCATCGGTATTCCATGGCGCGAGGCCTCGGCCATCGGCAACCTGCTGGGCACGCGCGCCGTGCTCAATGAGTTCGTGGCCTACACCCAGCTTGGCCTACAGAAAGGCGCTCTCTCACCGCGCACCTTCTCCATCGCCACCTTCGCCCTGTGCGGCTTCGCCAACCTCGGCTCCATCGGCATGCAGATCGGAGGCATCGGAGCACTGGTCCCCAATCGCCGCAACGATCTCGCGCGCCTCGGTTTCCGCGCCATGCTGGCAGGCACGATGGCCAATCTCATGTCCGCCGCCATCGTCTCCATGCTGATCAAATAATCCCGGGCGGTTGCCCATCAAGCGATCAGTTTTAGATAGTCCGGCTCATCCGCGATGGTTCGGTACACAAACCGCCGCTCAATCTTCGCGTTCTTCAGATAGAAGAGTCCCGGCATCTGGTGTCCATCGCCTTGAATCTTACCGATCCCGTGTTGGAAGAGCGTGCCCTTCAACCAACCCCGCCAAACTACCGGGTTCACCAGATGCCACCACGGATTTACCCGCGCCAGCGCAAATAATGGTTGCCGATAGATGGTCGCTCCGGGATCGTTGACTCGCTCCACATCGCTCAGTCCGTAGTAATCGAAGTGCGCCTTCGCTATCTCCGGCGTGCCCAGATGCACAAAGACTGGCCGCACACCGCGCCGCGCCAGTTCAGGCGCCAATTCCGCTACATCGCCGATCGCCTTCCGGCAGAACGAGCAGCCAAAGTGCCGCAGGAACACTAACAGCACCGGGGAAGCCTCAACCAACGACAGCACGCTTGCGCCCGATTCAGTACGTATCGACGAGAGTGTC
>Ga0302320_10019604_pt1 | contig 13557 bp, 10 predicted proteins | sample Bog_T0_3_FD_202130 | JGI IMG/M metagenome (GOLD analysis project Ga0302320, IMG submission 202130) | Peat permafrost microbial communities from Stordalen Mire near Abisko, Sweden - Bog_T0_3 | ecosystem: Environmental > Terrestrial > Soil > Wetlands > Peat | place: Sweden: Abisko, Stordalen Mire...
TCATGAACCAAACCAATGCTGCCCACGCCAGGAACCAAGTCCACCAGGTTGGAAATTACGATAAAAATGAAGAACGTCATCGCGAATGGAAAAACCCATTTGACCACTTTCGGCTCCAGCACGTTGCCCATCAAATCCTGCCAGCCCTCAATCAAGGCTTCCATGACGTTTTGCCCGCGACTCGGCACTTCGGTCATTCGCCAGGTGGTGACGCGCACGATCACGAGGATCAATCCCGCCACAATCCAGGTGCAGACCATGGAATTGGTCACCGGCAACCAGCTCACTCCAAACAAATGAAAAAGCGTCGGTGCCGCCATCGTCACCAGCGGCGCGGCGGCACCGTGATCGGCCGCCGCCGCAGAGTCAACGGTCGCCATCAGTGATTCCGCCCGGAGATCCACCCCAAACGCGGCGGCCAGCACAATCAGGCAAAAAATGATTTTTCCAAAACGGTTCACGTGAATTGATTTCTGGCAAAATAAATTCCATCACTCGGAATTCAGACGCGCCAGAGTTTTAAAATCTGCCTAATCGTGAATTTTTTCACAAGCAATTTTTTAAACTTTTTTAATTACCAGACCTCATCTTGACGGAGCGGAAATTTGAATTGAAGCCTGCGCAGGGAATCCGGCGTCAGGCCCCGACGCCGAAGTTCCCGCAAACTCAAGGCGTCATGCCGCTTGGCCAGCCGTGTGCCGGTTTCATCCCGCATGAGTTCGCAGTGGAAAAAATCCGGCACCGGCAAACCCATAGCCCGAAACAGCAAAATTTGCCGCGCGGTGCTGACGAGCAAATCCGCGCCGCGTACGACCTCCGTTATCTGCATCGCCGCGTCATCCGCCACGCAAGCAAGCTGATACGCCGGCACACCATCGCCGCGCCAGACCACGAAGTCGCCAAAATCTTTGCCGGCGACAAATTTCTGTTCACCCAGATTTCCGTCGGTGAACGAAACGGTCTCGCCGTCGGGAACGCGGAAGCGCCACGCATATTTTGAATTTATATTTTTAAAATCCGAATTTTTCCGGCACGTTCCGGGATAGATTGGTTCGTCATCGTCGTTTGCGTGCGGCGCGCTCGTGGCGGCCTGGATGTCCTTGCGCGAGCAGGTGCAGGGATAAATGAAATTTGCGGCGCGCAATTTCTCCAGCGTGGCACGGTAAAAATCCATCCGCTCGCTCTGATTATAAGGTGCAAATTTTCCGCCGACGTCCGGCCCTTCGCTCCATTCGAGACCAAACCAGCGCAGGTCTTCCAGCATCGCATCCACGAATTCCATTTTGAAGCGAGTGGCATCCAGATCATCGTTCCGCAAAATTAATTCACCAGCATGACCGCTGGCGCGTTCCTGCGCGACCCAGAATGTCCGCGCGTGACCGAGATGCAGAAAACCCGTCGGCGACGGCGCGAGCCGGCCACGATATTTATAGCCGGCCATGGAAGGTTGCGTATTCATGGCGGGAAATAAACTACGAACCGGACGGGGAACAAAGATTTCTTTTCAAGCCGCATCAGAAATAGATGTGGACTTCTCCCGGCGTCAAACCAGATAATTATTTCATGATTCCAATTAAATTCTCGGCGCGGATGATTTTACCCTTCAAACCCACCCTGCTCGGTTTGGCAATTAGCGCCGCCGCTGTGAATTGGCTTCCGGCGCAGACGACCAATCCCATTCCGCTCCTGCATATCAAGGCGTACCAAATCACCGGCAAGGTCAGCCCGACACTCTATGGTTTGATGACTGAAGAAATTAATTTTTCCTACGAGGGCGGGCTTTATGGCGAGCTAATCCGCAACCGCACTTTCAAGGCGAATCCGGCGAAGCCTGTTTTTTGGGATGCCGTTGGCGGCGCAACCATTTCACTCGACACCAACCAACCGCTCAACGCGGCGTTAGATGTGAACCTGAAACTGGATGCAAGCACGGCGACAAAAAATTCGCCGGCCGGCATTGCGAACTGCGGTTATTGGGGAATCCCGGTTCGCCCGAAAACGGATTACCGCGTCTCGTTTTATGCGAAGGCGGACGGAGCGTTTGCCGGACCGGTGACCGTCGCCATTGCCAGCGCGGACGGGAAGATGACTTTTGCCAGCGCGGAAGTCTCGGGCCTGACCGGTGACTGGAAAAAATTTGACGTCACACTGAAAACGAAAAAATTGAAGCCATCGAAAGACAATGTTTTCACCCTTGCCACGACCGCGCCCGGCACGATTTGGCTACAGCAAGTCTCGCTGTTTCCGTCGACCTACAAAGACCGCGTGAACGGCGACCGCGTGGATATCTCGCAACTGCTCGCCGACGAGCAGCCGAAATTCCTGCGCTTTCCCGGCGGCAATTATCTGGAAGGCGACAATCTCAAGGAACATTTCGACTGGAAGAAAACTATCGGCCCGCTGGAGCAGCGGCCCGGTCATCGCAGCCCGTGGGGCTACTGGTCCACGGATGGTTTCGGCCTGCCGGAATTTCTCGGCTGGTGCGAGGATTTGAACATGGAACCGGTGCTGGCCGTTTTCGCCGGTTACACGCTGAACCACCAGCACGTCAAGCCTGGCCCCGATCTCGCACCTTACGTTCAAGATGCGCTCGACGAGATTGAATATGTCGCCGGCGAAACGAACACGACCTGGGGCGCGAAGCGCGCGCGCGACGGCCATCCCGCGCCGTTCAACCTGCGCTACGTCGAGATCGGCAACGAAGACGAGTTTGATGAATCCGGCTCCTACGACGAACGGTTCACCCAGTTTTACGATGCCATCAAGGCGAAATACCCGCAGCTTCAGTGCATCTCGACCGTCGGCAACGAGCAGCCCGAAAAGAAGCGCGTTCACAACCGCAAACCCGACGTGCTGGACGAACATTATTATCGCTCGGTGAATGATTTCGAACGCGAGTCGCCAACCCGGTTTGAAAAATACGACCGCACCGGCCCGAAAATTTTCGTCGGCGAATGGGCGGCTTACGAGGACACTATGCCGTGGAGTAAAAAATCGGAAAGTCTCGCGCCAACGCCCAGTTTCAAAGCCGCGCTGGGTGATGCCGCATGGATGACCGCGCTGGAGCGCAACTCAGACATTATCGTCATGCAATGCTATGCGCCGCTGCTGGTAAACGTGAACCCCGGTGGACGCCAGTGGCGGCCCAACCTGATCGGCTACGACGCGCTGAACAGTTACGGCAGCCCCAGCTATTACGCGCAAAAAATGTTCAGCACGCATCACGGCGACGAAATTCTCGCCACCGATTCACAGAACATTCCCGCAGATCCAACCTCCAAATTATTTTTCGACGCCACGCGCGACAGCCAGACCGGAAAAATCATTTTGAAAGTGGTGAACTGTCTCGGCACGCCGCAGCCAGTTAGAATTCAAATCAGCGGGGTTGTCGTTGCTGCCAAGGGACAGACGGTCGTCATGAAAGCCGACTCACTCAAAGAAACGAATTCAATTCAGGAGCCGAAAAAAATTGTGCCCGTGACGGAAAAGGTGAAGGGCTTGGGCGCTGACTTTACCCGGACGTTCCCGCCATATTCAATCACCGTTTTGGAATTGGACGCAAAGTAATAGACTGGAACAAACAACCAAGCAACGGAGTTTTCTTCGTTACTTGGGTTCTTTGTGGGTCAAAACATTTCAGTCGGATTTGCCGCCAGCCATTCGCCCAAGCCGGGCAATGGCCGGGACAAAACCGTTTGAATCTTGGAAATGTCCAGCGAGGTATCCAGCGCACGCGGCGGGCCGGGAAAATCCATTGCCGAGCCGGATTTGATTTCGGTTTTCACCTCCGGCCAGCGTTTGACCAGCAACTGCCCGATCTGCCAGCGGGACAGTCTTTCCGCACCGGCGACGTGATAAATTCCCGCGCACTTTTTCTCCGCCAATTCCCAGACTGCCCGCGCCGTCTCCGCTGCCGGAATCGGTGACCGAAACTCGTCCGTGAACAGCGTCATCCCCTGCCCGGCTTCCCGCAGCGAGCGGCGCAACTGCTCATTGAAACCGCGATTGCCCGTGCGCGACACGCCGCCGTTGATGGACGTTCGGACGACGAGATGGCGCGGATTTTTCAAAACAATATCTTCCGCGGCAACTTTAATCTCGCCATAAACATGCAGCGGGTTGAGCGCGTCCGTCGCGAGGTAATTTCCTTTGCGTCCGTCAAAAACCAGATCCGTGGAAAAGAAAATGAATTGAATCTCCGCCGACAATTCCGCGAGTGCCTGCGTCGCCTCCACATTCACGCGCCGCGCGAAGGCTGGATTTTTCTGCGCTTCGCCCACGCCGGAAACGGCGGCGCAGTGGATGACAAGTTGCGGCTGGTCTTTTTGAAAATCGCGACGGACGGCGGCGAAGTCGAGCAGGTCAAAATCCGCGCGCGTGAGCGCCCGCACACGCCAGCGCGGGGCAAATCGCGGCGCGGTCTGGACGAGATAATTTCCGATAAGTCCATTCGCGCCGGTGATCCAGACAAGATTCATCCGTATTTGAAGCCAAGCTAGTTCGGTCGAGATTGGCGTGAACCTTCTATGAGTTTAGCCATTTCCTCGTGTTTATATTCTCTCGCGATCTCAGAAGCGGTTTTTCCATCTTTATTTTTCGGCTTGGCGTCTGCACCTTTAGCCAACAGAAGTTTTATCGTGGCAGGGTCACCATTTGCCGCTGCCTGCATCAAAACCGTCCAGCCATCGGGCTGTTTTGCATTCACATTTTCCCCCTTTGAAAGAAGATACTCGGCGACTTCACTGTGTCCGCCTGCCACTGCCATCATAAGTGGCGTCAGGCCGGTATCACTTACACGAAAATCAGCGCCGTTAGTTACAAGCAGTTCGACAATGTTTTTTCGGCCATTTCCTGCGGCTAAATGAAGCGCTGTTTCCTTCAAATTTGCTTGGAGATTTACATTTGCTCCATTTTTCAAAAGATATTTCACAACGTCTTCTTGCCCATTTCCCGCAGCAAGCATCAACGCGGAATATCCATGTTCTATCAGTGCGTTTATATTAACACCGTTTTGCAGAAGAGTTTTGACTTCATCAATTTTTCCATTGGTTGCAGCCTTAACAAAATCGTAGGCCAAATTTTTATTTTGCGAAAACAAGACTAAAGGAAGCGAAAAAAACAGAAGCAACCCAATTGTCAGAAGCTGTCTTTTTGCCGCTTTCATAATTTGATCTCCAACTCAATCCACTAACCGCTTCGTCAGATTTCCATACGCATCAATCCGGCGGTCGCGCAGGAACGGCCAGTGCGTGCGCGTCACGTCCACTTTGGCGAGGTCAACCGGCACGATCAAAATCTCTTCCTTGTTCGTCGAGGCCTTGGCGAGGATTTCGCCGGATGTTCCGGCCACGAAACTTTGGCCCCAGAATTCCAAGCCGGCGCCACCGACGCCCTTGATGACTTCATGGCCGATGCGATTGACGGACGCAAGGAAGCAGCCGTTCGCCACGGCGTGACTGCGCTGGATGGTTTCCCACGCACCGTGCTGGCGTTCGCCGTATTCCTTTTTCTCGCTCGGATGCCAGCCGATGGCGGTCGGGTAGAAAAGGATTTCCGCGCCCTGCATCGCGGTGAGCCGGGCGGCTTCGGGATACCATTGGTCCCAGCAAATCAGCACGCCGATCTTGCCGTAGCACGTCTGCCAGGTCTTGAAGCCGAGATCGCCGGGAGTAAAATAAAATTTCTCGTAGAACAACGGGTCGTCCGGGATGTGCATCTTCCGGTAGATGCCGAGCAGCGAGCCGTCGGCGTCAATGATCGCGGCAGTGTTGTGATAAACACCGGACGCGCGTTTCTCGAACAGCGAGGCGATGATGACGACCTTGTGCTTCTTCGCGAGCTGGCGAAAGGCGTCGGTGCTGGGGCCGGGAATTTTTTCGGCGAGCTTGAAGTTGGCGTGGTCTTCGCTCTGGCAAAAATACTGCGAGCGGAAGAGTTCCTGTGTGCAAATGATCTGCGCGCCGGACTTGGCGGCCCGCTCGACGAGCGCGAGGGTTTTTTGGAGGTTCGCGTCGGGATTGGCGGAGCAGCCGGTCTGGATCAAGCCGAGCTTTACAATTTGCGTGGCGGCGCGTTTCATTTTTTCGGCGCGTGCTCCTTAAGCCTCGCGGTTTGTTCGAGCAGGACAGTTTTGCCATGGGCATCTTCGACCGCCGACGCAACCGGAACCGACTGCCCAAACAGCTCACGGATGAACTTGCCCAGCGTCTCGTTGGTCGGGCCGTAGCCGTCGTGGTAGATGTAATATTCCAGGTCATACATCAGCTCGTCCGCCGTGGCAAAACGGCGGTTCAAATCGCGCGTGAGGCAATGGTGCAGGATGTCGTTCAGCTTGTCGTCAATGCGCGGGTCGAGAGCGCGAAAATCGGGAATCGGCTGGGTCAGGATGCGCTGGCGCGATTCCTCGGCGTTTTCACCCTTGAAAATATTCCGCCCGAGCAGCAGGTTCGCCAGCACGACGCCGACGGAAAATAAATCGGAGCGCTTGTCGGTGACCTGAAAGTCGGCCTGTTCGGGGCTCATGTAATCCGCCTTGCCCGCCACGACTTCGCCTTCCTGATCCGTGAGAAAGCCCGTAGCCTTGGCGATGCCGAAGTCCGTCAACTTCACGTCGCCCTCGAACGCGATCATGATGTTCTTGAAACTTACGTCGCGATGGACAATGCCGAGCGGCTGGCCGTCTTTGTCCGTCTTCGCGTGCGCGTAGGCCAGTCCGCGCGCGATGCGGCTGGTGATGAACACCGCCAGTTCCTTGGGCAATTTCTTCCGCTTGTCGGTCAACTGCCGGTGGAACTGCTCCAGGTTCACGCCGCGGATCAATTCCATGGCGATGAAACAAACGCCGTTGGCCTCGCCGAGATGATACGTCTGGACGATGTTCGTGTGGATCAAATCGGCGACGAGCTTGGCTTCGCCGACGAAATTCTCGATGAACATCTTCTGGGCCGCGAAGCTCGGCCGGATGATTTTGATGGCCACCCGTTTGATGAATTTCTGCGCGCCGTGCTGCTCGGCCTCATAGACGACACCCATGCCGCCCTCAAAGATTTTGCGGGTGATTTCGTAGTGAAATTCGTTCTGGATTGTGAACAGCGGCACGCACGGATGTTGGAAAATTGGCCAGTGAAGTCAAGCCCCACCCGTCTCCGCCTGAAAAATATTTTAATTTATTTTTGTTTTTTGCTTGCACGAATCCTTGAAAATCCTTTAATTCCACTCAAGTCACACGACTTTTGTAACTAAACCGAACAACAACAACCATCGAAAGTAAACAACATTATGGCCAAAGCACTCTCCAAATCCCAACTCGTCACCGCCATCGCTGAAAAAGCGCAGCTCTCCAAGAAGCAGGCGGCGGAAATCCTGGACCATCTGGCCGCGCTCGCTTACAAGCACGCGAAGGACACGTTCACACTGCCCGGCATCGGCAAGCTCGTTCTCAAGAACCGCGCCGCCCGTATGGGCCGCAACCCGAAGACCGGGGAAGCCATCCAGATCAAGGCCAAGCGCGTCGTGAAGTTCCGCGTTGCCAAGGCGGCGAAGGACGCGATCCTCGGCACCAAGTAATTTTCGTGTTTTCATAGGGCGCTTCGATTCTTCGAAGCGCCTTTTTTATTTTTCATCTGTGTGAATCTGTGTGAATCTGTGGTTGATAATTTATGAAACCACGCGTTCGATTCGCCCCCTCGCCCACCGGTTATCTCCACATCGGCGGCGCACGCACCGCCCTGTTCAACTGGCTTTACGCCCGGCACACCGGCGGCACGTTCGTCCTGCGCATCGAGGACACCGATGCCGCGCGCAATTCACAGGAAGCCGTGGACGTGATCATCAACGGCCTCCGCTGGCTCGGCCTCGACTGGGACGAAGGCCCGCTCACCGGCGACGCCACCGGCCCGAGCAAGGGCGATTGCGGCCCGTATTTTCAATCTCAGCGCAAAGCCAACTACCAACGCCGTGTCGAAGCACTTTTATCCCACGGCCTCGCCTACGAACACGAAGGTGCCGTCAAGTTCAAGATGCAGCGCGAACCCATCACCATCCACGACCTCGTCATCGGCGACGTCGTGCGGCCGCTCACCGACCGCGAGGAGCTTGATCCCGATTTTGTCATTCAGCGTTCCGATGGCCAGCCCGTGTTTCATCTCGTCAACGTCATTGACGACATCGAGATGAACATCACCCACGTCATCCGCGGCGAGGATCATGTCAGCAACACCGCCAAGCACATCGCGCTCTTCAACGCCTTTGGCGTGAAGCCTCCGCATTTCGCCCACATTCCGCTCATCCTGAACAAGGATGGCACCAAGATGAGCAAGCGCGACCAGGGCGCGTCGCTGACCAGCTATCTCGACACCGGCTTTCTGCCCGAAGCCGTCGTGAATTATCTCTGCCTGCTCGGCTGGTCGCCCAAAGAAAACCGCGAGAAGCTTACGGTGGCTGAGACCATCGAACGCTTTGACCTGCCGCAGATTCTCCGGCACAACGCCAAGTTCGATTATGAAAAACTTGTCTGGCTCCAAGGCGAATACGCCCGCGAACTCGCGCCCGACCGCTTTTACGAACTCGCCGTCCACACCTTCGCCAAGGCTGGCGTGGACACAAATCAGTTTCCGCTTGGCTACGTCAAGGCCGCGCTGGACACCTGCAAAGGCAAGTTCAAAACATTCAGCGAATTGCCTGGCTATGCCGGCTTTTATTTCACGGACAAAATTGAATACGACACCGAGTCCGTCAAAAAAGATTTCGTGCCGGAGAACAAGCCGCGACTGGAAAGGCTCCGCGACGCCTTTGCCGCCGCGCCGGCGTTTGATGCCGCCGGCCTGGAAGCCGCGCTCAAGGAAACCGCCAAGACGCTGGGCGTGAAAGCCGGCGTGCTGGTGCATCCCTGCCGGCTGGCCGTGACCGGCAAAACCTCCGGCCCGAGCCTCTACCACCTGCTCCAAGTCCTCGGAAAAGAACGCGTCATGGCGCGGATTGAGAAGGCGCTGGCGACGATTGCATGAATAATTTCCCAATAATACCGCCCACTGCCGGCGAAGTATGGACCGGCCTATTTGTGTTCGCTTGCTTTATACTGATACTGACTGACTTTAAAGGCCGTGTTTGAATCTGCAAAGGAAACACCCAGTCAATTGGGGAACAAATTAACGGCATTTTCTTTCATTTCATTGGTAATAACTGTTGGCTTAATCTTAATTCTTTTCGCTCTGAACTCAGAAATCAATCGGGAATTATTTTTTAAGTTAACTTTAGTTCAAGGTTTGGCTGGCATCGTGACACTTGTCATCGGGCTTTTGATGTTGAGAAAATAGCTCTCCTCGCGTCCGTCCCTTTCCGTGATGCTGCGCTGTGCCTTCGCCTCCGTCCCCGCCGCACAGCTTCCAGCCCTGCAAAAATCGCGTGGCGGCGTCCTGGCAGAACGCCGCCATCCCAAAAATTACTCCGCCGCTTTTTTCTTCGTGAACGTGTGCGTGGCGTGACCGAAGAAAACCTCGGCGCATTCCATCAGCGTTTCGGACAGCGTCGGATGCGGATGCACCGTCAGCGCGATGTCCTCGGCGGTCGCGCCCATCTCCATCGCCAGCGTCGCTTCGGCGATGAGTTCGCCCGCGCCCGCGCCGCAGATGCCCACGCCGATCAAACGGTTCGTGTCGGGATCCACCAGCATCTTCGTCACGCCGTCGGTGCGGTCAAAGGACAACGCGCGACCGGACGCCGACCACGGAAATTTCGCGACCTGATAATTCAAACCCTTTTCCTTCGCCTCAGCCTCGGTCAAGCCGCACCACGCCAGTTCCGGATCGGTAAAGACCACCGCCGGGATGATGACATTTTCAAAGACCGTTTCCTGGCCGTTGATGTTTTCCACCGCAACACGCGCCTCCTTGTGCGCCTTGTGTGCGAGCATGATGCCGCCGGCGATATCGCCGATGGCGTAAATGCTCGGATCACCGGTCAGTTGATGCTGATTCACCTTCACGAAACCCTTTTCGTCCAGCTCCACCTTGGTGTTTTCAAGCCCGAGGTCGGAGCTGTTCGGCACGCGGCCGACGGATACCAGCACGCGGTCGTAAAGCTCGGCGAGCTTCTCGCCGTTGTATTCGGATTCCACCTTGATCTGTTTGCCGACGGTGGACATTTTCGTCACGCGCGCCTTGAGCCGGATTTCCTTGAAAGACTTTTTCGCATTCGCCACGACCGGCCGGGCAAGATCCGCATCCGCAGTGGCCAGAATGCTGTCGAGCGCCTCAACCACCGTCACTTTGCTGCCGAGCGCGGAATAAACAAAGCCCAGTTCCATGCCGATGTAGCCGCCACCGACGACCAAAACGTTTTCGGGAATGTCCTCGATTTCCAGCGCACCAGTGGAAGTCATCACGCGCGGGTTGCCAAGATCAAAAGCCTTCGGCATCGCCGCCAGCGAACCGACCGCGAGAATGGCCTTGTCATATTCGACGAACTGCTGGCCGTGTTCCGTCTCGACGCGCAACTTGTTCGAGCCTTCAAAATAAGCGCGGCCTTGGATGACCTGCACGCCGCGCATTTTGCCGAGCGCCGCCACGCCGCCGGCAAGCTTTTCAATGATGGAATCTTTCCAAGCGCGCAGCTTGGCCAAGTCCAGCGTCGGCTCCGCGAACGTGATGCCGCGATGCGCCGATTCGCGCGCGTTGATGATCTGATGCGTCGCGTAAAGCAGCGCCTTGGAGGGAATGCAGCCGCGATTCAGGCACACACCGCCAAGTCGCTTTTCGCGCTCGATGAGGATGACTTTCTTGCCCAAGTCCGCCGCGTAAAAAGCCGCCGCGTAACCGCCGGGCCCAGCGCCGACAACAACAATTTCCGTTTTAATCGAGTCCATGAAATAAATTTGCGCTTAAAGTTTAACCAGCTCTTCCTTGAAATCGTGGAACGCTGCGAGCAGGTCCACCGTGAACCGCGCCGCGCTGCCGCCGTCCACCACGCGATGATCGTAGCTCAACGCCATCGGCGTCATCATGCGGACTTCGACCTTGCCGTCGCGCACCACCGGCTTGAGCGCACCGCGGCCGAGGCCGAGGATCGCCACTTCCGGCAGATTGATGATCGGCGTGAAATGCGCGCCGCCTATCGCACCCTGATTGGAAATGGTGAACGTGCCGCCTTTCATTTCGTCGGCGGAAATTTTCCGGTCGCGCGCCCGCGCCGCGAGCAATTCCAGTTCTTTCGCAATTTCCAGCAGCGATTTTTTGTCCACATCGCGAATGACCGGCACCATCAAGCCCTGATCCGTGTCCACCGCGATGCCGAGGTGGATGTATTCCTTCAAAATAATTTCGCCCGCCACCTCGTCGAGGCTCGAATTGAAAATGGGATATTTCCGCAACGTGCCGGCGACGGTGGTCAGGACGAACGGCGTGAGCGTGAGCTTGACGCCTTTGGCTTCATAAGCCGGCGCATATTTTTTCCGCAACTCGCCGAGCCGCGTGAAATCAATTTCATCAAACTGCGTGACGCGGGCGACCGCATTCCAGCTTTCCGACATGCGCCGCGCGATGACCTTGCGCAACGGCGACACCGGCTTCTTGAGAATCGGTCCCCACTGCGAGAAATCAATTTGCACCACCGCCGGTTTCACCGGAGCCGACGCCGGCGGTGGTTTCGCAGCCGCTTTCATCAACCGTTGGATGTAAGCACGCACGTCGGCGCTGATGATGCGGCCGCCGGCACCGCTGCCCCGGATTTTGCCGAGGTGGATGCCAAATTCGTGCGCCATCTTGCGGATGGACGGCGACGTGGCAATTTCCGTTATAGAAACTTCTTCTTCGATGTCAGAGGGCTCTTCCTCGACTGCTTCGGGTTCGGTCGCAGTCGGCGTGACATTTTTTTTCGCCGCCGGTTTTGGCGCGGCGGCCGGAGTTGGAGCAGCGGCAGCCGGCGCGTCGCCACCAACCGACAAAATTTTCTGTCCCGCGCTGATGCGGTCGCCGGCCTTCACATAAACCTTGGTCACAACACCCGCCGCCGTGGACGGGATCGAGGCGACAGCCTTTTCATTTTCCAATTCCATGATGGCCTGATTTTTCGCGATCGTGTCGCCCTCTTTCACGAAGAGATTGACCACGACGCCGGAATCAGCGCCTTCGCCGAGCTTGGGAAGTTTTACATCCATAATAACGGCGGATAACTTGGCGCAAACCGCCGCCGCTTTCCAGCAATAAATTTCCGTCCGCGAAATAACTTCAAACATTCTGGCAAATCTGGCATCTAATCAACGTGCGCCGCATCGTCATCCTCGTTTTTATCTGCCTTGGCCTCGCGGCTCTGACCGCCCGCGCCGCGCACACGCACGTCCAACTGCTCCTGTCCGCCGACACCGCGAAGCCCGGCGACACGATTTGGGCCGGCGTGGACATGAAGATGGACGCCGGCTGGCATACTTATTGGAAAAATCCCGGCGACTCCGGCATCGCCACGACCATCAAATGGGATTTGCCGCCCGGTGTCACCGCCGGCGAAATCCAGTGGCCGCTGCCGGAAAAACTTCCGCCCATTGAAGTGACGACTTACGGCTACGAAAACGAAGTCATGCTCCTCGTGCCGCTCACGCTCGCGACAAATTTGAATTCCGGCCCGCTGATTTTGAAGGCGGATGTCGCGTGGCTTGAATGTCAGGAGCAATGTGTTCCCGGCAGCACGAATGTCGAAGCGACGCTGAATATCGGAAGCGAAACGAAAAGTTCTGCTGGCGCTGCGGTGATTGAATCGTGGAAAAGCAAGGTGCCGAAATCATCTTTATCTGCTGAAAACACTAATTGGGTTATTCGTGCGGCTTGGGAAACACCGATAAATAACGACACGCGGCCACTGATTGTCAAAGGATTTTACACAGGAATCATCAATGGGCTATTGCCAAACAAGTTCGATTTTTTCCCAGATGCAAGTGATAATTTTGAAATTCAAGCTGCAATTCAAAATGTTCCCGATGAAGAGGCTCTTTTTCGATTTCGCAAACTGGTAAAAAAGTTTTCTGGAGACTGGCCAAAGAAAATTTCAGGCGTGCTCGTCATGAGTGTTGGTGGTGGTTATCCGTCTACAGGTATAGAGATTGAACTTCCTATCAATGACGAAAAACCGTCATACACAGTTGCGGCAACATCATCCGCCAACAATGTTTCGTCAGTTCCAACTACAATATCTGTGCAACCGCTTTGGCAAATGCTGCTCTACGCCTTCATCGGCGGGCTGATTTTGAATCTGATGCCGTGCGTGTTGCCGGTCATCGCGCTGAAAATCCTCGGCTTCGTCAGCGAGGCCAACAGCGAGTCGCGCCGTGTCCGCAAGCTTGGCTTGATCTATGCGCTCGGTGTGCTGCTCTCGTTTCTCGCGCTCGCCGCCGTGGTCATCGGCGCCAAAGCCGCCGGACATCACGCCGGCTGGGGAATGCAATTCGGCAGCCCGGTTTTCATCGTCTGCCTCACCACGCTCGTCACGTTGGTCGCGCTGAACCTGTTCGGTGTGTTTGAAGTCACGCTCGGCGGACGCGCGCTGGACACGGCGGGTCAACATGCCTCCAAA
>Ga0302320_10019605_pt1 | contig 13557 bp, 14 predicted proteins | sample Bog_T0_3_FD_202130 | JGI IMG/M metagenome (GOLD analysis project Ga0302320, IMG submission 202130) | Peat permafrost microbial communities from Stordalen Mire near Abisko, Sweden - Bog_T0_3 | ecosystem: Environmental > Terrestrial > Soil > Wetlands > Peat | place: Sweden: Abisko, Stordalen Mire...
AAAGCCAGAAGCGAAGAACTACTCGATCAAGCAACAGCCCAGGCGCTCCAACATATTACTCCGGAAGATGCCAAAGGATGGTTCAGACATTGTATGTCTGGACTACAGTGATTTGCAAAATGCTCTAATTGCGGTTCTGCGATTCATGAAGGGGAAGACCTCCACTTGGTTCGATGCGAAGGGGCCGGGAAAGTCTGCGAAGAAATTAGAGACTTCTGCGCAGGAAACATGAATATTGCCAACTTCGATATGCTGGATTCATGGACTTGACTACCGAGAAACTGACCCCAATGCCCCTTCGGGCACAGAATCGTTGTTTCGGCTGCGGCCAGGCCAACGAGAATGGCCTACGCCTTGAGTTCCTGATTGCCGAGGATAAATCCGTCGTTTGCCTGCTGGAGGTTTCAGAACGCTTTGAAGGTCCGCCGGGAACCGTGCATGGCGGGATCATCGCCACACTGCTTGACGAGGCGATGAGCAAGGCAATCCGAGCACAGGGAGTGACGGCCGTGACTCGCCAGATGGAAGTCGAATACCTTCGCCCGGTCCACCCTGCCACGTCGATTCGCATCGAAGGCCGCCTGCTGCGCAGCGAAGGACGCAAATACTGGACCGAGGGCCGAATTCTCAACCCCAGAGGCAAGGTTCTGGCAGCGTCGAGAGGCCTGTTTATCGAGTTGGGAAGCGGCCACGGATTTTAGAGGTTTTCTCCCTGGCAACGCGCCGCAAAACAAAAAAGCGGGACACCATCAGAGCTGTCCCGCTTCCGATTCCCGATTTGAAAACCAACTAGCAACGCACGATATTCACGCTTTCAATTCCCTTGGTTGCATTGCGCGTATCGACCACTAGTTTGGCGGCTTCGACAATCTTCGCATAGTCGTATTGGGTGTGATCGGTGACAATCACCACGCAATCGAACTCTGGAATTTGATCGAGCGGAGTGCTGCTCATATTCAACGCGTACTTGCGCCCCTGCCCGACAGTGGCAAAGAATGGGTCGTTGTATTCGACCAGCGCTCCGCGCTGCTGAAGCAGTTCAATGACAGTGAGTGAGGGCGATTCGCGCAGGTCGTCGATGTCGCGCTTGTAAGCCAGCCCAAGAACCAGCACACGCGCGCCTCGCAGCGCTTTGCCCTGCTGGCTCAGGGCCTCAATCACATTCTCGACAACGAAGTAAGGCATCTGCGAGTTGATCTCGCCGGCCAGTTCAATGAACCGAGTGCGAAAATCGAATTCCTTTGCCTTCCAAGAAAGATAAAAGGGATCGATGGGGATGCAATGTCCGCCGAGGCCCGGGCCTGGATAGAAGGCATGGAAGCCGAAGGGCTTGGTCTTGGCCGCGTCGATGACCTCCCAGATATCGATTCCCATGCGCAGGCAGAGCTGCTTCAGCTCATTAACCATTGCGATATTAACGCATCGGTAAATATTCTCCAGCAGCTTTGTCATCTCAGCGGCAGCGGGAGACGAAACGGGAATGGTGCGGTTGAAGATTGCCCCATAAATGGCAGCCGCCATATCCCGCGCCACCGGTCCGCAACCGCCCACAACCTTGGGGATATCGCACCGCGCCACAGTGTCATTGCCCGGATCTTCACGTTCAGGAGAAAAGGCCACATAGAAACCCTGAGCCGCGGCATCCCGCGCCACGCGCAGTCCGGAAAGATTTCCCTGTTCCAGAAGTGGGACCACGACCTCTTCGGTGGTGCCCGGATAGGTTGTGCTTTCGAGAATAATCAACTGCCCTTGACGGAGATGGGGAGCCATCGCCTCTACGGTGCCAGTCACATAACTCAGATCGGGCTCATGGTGCTCGTTAAGCGGCGTGGGAACGCAGATGATAATTACTTCCATCAGCGCGATTCGGCTGTAATCGGCCGTCGCTCGAAAGCCGTTTTCCTGAGCCGACTGAACCTCTGCGCCGGGAATGCGAACAATGTAAGAGCAGCCCCGATTCAGCGCTTCCACCTTGCGGGCATCTATATCGAAGCCAGTCACCGCGAAGCGTTTTTCGCTGAAGAGCAGCGCCAGCGGCAAGCCCACGTATCCCATGCCAACAATCCCGATGCGGGCTTCGCGTGTATCAATTCTCTGCTTGAAACCATCTAACCCATTCACTGCCAAGTCGGTCATCTTAAACCTCACTTCGAAATCGTTTTTTTGCGGCAATTTGGTTGCCGGTTTATAGCTTGTGTTCATATGATGAGCCGTGCATCATAGGCCTCAGCGCGAAAAGGGAACGCACCAGGATATACAAAAAGGCTGCATTGGTATGCAAATATCGACGCCACATTCGGCGCGGCTCCTGCAGAAAACGATAAAACCACTCCAAACCGCAATTCTGCATCCAGGCGGGCGCGCGCATTGTAATGCCTGCCACTACATCAAAACTTCCCCCCACTCCCTGACAGATAGTAACCTTTAGTCTGGGCAGGTTGCGACCCGCCCAAAACTCCTTCTGCGGCGTCCCCATTCCCAGGAACAACAAGTCCGCACCGCTCGCGTTGATGTCAGCCACGATGCCGGACTCCTCATCCGGAGTGAAATAGCCATTGCGGAATCCGGCGATCCGCAGCGCCGGATACTGGCCATTCAATACTTCAACTGTCTTCCGCAACACTTGCTCGGTGGCGCCAAGAAGATAAACCTTGTAACCGCGCGCCGCTGAGACCGCCATCATTCTTTCCATCAAATCGATTCCGGCCACGCGCTCGGTCAGCGAATTTGCGCGCAGCTTCGAGGCCCAAACAATCGGCATTCCGTCGGCCAGCAAAAGATCTGCCTCGTCCATCACTCGCTGCATATTTGCGTCTCGACTGTATCGTACAACCTTGGCGGCATTCACAAAAACCACATGCGTGCGAATGCGCCCCTCAACGCGGCGGCAGAGTTCTGCGACGGCAGTTTCAAAGTCCAGAATGTCTACAGGGCATCCGGCGACCGCGATTCTATCGAAGCCTGCCTTGGATTGGGTTTGAGGTAAATCCGATATGCCGGAGGCGATCATGCGAGCTTTCCTCTTCATTGTAACTAAGTCGAACAGTTCACTCCGGCTGCGGAACCACCGGCGTCCGGGGCACAGGTTATTCCTTCCAACTCACATATGCCACGGATTGAAAGCTTCCCACATGCCGCGCCGTCATCACCAGGCACTGCGCGGCGATGGTGCTTCCGAAAGCGCGCGAAATGAGCTCATCTTCAACGCGGACTTCGATCGCGCTGCAAGCGGACCATCGAAATCTCACTCTGGATGGCCCTGATAAAATTACTGCCACCGAGCTATCGCTCTCGCGTTCCACGCTGCCGGCGCGCCATTCAGGAGATAGATGATAGAACGCGGTGTAGCTGTGCTCACCTTTTGCCTCCAGGTCGTCTTCGATGCGCAGTTGATCGGCTTCTAAAATTACCGGCCTCCGATGCGTCACACCCAGCGCCCCATACCCCGCGTGAGTCGCTTCAAGCGTAACCGACTGTGGCGACTCGGCGCATTTGATCGCAGTCACAGCCGCCTCGTCTCCAATGCAGAATGTCCATTTAGGGTCAGCCGAGATGCGGTTCTGCTCCACTCCATCCACCATAAAAGTATTGTGAGCCGCCGTCGAACGCAATCGGTTTCGCAGCCCGGCGTCGCGCGTGTAGATGCCCGTTCCTGAATCGCAAAAGAGATCGACCCCTTTTATCGAAACAAGAACTGAGAGTTTGTCATTATGTGTGTGACTTCCCTTTCCCCGCAAGCCATTCGGCTGAGCCAAAAAAATCACTGAGCAATCTTCGTTGCGTACAATCGCAACTCCCGCTGAAGTAAAAATATGAAATCGTTCAAGTGCGGAAGCTTCCTTTGCGCCTGTCGCACTCGCGCCAAACCAAAGAGCGTCATCCACCCGCCCGCCCAGAAACTTTCCTGTGATCCACTCGCCGATTCCAAGATGACCGGCGACTCGCAGTGAATGCCGTTCTCCGGCTGGCAGCCAAAGCATTTGCTCAATGTCGTCCACGGTGAGTTCAACGCGACCATCGTCGCAATCCCCTATATGAGGTGCCTGGCCCGATCCGCTCGCCAACGCGCTGGTGAATTTAAACATTGAACTCAAACGTTTGATGAACTCTTCACTGAATTGCATCTGCGCGGCTCGCGCAAAAAACAGTGCGGCAGTAAATATCTGAGTCACAAAAACGTGATAGCCGCTGGATGCTTCGTAGTCGGCCCCATCTGGATAAACCTGATACCGCATCTCCTCTTCCAATGCAGCAATATACTGTTTTCGTCGAGACTCCATACCGGCTCCGTCAAGCGAGACCGATAGACAGAAGAGGCCAAGAAGATTGCTCAGATAATGATTGCCGCGAAATCTATAAGAGAACTCGATATGAGTTTCAATAAATATTAAATGCTCCCACAAGGCTCGAGTAATCCATTCAGGCCGCGGCTCATCCTCTTGTAAAGTCAGGCTGAGAAACTGGCAGATACTGACAGCTCGCAGCGCCGGCTCCATCGCGTTGGCCCAGTTGATTGTCTTTCCAACCGGATTCTTTTCCACCCAATCTTCCAGCAGTCTTTCGCCGGCATGGCGATAATTCCGCGTACCGGTAAACCAATACGCTTTGCCTAGAACCGGCAGAAACTGCAACCGGGACAGCTCCCATGGTACCTTTGGATCCAAGCCCTGCAAAGGCGTTGCCAGACGCGACTTCCCTTCCGGCCATTCCCCGCCGGAAACAAAATCTCTATTCCAATTCGGTGGCAGTCCCAGTTGCTGCGTCCCATACCCGAAAAACGGAAATTGCCCGGCGCAAATCAGATCGGAATAATCGAGGATCGGCTTGACAAAGAATCTCTCCAATGTGAGTCCGCTTTCAAATCGATAATACGGAAGCACACGAAGAGTTACCGGTACGCCAGGGCTCATAAGCAGATGCTGAAACCTTCGCCGATGCCATCTCCTGCGCAATACCGAGAGCGCCTCGCGGCCAATGCTAGCCGGAGTCTCGCCGCGAATAATGTAACTCAGGGGACGCATGTTGACAGTGACTTCCTCGCGGTTCGATACTTAGCTCTCGGAATGCTCATGCAAATAATGATGCAGGTGCCCAACTATCCGCTCCGCGGCATGGCCGTCCCAAAGTGGTGGGATTTTATGGCTTGATTCTCGGCCCGATTTTACTTGACGAAGAACCTCGGCAGCATGATAAAGCAGCGCTGCTGGATCGGTTCCTACAAGAATGTTGGTGCCGTATTCGATCGTTGCAGGGCGCTCGGTGTTATCGCGGAATGTCAGGCATGGAACTCCCATGAATGTCGATTCTTCCTGAATTCCACCTGAGTCGGTAATAACTAATGCGGCTCCATCCACAATACCAAGAAAGTCTAGATAAGAAGCCGGTCCCATCATCCAAATGCCTTTACCTTGAATTGTGTGCTTGCCGTCCCAACTCTGCATGTCTTCAATTCCAGCCGCTGCAATTCTCGCTTGTGTCCGCGGATGCACGGGAAACAGTACAGGCAACTCGCGGGCAATTTCGCTAACTGCCGATAGCACGGCGCGCAACTTGTCCACGTCATCGACATTTGCTGGACGATGAAGTGTCAGTACACCGTAACCTCGCCGCTGCAGCGCCAATTTCGCAGCCAATTCGGATTCTCGGGCAGTTTTGATCGATTGCACCAGAGAGTCGATCATGATGTTGCCCACAAAAAAGACTTTCTTCGCTGGAACGCCCTCACGGCGCAAATTCGCATTGCCGCTTTCTTCGGTAGTGAAGAGTAGGTCTGAGATCGAGTCGGTCAATAGCCGGTTGATCTCTTCGGGCATCGTGCGGTCCCCGCTGCGCAAACCAGCTTCGACGTGCGCCAGCGAAATTCTCTCTTTGGCTGCTACCAGCGAACAGGCAATGGTCGAATTGACATCTCCGACAACAACCACCATGTCGGGACGATCTTTCTGCACAACTTCTCCAAAGCGCTTGATAGTCTCCGCAGTCTGATCGTGCTGCGAACCGGAGCCCACTTCCAGGTTGTAATTCGGCGCGGGCATGCCCAATTGCTCAAAGAAAACTTGAGACATCAGGTAGTCGTAATGCTGGCCGGTATGCACCAGCACCGGGTCAAGTTCCGGTATCTGCTTCATGGCGCGCATCAACGGCGCCATTTTTACCATATTCGGTCGGGCGCCCACGATATTCATGATCCGATATTTTCGACTCGACTCAGACTTCAAGAGAACCTCACAAAAAATAGAGAAGATATGCAAGAGCAGAAGATCAACATGAGAACTTGCGTACTAACTCATGAGTGATGTTTCATCGATGCGGCCCAGTATCTGTCGGAGCGCGGAAAACCCGGCTTGGCTGGAGAACTTCGCTCGGTAAAGCCGATAAGCAGCTAATCCCATATCGGTAGCGAGTCGAGGTTCGGCATCAAATCTTTTTACAATCGCCGGAAGTTCTCCCGCTAGATCCTCTACAAGAAAACCCGTTGCGCCGCTATCGATATAATCTCGAATCACGGCGATATCGCTGGCGATAACCGCCTTTTCGTATCGCATTAGCCTCAACATTACGCTCTGACCGCAGGCGCCAGTATTGTGCTTGAGAGGAATGATTCCTGCCTTTGCGTGTTGCACGAATGCGTTGAAGCGCTCGCTCGGCACGTCCCGAAGTATCTTGATATTGGATGAGTTTTCAATACCATCCAATTCCTTGTTACTTGCTGAGCAGACGATTATAAGGCTTGCCGGAAGTTTCTGAAATGAGGCGATCAACGATGGGTAGTCGCGATTGCTATAACCACCGCTAAAGTAGTACTCGCCAGGCCAGGCATCCTCCGGTCTCGCGAGAATTGGACCCTGCAACTCGTCGTCCCATTGGACATAGCGCAGGTAGTGCATTCTTGACTTATCAATGCGAAGATGAAGATGATACAAAGACACTTCATACTCGCTGAAGACAATATAATGGTCGCGAAAGGAATCAAATAAAAGAAGCCGTAAAAGATAAAAATACCGAGGCGAATGAACGAAGAAGCCAAGACAGAACAATCTCGAATAGCGAATAACTCCCAGCCGCCCAAGCATCCTCACCAGAATTCCTATATGCCCGAACACAATAATGTCTTCGAAGTTCCGACCCTGTTTGAGGTAGTTAAGGAAACTGAGCGAATTAAACAGCAACTTGCGCAGCAGTGTCAACTTGCCGCACGCAACAGGCGATTCGCATGGAAGTTGTACGCGATGAAAATCGAGATTGGCACAAACAAGATCGACAATCCGAGGATAAGCATTGCCCTCCTGAATAACAATACTAGTGTGATTGTGCCGCATTATCATCTCCATGCCCGGCTCTGAGTAGCAATCTGACACGAGCCATTGTCTATTCCATTCTTGAGCGAATTTACACGTCAGCGCAACCGGCCTCCAGAGTCGCCCGAGGGAACGCTTTCCTGCGCCCGACGACACTGTATCGAATCATCGCATACTTTTCTTACTGCGACACTGTGACGCGAATCCCTACGGCATGACGACGGCCTACGGTTGAGACAAGCAATGATGCCTTGAGCAAATCTTTCCACCATATTTTCTATCGAATAGTCTTCAGCCGACGCATTTGCTGCCGCTCTCATTGTATGCAGTGCTCGCTGGTCCCGCAATAAGCCGATTACCGCGTCCGCATACTGCCGCATATCCGGCTTAGTGATCAACCCATTCACTCCTGGTACCATGTAATTCAGTTCCGGTCCGTGTGTGTACCGCTCGGTAGTCAGCATCGGTAACCCGGCGGCAAATCCATCAAGAATAGCAAGTCCCACACTTCCAGGCAGCATAAAGATGTCCGCACAGGCCAAAGCCAAAGATTTTCGCACTCCGAAGAGTGGTCCAAGATACCGAATCCACTGTTCTCTGTCGGCCACATCTTCCATCCAGGACTGTTGCGGGCCGGCACCCACGATTGCCAGCTTGAATCCGGGGATGGCGGCATGCACGATTCGCGCAGCACCAATAAGAAAGTCCAGGTGCTTGTTGGGGCTAAGATTGCCGCAAAAGATCCCCACCGCACAGCCATCCAACTCCATTTCCGCGCGGCCCATGCGTTCATCTTCGACAGAGAACTCGCGGATGTGTCCACGAATCTCCGATGTGTCCGTTGCATTTCTTACAGAGGATACACCGCAGGTCACCCCGCAATTGCGAAGGTGCAGAGCCGCCTGATCGGTATATGCAAACCACCAGTCAACGGAATTGCAAGTTCTGAAGCGAAGGCGTTCAGCCAGTCCCTTCCCATCAGGCAAAACATTCGACCCCTTGCCCCAGAATGCCACCCGTTTGAGTTTCATGGCAGACAACGCTAGAAGCGGCCAGTTTAGAAGGTACTTGTTCTCATTACCAACAATTACCAAGTCTGCAGCGCCAATCTCTCGCCATGCCGCATGATAGACGAAGCGTTCGCCTAACCACATGGTACGGACTTTGTTTGCCCAATTGTTCGTTACCTCCGCATTATCTTTTCTCGCCAAGTGCTCGGCATTTGTCTTCCCATACACGACGTGTAACTCAATGCCTTCATGCAACAAACGGGCATGAAGCAGCTTGAAAAAAGGCAAACGATAATGCTTCAAGTGCGACTGGATGATCACGACTCTTGCCATACAGACGCGACTATTCTGAATTGCTTTCAAGGAAGCAATTTCTCCATGTGGCCTTCCAAGAAGGACGGCCGTCAGATGACCTAACATTTCTCTCTATTTATAGTTTTTAACAATTCGCCATAACTATCCAATACTTTCGCTGGAAAACCGAGCGCTCGAATGCGAGTTTCCAAATCGTGGCCATCAAGATCCACCAATTGCCCACAATCATTGAGAAGCGGGTGAACCATAATCTCGATGTCCGCCGTCGTCCTCTCGACCACGCGTGAGGTATTTAGGACACTGCCAAAGTACCGAGTTCTGGCCAACCCGTAAAATCGAAGCCGGGAGTTATGCAGCGTCCAGTATGCTTGCGCTAGATAGTAGTGCAGTCGTGAGACACCTTTACAACACGCGCCACAGTTGATGGCCATGCGAACAGCGGGGATTCCGTAGCGCCGCGCTGCACGGATCACGACAGAGGACACGCCCCATTCGGTGTGGATGTGATGGTGAGAATCCAAATGGGTGGGCGTTATGCCCTTGCGTTTGCATGCATCGATTTGCGCGGCAATTTCGGCTTCGAGGGCGCGGATTTCCTGCCGGTATAGATAGAAAACGCGCTGGCGCGGACGCAAACAACCATCGGAGTCACAAAAGCGGGTGCAGGCGGCCAAGGCCGAGGTAAGAGGCCTGCCCGCAGTCAGGTTCAGGTGAAGTCCAATTCGACCGACCAGGCCATGACTGCGCGCCAATTCGCAGGCTTCCTCAAAGCCAGACATATTAACCATAATAGTAGCGCTCGAAATCAGTCTCCGCTCAAAGGCCTGCACAATCGCATAGTTAACCGGGCTAGAGGACCCAAAATCATCGGCATTAATAATTATCTTTCGATCACGCACTGACTGCGCAGTCTTGGTCATCAAATCACCCGTTTGTCCAAAGATAATTTACGACGGGCAATAAAATAGCCATAATCTCTTCCTTCACTGCCTGCCTCACATATTCGGACAATCTCAAGACCTGCATTTCTGCACAACTTTCCATAAGGATGGTAGAACACGCCGTTGTTTACACCTTTCGGCAACGAAATACAACTTAAATTATCATAAATGATGATATTATCAGCAAGCATTCTTGCACAATTCAGTAGAGTCTCCACCTCAGGCTCTGCGATATAGCGCAAGACACCAGAAGCAAGAAACAGGTCGAAATGCCCGAGTTTCGGGGCCAACTGCAGAAGCTTGCGTTCATCACCAACGTAAAAAGCATCCAAAGGAAACTCTCTTCGCGCGAATGCGATCGCTTCCGGCTGGATGTCAACACCTATATAAGATACCGAAAAGGGCAAGTTCTCCCGCATTAGCCGTAAATTACTAGCTCCGCTACAGCCGTATTCCAAAATACTTCGCTCGCCAATTGCAGTATCGCCCAACTGACTAATAAGAGGCTCGATAAGCCATGATCTCGACAGATAGTTATCGCTATAGTTTAGATGCGCTCTTCGGGAACACATCTTCCAGAAGAGGCGCTGCTTAAACGCAAATAATCTGTCGGACAAGCGATGCGGTAAGATTGCCAGAGCTGCATGTCTTAACATAACTTTCAACGTGTTCTCCCTCCGTCTTGGCCCCATTTTCATTGCTTTGAAAGGTCTTAATCAAACCTCCTAAGCCCAATCCCCAATATGGTCTTCACATAGGGGGATACGGCGTAGAGAAGCCCCGGTACGCCCCAGTGCCTGAAATAATACAGGGATGTTTCTCTAATAGGCGCGCCCTTTGGACTGTTCAAATGATTCCAGCGTTCCCTAAGAGAGAGGCTTCGATCCTGCCAGGTGCCCCTGATTGAATTGCGAGCGCAGCTTCCGATCAGGCCGGGGGCGATCCAAACGCGAAATCCTGCTCTCCTGGCGCGCAGACAATAATCATAGTCGCCTCGCATCTGACTAAATCGCTTCTCTAGATTACCCAAGCGCAAAGCCACAGCCCTTGGCACAAGTGTACAGTTGAAGTTCCCAAATGTGCACTCTCTGGCTCTGTTTGGGTAAGAGTCCAGTTGGCTATGGCGTACAAGACCGAAATTAACATGCAGAACCGTACCGCCGTAAGTCCGCTTTCCGGTGCCTGGATCGACCATCGTGCCCGTTACGATGCACGGTCCATGAGCATCCGAAAGCTCACGCAGAGTATGCAGCATGGTGTCGAGCGCATGATCGACGAGAATTGAATCATCATTCAGGAAGAGAATATAATCAGGGTTCCTCTTCATGGCATACTCATAAGCGACTCGCATCCCACCAACCCAAAACAAGGAGCCAGACCCCTTCACAAGATGAACTTCAGGAAATGCGTTTGCCACTGCATCCCCAGTGCCGTCGGTGCTCCCATCGTCAACGAGAGTTACATCGATACTCCTAGGAAACTCGAAAGATTGCCTGTACAATGCATCCAGGCAGCGAAGTGTCGTTGCTCTCCGGTTAAAGCAGGTCAGCAGCACCGCGACCCGTGGCCAGGCCAAAACATTCGAATCTGTCATAATATCCGGTCCCACATTCCTCCCGCAGCCTTGTTCACCGTAGCGACATCAAATTTGAGGGCATGCATTTATTCGTAGCCTCTTTACCGCAATTATGCCGACTCACTACATATCCCTCGGAGAGTTAAGCTCATCGTAAGTCATATGTCGAATTACCCGCGCAGGAACTCCTCCGGCAATCACGCCAGCAGGTAAGTCGCGCGATACAACACTCCCAGCCGCAACAACCGTCCCCTTGCCAATACGTACGCCCTTTAGAACCGTCACATGCATGCAAAGCCACACATCATCTTCAATGACGACCGGTGCTGTTTTGGCTGAGGCGAAGTCACTGCGGAGATGGATCGGAATTCCGTGCCAATCTGTATCGGTAATGGTAGTGTTTACCCCACAACGAACGTGCGTGCCGATTGTAATCGATTCCTCAGTTCCAATTGCCGTTGCACTGAATCCGCAGTTTGAGCCAATTTCCAGCTTCGCTCCATTTCGGAGAGTGCAGATTTAACATGGACGGTTAATTCCAGCCATGTTAGAAGACTTTCCCGACCGGAAGACACAATTTTAGCCGATCTTCAGAGAAGAGTCGAGCGCGCGACGGACAATCGGCCACCCATGCGCCTGAAGATGCTCACCGCATTCAGCGCCCCAAACTCTAAGCCACAGGCGAACAACGATGCTCCAGAACAATGAAGCGATGCGGACCCGCATTCCAATGCTGCGCGCAATCAACCTGGTGTTAAACTCTTTGGCAACAAATGCCATGAGAACCATCCTCCTCGAGTTATTCGAGTAAAGCGATTATCCAGCAAGCCTCGGTCCGAATCTTTGCAAATGAATAGGCTACAATAATATCCGGATTATCAACCCGTTGACTTGAGTATTCGGCTTCAATGCACAACTCCTCAAGCAGGACGATGAAGAGTGTCATTAACCGCCCGCAGTGGTATATGGTTGCCGCTTACCTCCCTGCTAATGCCCACATTTTCGGTAAACTGCAGAACTGGCCTTCGCAAAAACATGAGGGTCATGAAAAGGGGAAAGCTCAGAAAAGGTTCATCGTTCAACATCCCCATAACAGTGATCAGAGACAAGGTGGCTAGCATCCATTTTCCATGAAAAATATCTCGAAATCCTAGCCAGGCACTCACGATGAAGAACACCATTCCGCAAATCCCAAAATGGCTCATGAAGTTTGTGATACCATTTCCCTCACCCTTCTCCACTGTTAAATCAACCACACCGTTTCCAACGTCGGGGTTAGGTCCCCAGCCTACAATTGGATGTATCTTGATCAATCGGAAATCATAGATCATCGAGCCCAGACGGGTCAGTTGCCAGCCCCTCCCTCCCCCTTGAAGTTGCCCAACCTGACTGTTGATTTTGCTTCCCAAAAAATCCGCGTTGCTGAACAGGAAAACGAAGCCTGCAATTGCGGCCAAGGTTATTGCCGCACGAATAACCATGTTTTTTCCGAAAGCCTTGCCGTGCAAGGTCATCGCCAACGGCGTTATCAGAAAGCCGCCAGTAGACTTAGTTGAAGCCACCGCGGCCAGAAGCACAAAGACTATTAACCTATATCGCTTGAAACTGTATTCCTCCTGGATGGCGCCAAGACAGATTATGGCCAAAACAAGGTGTCCGGCAAAAACACCTGGCTCCCAAAAATAGGAGTTATTCTGGAGTAAGTGATTCGAGGGAAAGTAATGAACCAGAAAGTAGGGATCGGGAACATTGAGGGCAAGGGGCTCAATAATTTGGCCCATTCTTCCCTTCGTTGCGATCATCAGTGCAAAGAATGGGAAGCTAATGATGGCCGTCCAGAACATTGCATTTACATAGACCTTGGGGAAATTCCGAATGAGCCGCACCACAGCCAAGGCCATCACGAGTTTTGAGAAGAATCCGATTACACTCAACAGCCCAATGTATTCAGTGCTTATCACCTGAGCCGCGACGATAGTACTGAAACCGCCGATGAGCCAAATATCCCGACGGGAAAACAACGACCGCCTGACAAGAATTATAGCCACCATAAAAAAGGCCATGGAGGCATACCACGGCTTCATCAGCGGCGTGTTGTCTACTAGCGGATTACCGGATGACCATAGTAGTGCCACCATCAAAAGATAGTCGAAGGGTCGGGCCGACGGTCTACCAGCGTCTCGAAACACTGATCGAGGCGGCAACTTGCGTGTGGGCGCGACGGTGTTCACTACGGTTGTATCCATGGGATCTAAGAACACTTTTCCTGGCCACCTTCGATATTGGCCGCTGGCGAGGCGCCGGATTCAGGATCAAGGGCCTTTTGGCTTGCGCGCATCAATGCTTAAATGTCTTGAAAGGCCTCGGAATGAGCGCGAAGCCATTGTTCGTCCTTGTCCCACCAGCGGAAGCGGTTT
>Ga0302320_10019606_pt1 | contig 13557 bp, 6 predicted proteins | sample Bog_T0_3_FD_202130 | JGI IMG/M metagenome (GOLD analysis project Ga0302320, IMG submission 202130) | Peat permafrost microbial communities from Stordalen Mire near Abisko, Sweden - Bog_T0_3 | ecosystem: Environmental > Terrestrial > Soil > Wetlands > Peat | place: Sweden: Abisko, Stordalen Mire...
ATACCAATGAAACGGACACAGGTTTATGTGCAGGTGTTTATAAAGTTACAGTTACAGATGCCGCCTGCCCCCCCCATATTGATTCTACCACAGTAACTGTAACAGGCGAACTGGGCTTCAGTGCCAGTATAACCGATACTAACCCGGATTGTGGACTAAAGAAAGGAAATGCGACGGTACATGTTATCGGAGGCCATCCACCCTATACGTATTTATGGAGTAACAGTTCCACCAATCAGGAAGATACCGGACTAGTAGCAGGGGTATATACCTGTATTATTACCGATAATACAGGATGCAGATATTTAGTTAGTGTAACCCTTGTCAACCCTACATCTCCTACGGTTAAGGTAATACCGGACCTGGATAGTTTATGTTTGGGAGCCAGCGTAGGACTTACAGCATCGGGAGCTAGAACATATAGCTGGTCCCCATCCATTGGATTAAGTTGTAACAATTGTCCTAACCCTACAGCCACTCCTACAGCCACCACCACGTATACGGTTACAGGTACCGATTCAATAGGGTGTACCGGTGCTGCGACAGCCAAGATTAAGGTATATGCTACGCCCAAGCCCATTATAAGAGGAAAGGATTCCGTATGTTCAGGCTATACCGATACCTTAAGTGTTACCGGGGGAACCCGGTATGTATGGAGTAATAGTGCAACTACTACATCAATAAATAATGTTACGATAACCACCCAGGTAATAACAGTTACGGCCTATAATGGCCCATGTTCGCACGATACGTCATTTACTATACATGTAGTATCGCCTGCTGCATTGATAACGGCCTCGAAAGACTCGGTATGTACAGGAGACAGTGTAGAATTAATAGGTAGCGGTGGCAGCACTTATAAGTGGAGCAACGGTAAAACGACAACCAATATATGGGTTAACCCTGCAAATACCACTACGTATACGCTGTATGTGCATTCGGGAACCTGTAATGACTCTGTGACCAAGCCCATACGTGTTATTCCGCCAATTACAGCGACCATTAGCGCCATTAATGACACGGTATGCCCACATGGAGCTACTACGATGATCGCGACAGGGATAGGAGGACAGACCACCTATAAATGGAATACCGGAGCAACAACATCGATGATAATAGTAAATGATACAGTAACAACCACATATACAGCTACCGTATACGGACTATGTGACAGCACAAAAGTTATGAATACGGTAATGGTAATTCCGCTGCCGGTGCCAGTAATAAACGGTCGCCCTTGGGAGTGCCATGGAGCAAAGGACACACTGAGCGTAAGCAGTTCCACCAATCCAACGAGCTATTTATGGAGCAATGGAAGTACAAAAACAACGTATAATATTACAGGAGATATAAATGCGGATTCAACGATATATGTAACAGCAGAAAATAGCTTAGGATGTCCGGTAAAAGACTCATTTAATATTGCGGTAAGAATACCGCCCGTAGTTAGAGTAAATACTGGAGCGGTAAGCTGCGGAGGACAGCCAGTTGTGCTTAAAGCAAAAGTCACGGGCACCAATGCGCCATTTACGTATACCTGGTTACCGGCGGGAAGCGGAAGCGGCGATAGCATCACTGTAACTCCGGATAGTGTAGAGACCTATACGGTAATAGTATCCAATGGGTGCAGCACAACCCGTATAACAACGGTAACCCCTGAGAGCCCTGCGATAGAAGCATGTTGCAATACCATGATCATAAAAGGGAACGATACGACCATGGTGGCAAGCGGAGACACAAGTATCGTATCCTATAGCTGGTCGCCATCAGTAGACTGTTTAGATCCGAAGTGTGATTCAGTAAAGGCAAAACCGGGAGTAACGACCACCTATACGGTAACAGGAACAGATTCTAAGGGCTGCCAGAGTGCAAGAATAGTTACAATAACGGTAGAAATACCCTGTTTCAATTTTGTGGTGCCCAATGTATTTACACCATCCAATGCAGGAGCTATAGGATTGGATAACAACTTTTATATAAACACAAGCAATAGCAATGTAGATTCCTGGTCACTGTTAATTTATGACCGCTGGGGTAAGGAAATGTTCAAGAGTACGAATCCCAATGAATACTGGAATGGAAATGCGGAGAGCGGAGGACTGGCCCCTGCCGGAGTATATTATTATATAATAGATGGTACTTGCCAGGGCAATACCTATAAAAAAGACGGATTTGTTCAATTAATAAGATGATGAGAAAAATCACTCATCCAATGAAGCGTTTTTATTTGACCATTGGAACAGTTCTATTTGTAAGTTACGGTGTGGTTTTTGCACAATCGGTCACTTTCAATTATACAGGGTCAATACAAACATTTACCGTGCCTAATTGCGTAACTTCAATAACTATTGATGCACGAGGCGCACAAGGAGGAAGTGCATTAGGTGGGCAAGGAGCCAAAATGGTGGGAACTTTTACCGTTACAAGTGCTGAGCAGTTAAATATTTTAGTTGGAGGACAAGGCGGGCCTAGTATTGGCCAAGGTGCCGGTGGTGGCGGCGGTTCATTTGTTGCAGATATTAGTAATAACGCTTTAATTGTTGCCGGCGGCGGCGGCGGGCAAGGTTCCTCAGGCGCCGGCGAGCCGGGAAATATAACTGTTACAGGAAGCAACGGAACCCAACCTATTTCAGGAGGAATAGGCGGTACCAATGGCGGCGGCGGCGGCGGCGCTTCTGATAATGGAAGCTGCATCAGCGGCGGCGGCGGCGGCGGATTTTGCGGAAATGGAGGGGAAGCATCCAATAATGGTACACCGGGTGCCGGTGGTATAGGGTGCAATAACGGCGCAAATGGCAGCAGTGGCTCTTTATGTGCAACGGGTATAGGGATTAGTTACTTAAATGGGGGAGCAGGGGGTGTTGGTTGTACTACGGGTGGATGTAATCCGGTTAGTGGTGGCTATGGCGGCGGCGGCGGTACAGCCGGTGGCGGTGGCGCAGGCGGCGGTGGATATTCCGGCGGCGGCGGCGGCGGATGGAATAGCGGTACACCCAGCGGCGGTGGCGGCGGCGGTTCTTATAACAATGGATCAAATCAAAACAATACCACCGGATTTCAATCCGGAAATGGTCAGGTAACAATATCATGGGTGCCATCATCCGGAGTTACGGTATCTTCAAGCGCAAGTACGGGAGCCAGCTGTAATGGAGATAGTAACGGAACGGCAACAATCAACCCCACAGGGGGTAGTTCCCCTTATACCTATTTATGGAACCCATCTTCACAAACCAATATTACAGCCACAGGGTTATCTGCGGGAACATATACTGTAACCATAACTGATGCCGGTGGATGTACAGCTTCTACATCGATTATTGTAACCCAACCGAATGCCATTAATACAATCATATCTTCCATACCCGCTGATTCTGCCTGCACCGGTGAGCATGTTATTCTTAACGCTTCCGGAGCCAACTCGTATTTATGGTCTACAAGTGGAACAAGTTCATCCATTACCGTCGTAATTCCGGCCGGAGACACTGCCTATTATTGGGTAAAGGGTATAGTAGGCGGGTGTAATGATTCGGTCCCTCTAAAAATTAAAGTTATTCCTGTTATAACGGCTACCATCGTTGCATTTAGTGACACGGTGTGCCCGCATGGAAGCACAATCATTATAGCGACAGGTATCGGGGGGCAAGCGACGTATAAATGGAGTAACGGGTATACCACATCATCTATAACTGTTACAGATACAGTAACTACAACCTATACCGCAACCGTTTACGGAATATGTGATAGTACTAAGATAATGAAGACAGTAACGGTCATTCCCCTTCCCAAGCCTTTAATAAATGGTAGTCTTTGGAAATGCAAGGGAACGAAAGATACCCTTTCAGTAAGCAGTTCCATTAATCCAACTACCTACAAATGGAGTAATGGAGAAACCGGCAGTTCTATTATTACCGGTGCTATTAATGGCGATTCAACCATTTATGTAACGGCAGAAAATAGTCTCGGTTGTTCTGTTAAGGATTCTTTCAAAATCACGGAAAGATCTTTTCCAACCGGTAGTGTCACATATATACCAAACTGCGGGACTCTCCAGGATACTATTACGGCCAAGGCAGGTGGTTTAGGTCCATTTACCTATCAATGGTCTACCGGTGGTACCCATGATACAGTGGTAGTAACTGTACCCGATACAACTACTTTTTCGGTGGTTATTTCAAATGGCTGTCCCATTACAAAAACGATTACAGTAGATCCATATTTTCCATCTCTTTCTGCTTGTTGTAACAATACAATTCTTATTGGACATGATACAACAATTTCTGCAATTGGAACCGGCATAAAAACTTACCAGTGGTTGCCGGGAACAGGATTGAATTGCGATACCTGTGCCAATGTTATAGCTACTCCAACAGTAACCACCACTTACACTGTAATAGGAATTGATGCAGCTGGATGTAGGTCTGAACGGACCATTACCATAGTAGTAGAAACGCCCTGTTTTAATTTTACAGTACCTAATGTATTTACTCCGACTAATCCGGGAACATTGGGAGTAGACAATAAATTTTACATTAATACAGGCTATAGTAATCTTTCTTCCTGGTCAATCTTGATAGATGACCGCTGGGGTAAGGAAATCTTTAAAAGCACCAATCCCAATGAATATTGGGATGGAAACACCGAAGGTGGAGGAGCTGCGCCCGCAGGTGTTTACTATTATATAATTGATGGTGTTTGCCAGGGGACTACTTATAAGAAAGATGGATATGTTCAGTTGATTAGATAAAGGAAAGTTTGCCTGAAGTTGCAATACATAAATATCCCATCATAAGAGCGGAAGGGAAAAGTCAATAGTTGGTTCATTCATGAAATTACAAAAGATAAAAGTATTCGAGCCCTTCAGCCAAAATCAATTCAACTATTTTTTTATAACTGTATCTTTTGTTGTATTTGTAATAGCGTTAATTAGGAGCATCACAGTTCCCTTTACGGGGGATGAGATATCAACCTTTTTTAATTTTATTCAGCCGGGCTCCTTTTTGCCATATCGCTCTCATGTTGATACCAACAATCATATTTTAAATAGTTGTTTAAGCTGGATATGTTTTCATTTGTTTGGTGATTCACCCTTCTCTTTAAGATTACCGAACCTAGTAGCGTTGGGGGTACTAATATTTGCTACATACAGGATATCCAGGAAATTAACCCATATCCATTCCGGGCTAATTTTAATAGCGTGTTTTTTGTTGTCATTCCATTGGCTAAGTTTTTATTCCATTTGCAGGGGATATGGTATCTCTATGGCATTCTTAATCTTAAGCATATCAAATTTAATTGAATATTTTAAATCCAAGCAATACGCAAAACTGCTCCTTTTCTATCTATGTATTCAAATAGCAGTAAGCGCTAATCTGATACTTGTAATAATTGCAGTTATACTTACTTTCTCAATAATTGTATTTCAACTTCTAAATAGAGAATTTTTTAAAATAACAAACATTATTGTACTTCTTATTCATATCAAACTATTGACTTCCTGGATTAAATTTTCTTTCTTTATGCAGGCGAATTTTTTGCACCCGCATCAAAATATTTTTGCAGGTGCAACCAATGGATACTGGAATGTCACTTTTGTTACTTTGATTAATTTATTAACCGGTACAACGAATAAGTGGATACCTATTTTTATTTTATTGTGTTTTTTTATTTTAATAGGTATCGTATTAGTCCGAAACTTTAAATAGGTAATATATAATATTCAAACTGTATTTTCTCCGTCCCTTTTCTATACGCTTTTACTCATAGCGGCAGTGGTGGCTTTTTATGCTATGCAAAAGCTTTTTAATGTCAGTTATCCCGAAAATCGCATGGGCTTATTTTTTTATGTTTTTTTTGTAATAGCTGTCGTTTTTACATTGGATCAGTTTACAGGGTTTGCAGTGAAAGTATTGTCGGGTTTTATTCTTGTTATCACACTAATTCATTTTGTTGTTAATATTAATTTTGATAAACATTCAAATACTTCGTATAATACTATTCCTGAACGGTTTTATACTCGTTTATTAGAAGAACAAAAACAAAGTCCTGAAAAGATTACTATTAGCGGTCAACCGGATGCTGAGCTTCTTTATGATTTTTGGAACTATTTGCATAAAGGAGCTTTAAACAGCAGTAACAATTCAAGTTATGTGATGCAAATGAATTGTGATTATGTTGTTGTATTGAAAAAAAACGAACAATATTATAGGCCTTATTATAACGAGATTGACTCGGATAAACATTCGGACATAACTTTATTGAAACGCAAAGAGAAATTAAAAAGGAATTTGCTGCTATCTATTAATTCGTTAAAGCCTATACAAGGAAATGGACAGTACTATAATCTATATTTAGCAAAGGATACTTGTTATAGAAATACAAATCCTTTGTTGGTTGAATTTAATATAGCCTCCATTCAGGCAAAAATGCCTTTAAATATGTGGTTGGTATTTGAAGTGGATTCTTCGGAAGGGCATTCTGCATCTTATCAAAAAACACCGCTCAATATGCTGCGGTATGATTGGACCACTGCCGGGAACCAAGTACTGGATTTGGTGGGCGGCCCACTTCCCTTGAAAATACATCGAATGGTGTGTTATTTATGGAATATTGAAATGAAACAAATAAAAGTCAAAGTAAACTCTATTAAAATTTATCAGTTGGAAGGCAGCGGTGTTTGCGATACTGTTTCTGAATGCAAAGTGGTTTCACCTTGAATAGAGTGAATTTAATGCTGATTTTTTTTCACACGATATATTTTTTACCCCTGATTGAAAAGCGGAAGCTGTGAGCGTTTTAAAATACGGCAGCACAATAAGGTAACATCATCCATATATTCCTTTTTACCTTTGTATACGTTTAGTGTCTCGGCAATTTTATCATTCACTTCTTTTGAAGATATACCGGAATTAGCAAATGAAATAAACAAGTCACTTAGCTTTTCAATACCAAACTCTTCATCGTTATCATTCTCCAGTTCAGTAATGCCATCGGTATATGCCAGTAAGGATGCAGGCGCAGCAATTGCTATAATGCCTTCTTTCAGGTAGGGTATTTTAGGTAGCATTCCAAGTGCAGGGCCTCCCGATTTTAGCAGGTTTACCGTATTCTCCATATAAAGTATGGGGGGATAGTGACCTGCATTTATGTAGTTTAACGTTTGGGTAAGCCGATTGAATTTAGCAATAAAAAAGGTTATAAAACTTTCACCTTTTGCTGTTTCCATTACGTTGCGGTTAAGCTTGGTTACTAATTCCGTAAGCGAGCTTGTTTGCTCAATTTGAGCATGCAGGCTAGCCTGAAAGTTGCTCATAAGCAAGGCTGCTGCCACTCCTTTGCCCGAAACGTCGGCAATGCAAAATGCAAATTCGCTTTCATTTAAAGGAATAAAATCATAATAGTCTCCGCTAATCTCATGAAAGGGCAGGTAGTATGCTGCTACATCGAGCTCATCGGTGTGGGGCAATACCGAAGGAACCAAAATAGATTGTATTTCTTTCGCCAGGTCAAGCTCATGTTTTAGTAATGCCTGATGAATATGTTCTTTGGCGAGTTTTTTATTTTCAATGGCTACAACCAGGATGTTGGTTAGCGTTTGTATGTATGGTAAGTGTTTAAGCGCGGAGCCGGTTCCTTTTTTGCCTTCTTTCAGGTCGCCTAAAAACAGGTATGCCAAAGGGCTTTCTTTATGATAAACCGGAACAACAATATCTAATTCGCAACCGTTCGGCCAGGAATCCTGATGCACTTGTGCAATTTCCCTTACTTTGGAATAGCCTTTGGCTCTTTCAATAGTAAACTCAAGGTTGTCTTGTTCAATTCCATAACTAAGGATGCATCGCCAGTTCCCATCGTGGCTCAGAAGCATCAACCTGCCAATATTTAATTTGTTTTCAAGAACATCTCTGTAAATATCAAGAAGTGCACTAATGGAAGCATTCAGGTTAATGTTCTTGGTAAGCTCAAATAAGGCATTCAGTTTTTCATCAGAAATATCCTGTATATGTTGCCTGGAATCTTTATTTTTTTCAGCCATTGTTTTTAATTCCCCTCCGCAGATGCCGGGGGGGCGGATTCTAATTTTAACAGGCTCCAGGCTTCCGGTTTATTGCTGAACAGGACTTTTGTATTTCCCCAAATTTGTTTGAAAAGATCCGAATGGCGGTACATTTCCAAATCTTGTTCCGATTTCCAGGTGCTATAGGTATAAAAAATATTAGGAGCATCCATAGAGCTATGCAATTCTACCCCCAGGCATCCCTCAAACCCGGCTATTTTACTGCGGTTTAAATTAAACATTTCTAAAAATGTATCTACCTTAGTTTTTTCAAACTCCATCTTAACTATTCGAATTACCATATTCTATTCGTTTAAGCTTTTACCTGAGAACGTATAATATTAAGTGCACCACCTGCTTTAAACCATTCTATCTGGTTTTCGTTGTAGCTCTGGTTTAACTTTATTTTATCCTGGCTTCCATCTTTATGGTTAAGCACCATAGTAAGTTGAACGCCCGGAGCAAAGGTGGTTAAGCCAAGTACATCAATGGTATCGTCTTCGCGGATTTTATCGTAATCATTTTTGTCGGCAAAAGTTACTGCCAGCATACCTTGTTTCTTCAGGTTTGTTTCATGGATGCGTGCAAACGATTTTACCAAAATTACCCGTACACCCAGGAAGCGGGGTTCCATGGCGGCATGTTCGCGGGAACTGCCCTCGCCGTAGTTTTCATCGCCTACAACAACTGTGCCTATGTGAGCCGCTTTGTAAGCCCTTTGCACAGCAGGAACAGAGCCGTATTCACCGGTCAGTTCATTCTTTACCGAATCCGTTTTGCCGTTGTAGCTGTTCATAGCGCCAATAAGCATATTGTTAGATATATTGTCTAAGTGCCCCCTGTATTTAAGCCATGGGCCTGCCATAGAGATATGGTCGGTTGTGCATTTTCCTTTTGCTTTAATAAGTAACCTCAATCCTTTCAAATCAATACCTTCCCAGGCTGCGAAAGGAGCTAAGAGCTGCAGACGTTGAGAATCGGGCGATACCAGCACTTGTACCTGGCTGCCATCTGTAGCCGGTTCCTGGTAACCCCTGTCTTTCACATCAAATCCTTTGGCAGGAAGTTCAATGCCGGTTGGTTCCGGTAGTTTTACTTTTTCGCCTTTGTCGTTGATGAGTGTATCCCGAAGTGGATTAAACGTAAGGTTTCCCGCAATAGCAAGCGCAGTAACTAATTCAGGAGACGATACAAATGCATGTGTGTTGGCATTTCCGTCATTTCTTTTAGCGAAGTTGCGGTTGAAGGATGTTATAATTGAGTTCTTTTTTTCAGGATTGTTGGTATGTCGCGCCCATTGTCCTATGCAAGGTCCGCAGGCATTGGCCAGTACTACTCCGCCCAGTTTTTCAAACCATTGCAGGTAACCGTCACGGTCTACCGTATACCGCACTTGTTCCGATCCGGGAGTAACCGTATATTCCGATTTGGTTTTCAATCCGTTTTCTACCGCAAACTTGGCTAGCGATGCCGCCCTGCTGATGTCTTCGTACGATGAATTGGTGCAGGAACCTATCAGTCCAACTTCCAGTTCTTCAGGCCAGCCATTGTCTTTTACAGCTTGTGCAAATTTAGATATAGGCCAGGCCAAATCAGGAGTATATGGTCCGTTAACATGAGGTTCCAGTGTATTAAGGTCGATTTCTATAACCTGGTCAAAGTATTTTTCAGGACTTTCATAGGCTTCATGATCTCCCTTTAAATGTTCTGCAACGCCATCAGCCAAGGAAGCAAGGTCAGCCCTGCCGGTTGATTTAAGATAGTCTGACATTTTAGAGTCGTACGTAAAGATAGAAGTTGTAGCCCCGATTTCAGCGCCCATATTGCAAATGGTGCCTTTTCCGGTACAAGAAATAGATTCCGCACCCGGACCGAAGTATTCTACTATGCGGTCTGTTCCGCCTTTAACGGTAAGGATTCCTGCTACTTTCAAAATTACGTCTTTGGCAGAGGTCCAGCCACTTAGCTTACCTGTAAGCTTCACGCCAATCAGTTGAGGAAATTTAAGTTCCCAGGGCAGCCCTGCCATAACATCGCAGGCATCAGCTCCGCCAACACCAATGGCAATCATTCCCAAGCCTCCGGCATTAGGGGTGTGTGAATCGGTTCCAATCATCATTCCGCCCGGAAATGCATAGTTCTCCAGTATTACCTGGTGAATAATTCCGGCTCCCGGTTTCCAGAAACCAATACCATATTTATTGGATACGGAAGCAAGAAAATCGTATACTTCCTTGTTCTTGGTAATAGCTGTTTCCAAATCGGCTTTAGCGCCAACATCTGCCTGTATAAGGTGATCGCAATGGACGGTACTTGGTACGGCCACTTTGCTGCGGCCTGCCTGCATAAACTGCAACAGCGCCATTTGAGCGGTAGCATCCTGCATGCCAACCCTGTCCGGTTGAAAGTCAACGTAGTCGGTACCACGTTTAAAAGCCGCCTTAGGCAGGCTCTCCGTAAGGTGGGAATAGAGTATCTTTTCTGTAAATGTAAGAGGTCTTCCGAGTAGTTTGCGGGCTGCTGCAATGCGTTCGGGCAGGTGTGCATACACCTTTTTAATCATATCAATATCGTATGCCATTGGAATGTGTTTTTGTTGGGACAAAGTTACAAAAAAAGAAGAATAAAGAAGTTATAAATTATAAGTTATGAGTTATGATCCATATTAAGTCAGGATTGAAGCTAAATTCGTAAATAACTCATAACTAAAACAGCGTTTATTTTATCTTATTTTACACTTTGGACAATTTCATCGGACTTAATACATTGTTTGTCAATACACTCTAAAAAAGCAGTGTAAAATATACCGTACTTACAATATAAGTGCATGGCAAATGCAGGCTAAATGCCCAGCAAAGTCAGGGTGAAATAGTTGGGTTTTCCCTATCAGGTGTTTTTTTATTTTAATGGAGTACTTTTTTAGGTATCTTTGAATTATTTCTATTTACAATTCAAAAATTAAATGCCTGCCATGAAGAAACAATTATCCAAACTTTTCATATTAGTTTTTGGCTTGGCTGTTGCAAGCTATTCGAGCGCGCAAACGGGCACATGGACGGCAGTATCGAACCTTCCTATAAATCCTAATAACGGTGTTTGTCTGCTTATGACGGATGGTACGTTAATTTGTAAAAACTCAGCCGGTCCCGGTAATGGAACCGGGTGGGACAGGCTTACCCCGGATATTCACGGAAGTTATATTAACGGAACCTGGGATACTATAAAATCCATGTTTGAAGACCGCCTCTTTTTTTCGTCGCAAATATTACCCAGCGGCAAGGTTTATGTGGCCGGAGGAGAATATGGTGTGGGAACCAATGCCGGAGAAGTGTATGACCCGGTAACGAATACCTGGACCATGTGCGGCGCTATTCCCGTGGGATGGAAAATATATGACGGCAACTCAGAAATTTTGTATGATGGAACCGTATTGGAAGGTCCGCAAATAGGTTCTGCATGGTCGTATAATATCCTTATCTGGTCTGCCATTACAAATCAATATACAGTAGAACCAAACAGCATTTATAATCACGACGAAGCCGAATGGATTAAATTGCGCGACAGCAGCGTGCTTTATGTGGGCATTGCTTCTTTAAATGCTAACCGCTATATTCCGCAAACAGCCACATGGGTTACCGATGCTTCCACACCCGGCGACCTGTATGACCCGCATGGTGAAGAAGCGGGTTGCGCTTTAATGCTGCCGAATGGAAAATCCATTTTCTTCGGCGCTACCCCGTATAACTGCATTTACACTCCTTCCGGCAATGCGAGCCCTGGAACATGGGCTTCGGCGGATAGTTTTCCAAAAATACAGGGTACCTATGTAGGGCAGCCGGATGCTTCCGGGGCTATGATGGTGAACGGACATATTCTGCTTGCTGTTTCACCAATCGGTACCAGCATTAATGAATTCAATCCCCCGGCTTACTTTGTAGAATATAATTATGTTACAAATACCTTTACCCAGGTTAAGAGCCCGCTGCCGGGAATAGGCGGCGATTCAGTGCCGTATATTGCCTGTTTTCAGACACAGATGCTTGACCTTCCCGATGGTACCGTTCTTCTTTCCATCAGCCAGACCGGCGTTCAGGCTAATTGCTATTATATTTATACCCCCGGCAGCGGGCCTATTCCGCAAGGCAAGCCTACTATCAATAGTATTACTCCGGAAAACTGCACGAAATATCAAATTACGGGAAAGTTATTTAATGGTATCTCTGAGGGTGCTGCCTATGGCGATGACTGGCAAATGTCCACTAACTGGCCACTTGTACGCCTTACCAGCGGAAGCAATGTATATTATGCCAAAACCAGCAACTGGAACCGGATAGGCGCTGTGAATACGGATAGCCTGGAAGATACCGCCTATTTTGAAATTCCATCTGTTCCCCAGGGAACCTATTCATTAGCTGTCGTGGTAAATGGATTTGCTTCGAATCCTGTATCATTTACAACCTTTGCAGTATCGGTATCAGCGCAAACCAATGTTTCCTGCAATGGAGACCATAATGGTAGTGCAACGGTGCTTGCTGCCAATAGCGCACCGCCCTACACGTATTTGTGGTCTCCCGGTGGAGGAACCGACGCAACGCTCTCTAATTTAAGTATAGGAACGTATATTGTTACCGTAACACCTAACGGAGGCGGTTGCTCAGAAACTGCCTCCGTAACTATTACCCAGCCTGCAGTTCTGGTTGTTACAAGCAGTACTATAAATGTTACCAGCAAGACCAACTGCAATGGACAGGCTTCAGCTATAATAACCGGAGGCACCATGCCCTATACTTACCTGTGGAATCCCGGAGGAGGAACCACCCAAACCATTACAGGGCAATGTAAAGGCATGTATTGTTGTACAGTTACCGATGCCAATGGTTGTACGGGCAGTACTTGTGTTACAATATATTCAACAGCCGGGATAAATGGAATTGTTTCTAATTCTGAGCCGATAACAATTTATCCAAATCCGAATAGCGGTCAGTTTACTATCGAATCATCTGCAGGCGGGGCATCAACGGTTGAAATATACAATACCCTTGGAGAGAAAATATATACCGGGACTTTGAATTCAGGTAATAATACAAACATTATTAATATAAGCAATCAGCCCAACGGAGTATATCTATATAGGGTTATAAGCGAAAGCGGTGACCTTCAGGGAGAAGGTAAGATCATGCTGCAGAAATAGATTCCAGCAAATTTCCCGCTATAGTTAAATTCTTCTTTGCCTTATGCGAAAAACGATTTATTGTGAAGGATAATTGGATTTTTTTTTGTAACTAAAGTCAATTATCCGAACTCCTTTGGTTTAAAATTTTTTAATTGTCATTTTATTTTATAAATTTGTATTCCGTCATATTTTTAAATCAATAAATTATTTTTATGAAAAATACTACGAAACTTATTTTGATTTTGTGCGTTGGGCTAAGCTCAGCTGTTATTAATGCACAAACAGTAACGTTTAACTATACAGGTGCATTACAGACATGGACTGTTCCTGG
>Ga0302320_10019607_pt1 | contig 13556 bp, 9 predicted proteins | sample Bog_T0_3_FD_202130 | JGI IMG/M metagenome (GOLD analysis project Ga0302320, IMG submission 202130) | Peat permafrost microbial communities from Stordalen Mire near Abisko, Sweden - Bog_T0_3 | ecosystem: Environmental > Terrestrial > Soil > Wetlands > Peat | place: Sweden: Abisko, Stordalen Mire...
CAAACTCAGGGACCTGACCTTCCACGCATTGCACGACGCGGCGACCCTCCTTAAACCCGCGAGGGAAGGCGACTTCGATGCCTGGCGCACAATCGGCGAGTTCCGCGAGGCAACGCTTCGTCTCCGCTGCGGATCCTGCAGAACGCTTCTTGGTCTCCGATTCGACTTCATCTGACGAAACATTGCTTTCCAGCATATCTACCCTCCCTTATCCTCTGACCTTCTTTCCTCCGCGCCCGCTTAATCCTCCCACACTCCGAGAACGATCAGGCCCGCCATCATGAGAATCAGAACCATACCGTTCTGCGTCCATGCTGTCCCGTCTCCGCGGAGGAGGAAGACGATCGCTGCCACAACAAGCGCCCACTTTGCCACTGAAGCGTGCGGAGCGCGGGAAGATCGCTGAGGGGGGGATTCGGACCAATGGTTGCGACCGGGCCGAGCCGCCTGATTCAAGGCTTCATCCGCAGAATGAGGGAGACGGAACATTGCGTTTGCAAACTTGTCTGAGCTTTGAATCCAGTAACTGGCCGCAGTAATCTCGTTGAATTCTTCGGCCGCCATGGTGGCCTGCAGTTCCTCCATTCCGTCTCTCAGCGGATCGGCGGCTGGGGCAATCTTCCACGCCATCCTGGCAATGGCAAACAATCCACGATAGAAGCAAAGTAAAGGAGGTGTCGGCTTGTACCCGTGATCGAGCGCGGTCTTCCAATGTTGAAAGATGAACTGAGCAAGAGCATTCGTGTTTGTCCCCAAAACAGGTTCGAGAGCGCCGAAGGAGGCTGCCTGCCTGAATGTGCTATGAAACTCCGCAGCCTTATTCATACCGTCTCTGGGGGGGGTCATCTCTTGCAGCAAATAGTGAGCCGCGCGGTCGGGATCATCGTCTGATGTCGCCAGCAAATAGCGCCGAAGATTGTCCTTTGTGTGCCGCGGTAGCTCGATGAATTCATTCCCTCCGAAATGAATGTCCAGGGGACCAGTGGTCATGATATTGAAGGGAGTTGGATCCACCGGACAAAATCGGTCATCGAGAGATTGCGATAGCCATCTTTTACAAACTTCGCGCGCCAACGTTTGCAGGTCGTACCCGCCGGCATGTAACGATTGATCAAGATTAGTCTCGTCGGCGAACGACAACGTGAGGATATTTCTTCCCGATAGCTCGCGGTAGAACCTGCGACCCATTGACTTTCCCTGTAAGTCTTGGCGAGCAACCATCGGAGCAGCGGCTTGGCTTCTAATCCGCAAATCTGTCGCGCGTTGCAGGGCCGCCAGGAAGTCGACGAAGATTTCTTGCCTGGAACAATCAGAACAGATATCCGGCAGCGGAACTCCCCGGAACCATTCTTTGAGTTCATTGGCCTTTGGAAGGCTGATGTACTCCGGGCGAATCACAAACACGGTTACGGCTTCACCGTTGACGAGTTCAGCTTTATGGGTTTGACCGATCAGGCCAGACCTTATCGGGATTAAAGCGAATGCGTTAAACAAAGTGGGGAAGCTCGCCCCCAACTCTTCAATCATGACCTGCTCAACAGTTGCACTGGGAAGCTCCGGGGCACAATCTGGAATTGACTGCAACTCCCGGCAATACTCCGCCGGCAGTAGATCGATTCTCGAGGAGAGATACAATGCAAAGCTTGAGTACACTGGGCCGCTGTCCTCTAAAAACCTGCGTAACTTAGCGGCACGCTCCTCGATCGAATCCTCATTGTGCTGGATAGGCGTCGGCCAGCGCCGAACTTGGCAATGGCCTGCGCCGCGAAGGGCTAATGAATACTTCCTGATGCGGTCTATCATCTGCCTGGTTCCCGCGCTTCCGGTCCCAGTGTTCGATCACACTCGCCCTGCCTCACAACGATCGTTAACTCACTGAATGACGCGAAGAGTTCTAAGCCCTGACCATATAACAATAGACAATGCGATAGTCGTCAGCATGCCGGAAGGGTGCACTAGATATGATTTCACTCCTCTGTGCGTGGACACGTGCGGCAAGATGAGACAGAACACTATCCAGGACAATTGCAAAAGCCGGTTGTTCAACGTCGCCCGCGCTCTTCTCGGGGAGCTGTATTCCGGGGGAGCCGAGTATGTTGCGCGGTCTCCGTAATGGTCTAGGCCGGCGATAGCACGAATAAAGCCGTCTCGGATAAGGCCAGTGAACCCTTCAAGCAAGCTGCTCAATACAGTGAGAGAAGTCAGAGTTCTGAAGGAGTCCCATTTAATGTGCCGCTCGCATGCCTCCTCCAGATGACCCCCAATATCCACCTCAGGACTGAAAGTCTTGATCAGACCGTCCAGCGCGATCGCCGAACGAATGTACTTAATTACATCTCTCTGTGGCCAGACCCCGTTGTTCTTGGAAATGATGAGAAGGTCCAGCATGATCGAGGTGATGCTCTTACGGAGTCGGCGTTGGTTCTTGCCGATACCATACCATTCGTCGGAAGCCTGACCGACTGCCTTTCGAAAGCCGCGCGGATTGGCGTTGTCGGCGAAGGTTGATATTCGAAAGAAGGACTCGCACATGGTTTCCAAGTCACCTCGCGCGTATGCCAGCGTCATGGCGATAAGGTGACGTCGCGAGTAACGGCTGAGAATCCCCGAGATCCCGAAGTCAACGTAGCCAACTATATTGCCATCCAGGATCATGAGATTCCCGGGATGCAGATCGGCATGAAACATCCCGTGGCGGAAGGCGTCACCCAGGAAGTTGTCGATGAGCCTGCTGGCAAATATGTTGGCGTCGAAATCAGAGCTTAGCGATAGTGCCGCAACCTCCTTTGTTCGTAGATATTGCGATAGGGTGACTCCAGTCAGGAATTCCGCCGTAAGAATGCGTGCGGTAGTGCAGCTCCAGTAAACCTTGGGAATCCTCTCATATCGGTTCTCTTTGGCATTGCGGCCAAGTTCATCCATGTAATGAGCTTCCCTCCTGAAATCAAGCTCTTCTCGTGTCCAGAAAATAAACTCTTCGGTTGGCGCGATGATCCAGTAGAGCCATCTGATCCGAAAGACCCTTACAGTCCACACGGCCAACGCCATAAATGCGATGTCGGCAGCAAAGTCGGTGAGGATTGTGGGTCTTCTTATTTTGACGGCTACTTTGTCGGTTCCGAGCGCAGCGACATGCACCTGGCCAATGGAGCCGGTCGCAATCGGCGTCCGATCAAAGAAGGTAAACACCTGCAGTGGAGTTTGCTTAAGCTCCTCCTGGAATATCCCCTCTACTTCTTCATAACTAAAAGCCGGTACTTGATCGAACAATGTGAACAACACGCGGCAATAGTCCAACGGAAGGAGGTCGGATTGCATGGCCATCATCTGGCCGAACTTAATGAACGTTCCACCCATCTCTTCAATCGCAATCCGCAGCCTTTCCGGGCCTCGCAAGTTCGGGCCCAAGAGGTTCAGTCCAGGGATCTTTGCCGCCAAGGTCGGCCAGCGCCTGAGAGAGGCATGCAATAGGTGCACGGTCAAATGACGGATAGCAACACGAAGGATATGGATAGCGCGTTGGCCGCTACCCGCAGCCTTCACGCGACCTCCTCCGACTTAAACACCGAGCCGTGATAAATGGAACGGCGACGAGCCAGCATCTCATCGACCGCCTGTTGCATCTTCGCCCGTACTTCTCGGCTAATGGCTCTTACGATGGCGCGGTCCTGAGCTGCCTCCGGCGAGTATTCCCTTGCGACGTCCATTGGAGGCAAGAAGCGGGTATGCCACTTCGACGGCAATGGTATGGGGAGCAAGGGGAAGGTTGGAGTAATTGGGATACACGGCCACTCTGTGTAACGAGTCCAGCACTTCGACTCGATCTTCGCGAAGATTGGGAATATTTCGGCACTACCAACGGTCACAAATGGCACGATTGGAGCTCGGTGTTGAAGCGCCAGCTTAACAAACGTATCCCGCCCGAAACCCTGGAGCTTGTATGCCTCGCGGTAGCGAGTAAAAGCACCCCGGATACCCTCGGGAAATATCCCTATCAGCTCGCCGCTCGAGAGAATTCGCTCGGCACTCTGCTGGCAAGCCACTACACCGCCAAGTTTGGTCATGAAGTTGGCCAGAAACGGAAACTTCAATAGTCCTGAGTGAGTCAGGAACCTGGGATATCTTCCCGTTTTGCTAACCACAAGGTGCAAAGCCATTACTCCGTCCCAAGGCATAAAGCCGCGATGCATCCCCGCGAGAATTCCGCTGCCGTGCCCCGGAATGTTCTCCAAACCGCTCGCTTCGATTCGCCAGTAATAATCGGAGAGATATTTGAACAGAGTCTTACCGTAAGAGTTGATGTAGCCTGGGTCCATGCCATATTCGTCAAAGTGGGGCTCAGGTGTGTCTGGGTTCCCCTTACAACCGCGCACCTCTCGCAATGCCATCAGGCTCGTTTTAGCAGGCGAAAAACCTAGGTCCCGTTTGATTTTCTGGTTGGAGACCGTCCATGGGTATCGTAAGTATTCAAGCGAGTCTACCTGTTTGGTCAAGCGTAGAAGTGTCCGGGGGACGGGAATACGACTGCTCCCCGTCAACTGGATGGCCCTAGTCAGAGGAACAGAGTGATCCGGAGAAACATTAAAGATGCCCGGTCGATTGTGACATAAGACGCAGTGGATTGCATGCGCTAGATCGCTCAGGCTGAGGAGTTGCACAGTGGGATCATGCCCAAGGAGGGCCAGAACAACGTTGCGCTGCAACAGTCTGCTTAGCCACGCCTGGGAAGGAATCACTGTCACCGGCCGAAGAATAGTCACAGCCAAGTTTGTACTGTTATGTGTTAAGGCGAGCCTTTCGAGTTCTTGCCAGCTCTGGCTAATGGAGTACCTCGGTTGCCGTGGAGCTTTATAATCCTCGGTTACCATTCCCAATCGGCCCGGCGCGGCTCCATAAATCAAAGCGCTGGATAAAACAATCAGTTTGCCATTTTTATTCTGGGGCAGATTGTGGAGCGCCTTGGCAGCATCCGCTAAGTCGGGGATCATGCCGTCACAATCTGTCATGCACGGGACGTAAAGATAGGTTGCCGCCCCCGACCCACTATCTCGATCGAGGTGACCTCGCGGATGGTGACCATCATAGTGTTCTTCACGCTCCGATTGCAGCGCTAGCACCAAGTTCCTTGCTAACGCATTGTCTCTCCTGCCGAGTGTTGAAATCCAGAACATGTGCGAGATCTTGCTCTTAGTCAAGCTCACGACTGTACGAGATCTTTAAGACAGAAGGGAGCGCGGTACAATCTGATTTGCCCACCATCCCGGTTACACCGCATCAGTCGCATTCGCACAACGCTCCGACGCAAGTGGATTTGTTGGGGGCGTCGTTGCTTTCCCGATAATCAACTTGGCAACCTGCATTGCGGAAATCATCACCGGAGTAATTCCACCTCCCGGACGGGTCCAATGGCCTGTGAAGAAAAGATTGTCGAACGGACCGCGAACACTCGGGCGCATTTCCCCAACTTGATCCGGCGACATTTCCCAGCCCAACATTGCACCATGATGGTTCAGCGTATATCGATAAGAAGTGTGCGCCGAGGCGCTTAGTTTTACGACAATCTTAGTCGCGAAACCTGGGAGACATTGTTCGAGGGAGGTAAGAATATAATTCTCGACCGCCGCTTTGTGCGCTGGCCAATCCTGGATTGATTCATAATCGATTGCCGTGAGCTTCTGTACGATCACAATCTGACCGCCCGGAGGGGCTAACTCCCGGTCAAAAGAAGTCGGCAAGAATACTTTGAAGGCACACGTAGACACGTCCTCAGCATTCCATGAACTCCAATGGTATCCCTCGGCCTTGCGCAATTCGTCGAGCGAAATATCTTTAACACCCATGTGCACCAGAAAACACGCATGTGTCGGCCGGAGTTGACGGACGCTCCTTAGATAATCTGCGTCCACCAGGTCAGCGCCGATCAGCGTTTCGAGAGTCTGCCGCAAATCGGCATTCGACACCACCGTACCTGCCGAGACGTACGTCGCAGTCTTATTCTTTGTGCTGCCCATCTCTACTTCCACTCCGCACGCGATGTCATTGCGGATGACAATTCGCCGTGCATTGGACCTCATTAGGATGTGCCCACCGGCCTCCTCAAACCTTTGAGCCAACTCATCGACAAATACCTGCGATCCGCCGTGGGGGTAGTAGTTTCCCAAGAAATATGCAAGCCGCAACATCGAGTCAAAGACAAAAGAAGTTCTAGACGGGGGCGACCCCCAATGACCAATGTCACCCGTGAGTAGCAACTTGAGCTTGGCGCTGCGGAAGTATGTGTTCAACACGTCGCGAAGGGTGAGATCCTGATACGGAGCTATCCGGTTGGTCGGAATCTCCCGAAAATACCGGACAAGGCCCACGAGGTAGGCTTTCCGAACAACAGCAAAGAACTTGTCAATTTGCTGCACTTCTCCCGGGAAGTCACGCTTAAGCTTGTCGAGATAAGACTCGAAGCTCGCCGGAACCGCAAATTGAGAACCGTCCGGAAACTGAAAGGAATCGACAGGATCCATCTTTACCCATTCGGTACTTAACCCTAACTTGGCTAGCAGGCTCCCCGTGATCGTGTCTGGGTTTCCTAGTAGAGGATAGAAGTGTGTGGCTGCGTCAAATGTGTATCCTTTTCTGCGAAACGTACTGCAGTAGCCGCCGACCAAGGAATGCCGTTCAACCAAAAGAACGGTCAGCCCCGCACGCGCCAGCAAATTGGCGCAGACCAAACCACCTACCCCCGCCCCAATAATCACGCAGTCGTAATGGCTACTGGGATCCTCACGAAGACCGCGGAAGCGTCTGGGCACGCGATAACTACTCCTGCGGCGCACACCCACTCTCCAAGTGTAAGTTGCAGATGATCGTGCGCCCAGAGAAGATTACAACTACTCAATTAGACAGACCTGCGAGGAGGATTTGCGCGGCAACAACCACTAAACACAACCAGAGATTGACTTACGCCTGGTCGATGCGTTCTATCTTTTCCGTCGGAAGTTGTCGGCGACCAATTGGCCAGTGCAATTTAGCCGACTGCCATTGCACCTTAAACCCTTAAACGCGGGTTTATGTATGCTGATCCGCCTGCATGGTCACTGAGAGACGATCCGATCCACTGGCGCAGCGATGTTTTACTTAAAGACATGTGTGATTTGTCTAGGCTCGTCGAGTTGTCGACCATTGCTGCCAGGAGACCTTGACAAACCAGATCGCACAGTTTTCGTTTATCGTTCATCGCTTATCGTTGGCAATGCGACCTTTCTTTTGCCCCGGGAGTCTTGCCTCGGATGCCGGTGGCCTCGCAGGAGGGGAAAGTTGGGAATTGAAATGGCTTCTCTCCGTTCGGGTCCATCCCAGTGTGTAGTTATATGCACCGCGTTCACCTTTGATGAATTTCAATATGGCGACAGTTTGCGGATGTTCAACAATTTCATTTAAGCATTCCTCAATGGCGGCAAGGCTTAATCCATGATGTTCGGAGAGTATGGTCACGACTTGCTCCCGCACCTTACTCTGCAGCCGCTCCAACTGTCTTGTAACATTCGACTGGTGAATGCGCAGAAGTTGTGCAATCTGACCAAGTTGCAGACCGTCTTCGTAGCGCCAAAGCAAAATCAGGCGTTCACGCGACGTTAGCCCTCGGCAGACTATGGTCAGGGAGTTTTCGAGAGGCCACTGATAGCGCTGAGTCCGCAGCTTGGAGTCCATGCTTTCCAAGGCAGGTGCATCCGGGATGTCGGTTAGAAGCTCTACGCTTTGTGTAGACTCGCCGCTGCGTTGTGCGTTGATCGCTCGGTTCGAGATCACAACTCGTAGCCAAGTGCTGAGGGAACTTCTGCCGTCATATGACAGTATGCGGCTGATGCCAAAGCGATCGGGCAGGAACAGGTCGGCGAGAATGTCATCAGCGATATCGTGAGCGACGAATCCTTTGCGGAAGAAAAACCGGGAGAGATCGTGGATAAATCCCTTATATGTTGACGCGAGAATCTTCCATGCCCGGCTGGCGTTTTCGTCGACGAATCGTTCGCCGCCTTCCGACGATGGTTTCACGCTGTGTTGAGCACAAGCCGTCGCAAGATAGAGATCCCGACGATGCAAGCTTTGCACGAAACCGAGCGCAGCCTCCGGGGAAGGGTCGCGCCCAAGGTGCTTTTGAAGGATGACGTTAATCCGTAGGGCATAGGTTTGCAGGTCCAAGCCCAGGTCTCCGAACCGCTCCCGGCCTTCTGAGTATCCACTCGCGATGACGGAACCTAACTCCATGTTCGGCAGCATATGAGGTATCTTCTGAACGAAGGGTGTTACGTCTGTGTAAGCATGTATTGAAATCGTTGCAAAGTCTGGATCGCATCACGGTTCGGGATGATTTCTTCCGTATTTATCGTGAGCCTGAGTGAACTCCCCGCTAGCAATGGCGGCAGCCATTGAAAGTTCGCCGGCAAGCAAAGTTGCAGCAGCGATTTCGGCGAGTTTGGGGGCGTTCCCCTTTCCTGCTGCTCCCAACATCTGCAGGCACTCATAGCCTGTTCCCAATCCCGTGCCGCCTCCAACCGTACCCACTGTTAACGACGGGAGTGTTACACTCGCATACGCATGTCCATGCTCCAGCAGTTCGAAGTTGGTTATTCCGACGGCGGAATTGACTACGTTTGCCACATCCTGCCCGCACGCGATGTATAAAGCCGCCAGCCCATTCGCGTAGTGGGCGTTGTATCCAAGTACGTTTCCCTGCATATGCCCTACGACCGTGTGCCGCCACAAATCCACCAGTTGCGCAGGAGTCACGTGGAGATAGCTTTTTGTGAGAGCAGGAGGAAGTACGGCACCCGCAGTGACCTTTTTACCCTTTCCTCCGCCAAGTAAAGATCCCCCGACGTGTTTTTCAGAACTGAGCCCGCTGAACAGATAGAACTTTCGCGCATCGCTGTTGCGCATGATCCATTGGCAAGCCTGGTCGGTGGCTTTAACGATCATGTTCATCCCGTGCGCGTCAGCAGTGAAGTAGCTGAAAGTTACAATCACTTCACGTCCTACCGGATGGCACTCCACTCTTAACAACTTGCCATGCCGAGTTGTCGATTCGGCCTGCTGCTTTATGCTGACAAATTCGTGCATCACTCGATGGGCAAACTCATGCGCGGAAGGAACGTCCGATAAAAGGAAGACCGGTGAAACGCGGTTCTCGTCCTGGTAAATCCTGGTCGTAACGCCACCGGCCCTAGTGAGAGTAACCATTCCTCTTTCGTAGGAGCGGACGAGCGCTCCTTCCGTTGTGGCGAGGGGAACATAGAAAACCCCATTGGCGTGGATTCCTCGAATGATAAGCGGACCGGCGATGCCCAATGGGACTTGGGCGGCTCCTACCGGATTTTCGACATTGCCCCGCATCTGCGTGCTCACCGTCGAATAGGCACCGATGTGAGAAAGCTTGCACCCAGTTTTATTTTCCAACCACTCCCGCCGCTTAGTGACTCCTTTTCGCTCGTAGCCTTCCGGTCCCAGCCGGGGCACAAGTTGCGGAGCAGCATCAAGAGGATCGGCCGGCGAACACGCTACTTGCCTTACCTCGAACAAGTGGAACCTCCGCTACGTATGGTTACTTTGTGTCGCCGATCTTGAAATGATGACTGAGCAAGCATGTCCATCAAAACCAACGGAATTAATCATTCCCGTTTGTACATCCACGAAAGCAGAGTCACGGCACAGGTTCAGGCTGGAAAGCTCTGGGTCAACCTGCCCCAAGCCTGCGATTCCAGAGATCGTGCCGCTTTTCATTGCCTCCAACAGATCAATGGCTTGTAGCACTCCTGCAGCGCCCAGAGTCTCTCCGATGTTTGACTTGATGGCACTAATCTGAACCCGGTCGCAGCACCCGTCGAATACAGTCTTGATTGCCAGACCTTCGTTCCGGTCTCCCACAACGCTACCGTTGGCGCTCGCCGTGATGTAGTCAATGTCGCTTGGAGATGATCGTGATTCGCGCATGGCTCCCCGCATCGCCCGGATGATCCCACATGCACCATAGCCACTCTGTTTCCATTTGGGGTTATACCCATTGGCATGGCCCCGAACTTCACCAAGAACATAAGCGCCACGCTGCGCCGCTGAGTCCCACTCTTCCATAACAAGTACAGCCGCGGCCTCTGCCAGTTTCATACCAGTGCGTCGCTGATCGAAAGGAACGAAACAACCCGCCTCATCATTTTCTCCAGACAACAATGCCGCCCGTTCGAATGCGCAAAAGGCTTCGAAACAGAATTCATCCGCACCTCCGACCAAAACAGTGGCCTGCCGCCCACATTCAATTAAATCTGCGGCGTACCCGATCGCCACCAGCCCCGAGGTCGCTCCTGTCGCCGTCGTAGAATTCATTCCGCGGAGGTTGTGCCAAATGGCCGTTTGGGCTGCGGCGGAATTGATTACCGTATTGGCAAAGTTCAATGGACTGGCACAAGCAGGCCCGTCAATCAAACTCCGGCGATCGAACTCCGAAATCGTGTGCATACTGCCAAACATCGTTCCCAGCACCAGTCCGACATCGTGGCGGGCGAGTCTCTCGGCGGTCCACCCACTGTTCCGAAGCGCGATTTGTGCTGCCGACGCTAGCAATTGCCCGGTGCGATCGAGAGGCCTCAGATGCTTCCCTTTCAGATAGCTCTCTGGCTTGAAGAAACGGAGTACTCCAGTTGGTGCGGCCTGGTGTTCTTGCAAAACGTCCTTCGGAATTTCGCCTGGGTCGTCCATATCTCCGCACAACTGCCGATGAAAGAAAGCGGACGATGTCCCTAGGCCAGAGATAAGACCCACCCCTGTTATCGCAACTCTTTTCTTCATGGTGTATTCAACAACCTGATGTCGCGCGTGCAGTCATTATTAAAGAGGAATTATTTCCACCAAAAGCATACGCATTATTCATTGCCACTTTCACTGCATGTTTGCGGGCGGAATTTGCAACGTAATCGAGATCGCATTCTCCATCACGGTCTCGCCAATGCATGGTTGGCGGTATCCAACCGTGAGTAATCGCCAACGCGCACACTGCCGCTTCAATCGCCGAAGCAGCTCCCATCGTGTGCCCAAGCATCGATTTGACCGAACTGATCGGCACGCTATACGCATGACTTCCGAAGGCTTTCTTAACCGCGATCGTCTCCAATCGATCATTCGTAAGTGTGCCGGTACCATGCGCACTGATGTAATCCACATCGCTTGGTTGTAGGCCACTGTCTTCCATCGCTAACCTCATCGACCTCGCAGCCCCCTCTCCTTGTGGATGAGCCGCGGTCATATGGTGTGCGTCACACGAGAATCCATATCCGGCAACCTCACAGTAAATACTGGCACCGCGGGCGACTGCCCGTGCCGTGGACTCTAACAGCAGAATGGCCGCACCTTCGCCGGGAATCATGCCCTTTCGATTACGATCAAAAGGCTGGCAGAACTCGGGGGCGATTGCCCCAAGACGCGCAAACCCCGTGTAAGTGATACGCGAGAAGGAATCGGCTCCACCGGCAAGCATGTAGTCGGCCCTCCCGTTGCGCAGCAGGTCGCATGCGTGGGCAATAGCATAGTTGCCAGCTGCGCATGCGGTAGGAATCGTCATGGCTTCGCCGCCAAGATCCAGTTCACGAGCGACATGCAGAGGAATCACATGGCACGGGTATCCGTTCAGGAATTCTCCGCCGACAGCGTTCATAATTCCCCGCACGCATTGATCGTCAAACCGCTCGATGCTACCAGGTTCGCCGGATGTGGTTCCGACACATACCCCAATGCGATCTCGATCGACTCTTAATAGGTCGAGGCAACCGTCTTGCACTGCCATACGTGCTGCCGCTATGGCCAGCTGGGAAGTTCGTCCAATCGTGGAAGGCTGCAACTCGAGGACATGTTGATCCGCGCAGAAATCAGATATCTCTGCGCCAATATGAACACTGTAACCGCGGGTGTCGAAACTTCTCACCGGGCTGAAGCCGCAGCACCCCAGCAGCAGGGCCTCCCAGACTTTCTGGCGCCCTTGGCCAATCGAAGTTACGAGACCTAGTCCGGTAACTGCTACTCGCGTCGGATCCGTCATCCGACCTCCGCAGCTAATCTCTTGGTAACCAGAGTTACCGCGTCCTCGACGGTACGAATCGACGACAGCTCTTCGTCAGAAGCCTGAAACTTGAATTGGTTCTCGACATCCACCGCAATTTCCAAGATGGACAGTGAATCCAAGCCAAGATCAGCATCGTAAGCTGCGGTGTCGGATATTGCCTCTGCTTCGATGCCTGTCACTCGGTTGATCGACTGTTTCACTTTGGTTCTAATAACGTTAACGTCCATTTTATTCTCCGGTTCACCGGTACTTTGCAGTTACATCCACCGAGTGGCAAACCACCACTCAGCTATCTAGACGTGAGCGCAGACAACGCTCGTCGTAATGGACTAATAGCGCAGCGATCACAGCTTAATATGCGCGGCGCAAGTTAGTAAGATGGAGGCGCCGAGGTGACGACAGACCATCAAAGCGATCAACAAGTATTCGGTTAGCAATTGCGTATGTGGTGACATATTTCACGGTCAAGTCGCCGGGCCTCCGGGATCGTCATATTTATCATGCAGTAAGTCGTGACCAAATCGTGCCGGACGCCTGCCTCGATCAATGCCCAGAGCACCTATGCACCAAAGAAGCAGTCGCTTTAGTTTTCATTAATGGGTAGTTGATTCACACTAGTAGTGACAAGCCCATATATGGAATTTGCAAAGTTGATCGGTCGGCCAATAATTGCGTTCGAATAGAGCTATTGCAGCTGTGTTTATAGTGATAGGCTAGCCTGCCAAAAGCAAAAAAGAATAATCATTTGCGGAACGCAGGGATTACGAAAGCTCATAGCCCGCGCCTTAACTTCCATGCTCGATTCAATACCGCTGATACTCGACAAACCTGCAGTTGTGGAGTAAGGGGTAGGGCAAAGTGCTCTGCTGGCAAGGGTTTTAGAGTATCTAATGACGGGTCGCACAAACCGGTCAATGTGCGCAAATGACAACTGAATGACGGGGCTGACTGCTGCTGTTCTTCGCCGCTGTACAGGAGTTTCGTTCAGGTTGCGTTTTGCGGCGTCTAACAGGCATCGGCCGCTGAGCGAGAACGAAATGATTTCAAGCACACAACCAAGAATTATAAGGGTCAGGTAATCTTCCGCGCAGCAAAATCACTTTCTGTTACGAAAACCGAACAAGGCCCTACAGCGCGGTAACCAGCCCGTTATCGACGGCATAAGCGGCGAGCGCCGCGGCGTTGTGAATGTTCAGAGCCTGCATAATGTTTGAGCGGTGGACGGCGACAGTATTAATACTGATGGCGAGACGCCTCGCGATCTCCTTATTAGATCTGCCGGCAACGACCTGTTGCAGCACCTGCAACTCGCGTATAGTCAGTCCGTGAGGTCGTTCCCCTTTCAGGGTCTGCGGGCGGGCAAGCTGAGGATCAAGGACGATCTCCCCGACGGCGATCCGCTGCACCGCGGTTACCAAGTCGACGCTAACTGCATTCTTCAGGATGTAGCCACGGGCGC
>Ga0302320_10019608_pt1 | contig 13556 bp, 10 predicted proteins | sample Bog_T0_3_FD_202130 | JGI IMG/M metagenome (GOLD analysis project Ga0302320, IMG submission 202130) | Peat permafrost microbial communities from Stordalen Mire near Abisko, Sweden - Bog_T0_3 | ecosystem: Environmental > Terrestrial > Soil > Wetlands > Peat | place: Sweden: Abisko, Stordalen Mire...
CAGGTTACAGTTATGACTCTAAGACGTCGATTCGCGGGGGTTATGGAATCAGCTACGACTTCTTCAATCGTCCGGGCAGCGCGATCGAGGGGATCAACGGTCCGCTGGCGATCTTTGGCGTGATCAACCAGTCGTTCACCGCAGGCGGACCGGTTCCCGCAGGCTTCCTGACGACGCAGAACAGCTTCACTACCGGCGTTGCCAGTACGTTCAATCCGATCAACTCCAACAACGACTATATTCCTGCCAACAGTCCGTGGCCTTATGTTCAGTCATGGGCGCTCTCGATTCAGCGGGAGTTGTTCAGGAATACGGTTCTTGAGGTGGCTTACACGGGCAACCATAGTCTGAGGCTGCCGATCATCGGAGATTACAATCAGGCGGCGCCGAATGCACCGGGAGGTACGCTGGGCGTACAGGCTCGACGTCCCGACCAGAGTTTTGGATCGCTTACCTGGGTGGATCCGGCGGGCAACAACGATTACAACGGTCTGTCGGCTCGCTTCGAGCATCGGTTCAGCAAGGGTCTCTACTTCCTGAATTCTTTCACCTGGTCGCATGCGATGGGCGATTCGGAACAGGCGCTGGAATATTATTCGACCAACACTGCTGCGAACCCGCAGAATATTCAGAATCTGCACCAGGAATTCGGACCTACCAGCTTCGACGTGAAGCTCATCAACGTGACCAGCATCGTCTACGATGTGCCTTTCGGGAAAGGCCGGCAATATTTCAGCAACATGAATGTTGTGCTGGATGAAATTCTGGGTGGGTGGCAGATGAATGCGATTAACACGGCAAATACCGGAACGCCGGTCAATGTTTACTATGCGCCTTCGACGGCTAACGACGTTACCGGTCTGAGCGCGGAGTATCGCGGCGAGACGTTCCAGCGTCCCAACGTTTCCGGGGGCGCGCAGGGACAGAGCACTGCGCAGAGCCTGCTGACCTACTTCAACGGGTACACATTCACGACGCCTCCGGCCAACGCGCCTTTCGGTAACCTGGGCCGCAACGCATTCCGCGCTCCGGGTCTTGAGCAGTGGGATCTGGGGATCAGCAAGAACTTCCGTCTTACCGAGGGCATCCGGCTTCAGTTCCGCGGAGAGTTCTTCAATGTTCTGAACCACACCAACTTCGGATTGCCGAACCAGACGAGCACGAGTTCGGCATTCGGCACGATTACTTCGACGTACCCGGCGAGACAAATCCAGTTCGGATTAAAACTGCTGTTCTAAAATTCGCTCCCGGAGTTTGTTCGCAAGCCCGGTGGAAACCCCGCCGGGCTTCTTTATTTGTCCTGTAACCTTCCCGAACCCACGGTTCGCCAATGTTTCGTATATCATTATCTGAACGGGAAAACTGAAACGATGCATCGTCGCACAATTCTTCGAGGGCTGGGTACCGCCGTCGCTTTACCTTTTCTGGAATCGATGGCGCGGCCGGTATTTGCGGCCGGCAAAACTTATCCGAAGCGGATGGCCTTTGTGTACACGCCGAACGGCGTGAACGTGGCGAAGTGGAGTCTCGACGAGACCCTCACGCCGCTGGTTCCGCATCAGAAGGATCTCTCGATCATCAGTGGCCTGAATCATAAGAATGCGTTTGGCAACGGGGACGGGGGCGGCGATCATGCGCGCGCGTCGGCAACGTATCTGACTGGCGTGCATCCGAAGAAATCGGCGTCGGAAATTCATACCGGCGTCTCGGTGGATCAACTGGCGGCGAATAAGATTGGCGATAAGACTCGGCTGCCTTCGCTTGAGCTGAGCTGCGACCGCGGTCAGGAAGCGGGTTCGTGCGATTCCGGTTACAGCTGCGCGTATCAGTTCAATATTTCGTGGCGATCGCCTTCGCAGCCGATGAATCCGGAGATTGAGCCGAAGCTGGTTTTCGAGCGGCTGTTTGCGGGCGGGCCGGAGGGCGAGTCACAGGAGGCGCGCGAGCGGCGGGCGCAATCGGATCAGAGCGTTCTCGATTTCGTGCTGGGGCAGGCGAAGACGCTCGAGACTAAGCTGGGCGCGACCGATAAGCGCAAGCTCGACGAATATTTCACGGCGATTCGCGATGTGGAGCGGCGGATCAGGATGAATGGCACGATGCCTCCTCCGGTGCCCGAAGGCGCGGTGGGCGATTTCAATGCCGATTACAGCTTCGAGCGGCATATGCGGCTGATGTTCGATCTGATCACGCTGTCATTCCAGACGGACACGACGCGGATTGCGACGTTTCTGGTGTCGCACGATGGCGGCAATCGGCCTTATCCTTTTGCGGGCGTGCCGCAGGGGCATCATCATATTTCGCACCATCGCAATCAGCCGGAGAGCCTGGCGAAACTGGCGACGATCGATAAGTGGCATGTGACGCAGTTCGCTTATTTGCTGGAAAAGATGAAGTCTGTGCAGGAAGGCGAGGGCACGCTGCTCGATAACAGCATGATTCTTTACGGCGCGGGCATCAGCGATCCGGACGCACATTCGCATGACAATTTGCCGACGATTCTGGCGGGGCGCGGCGCGGGCAGTATTACGCCAGGGCGGCAGATCAAAGCCGATTCGGTGCCTATGACGAATCTGTTTGTGTCCCTGCTGGACAGGATGGAAGCGCCCGTAGCCAGCTTCGGCGACAGCACCGGCAAGTTCGAAGCGATTGCGTGATGCGGTTCCTTATCTTTCTGCTGGCCGCAAATGCCTTCGGGCAGCAGCCTTTGCTCAAGAAGTATTGTTACGGGTGCCACGGCAATGGCGCGAAAGCGGGCGGTGTCGCGCTCGATGGCGAGCTCGATAAGTCGACGTGGGAAACCGTGATTCATCACGTTTCGACGCACGAGATGCCGCCGGAGAACGTCAAGCTTCAGCCTACCGCGGCCGAGCGGGACTCGATTACCGACTGGATTGCGGGACAGATTTATAAGTACGATCCGAAGCATCCCGATCCGGGCCGGGTCACGATGCGGCGGCTGAATCGCGCTGAGTACAACAACACGATTCGGGATTTGATTGGGATCGATTTCCATCCGGCGGACGATTTTCCGGCCGATAACTCGGGTTACGGTTTCGATGATATCGGCGATGTTCTTTCGCTGCCTCCAATCCTGATGGAGAAGTATCTGGCGGCGGCGAACACGATCCTGAATAAGGCGATTGCTACAGAAGCAGTGCCGAGCAGGACGGTGCGTTATAAGGCGAATTTGATGGAAGTCGGCTTCAATGCCGATGGTGATCGCGGCGATGGCTGGATGCCGTTGACCGCTCTTGAAGAAGACGAACTGGCGATGCGAGTTCCGTTTGCGGGCGGCGATTATACGATTCGCGTGCAGGCTTTCAATCGGGGACGCGGGGCGAATCCGGAACCGACAATTCTGACGTGCATGGTGGACGACACGATTGTGACGGACTGGAAGATTACCGCGGTTGAGGCGTCGCCGGGCGTTTATGAAGCGCGGATCGGCATCCCGGAGGGTCGGCATCGGATCAGCGTGCTGAACCATCGCATACGCGGCGGGAAGAATGAGCTGCAGATGCGCAATGGGCGCATTGGAGCTCAGCAACCGGGAACGATTTGGGTGAAATGGGTGGAACTGGAAGGCCCCGTGAAAGGGGCAACGAAGGGTTCGCATTTCACGGTTCCGAAAGAAGGCGACTATCTGTTGCGCGCTGCGGCTTATGCGCAGCAGGCGGGGCCGGATGCGGCGAAGATGGAGTTTCGCATCGATGGCAAGGCTGTGACGAGCTTCGATGTTCTGGCGCCGGCGGATATGAAGGCGTTGCCGGGACAGCAGGTGTTCTCGACCGAGTTGCTGAAGGGTCAGCCTCGTGTCTATGAGTTCAGGGCGCATCTGACACCGGGCGAAAAACATTTTACGGCGGAGTTTACGAATCCGTTCAGCGATCCGGCGAATGCGAATCCGAATCTGCGGGTTCGCCAGCTGCATGTGGATCATGTGGAGGTTGTGGGGCTGGATGAGCCTTCGCCGATTCCCGCGATGCCGGAGCAGGTGCGCAAGCTGATTTCGAAGAAGCCGAATGCACGCGCGGTGCTGGCGGAATTCGCGCATCGCGCATGGCGGAGGCCGGTGACGGCCGGCGAGATCGATCAGCTGATGACTTTGTACAAGGCCGATGCGCCTTTCGAGACAGCGATAAAGCAACCGATGAAGGCAGTGCTGGTGTCGCCTTATTTTCTGTTTCGCGGGGAGCCGAATCATCCGAATGCGATTCAGCCTGTGGGCGATATTGCGCTGGCCTCGCGGCTTTCGTATTTCCTTTGGAGCAGCATGCCGGACGATGAGTTGCTGGGGCTGGCGGAGAAAGGGACGCTTCGGGCGAACCTGGATTCGCAGGTGAAACGCATGATGGCGTCGCCTAAGGCTCAGGCGCTGGTGGAGAATTTCGCGGGGCAGTGGCTGGAGATTCGGAACCTGAAGTTCATTGCGCCGGATAAGACTTTGTATCCGGATTTCGATGAGAGCCTCCGGGATGCGATGCAGAAGGAAACGGAGATGTTCTTCGCTTCGATTCTGCATGAGGATCGGAGCGTGGTCGACTTCGTGAACGGCAATTACACGTTCGTTAATGAGCGGCTGGCGAGGCATTATGGCATCCCGAACGTGGTTGGTCCGGAGTTCCGGAAGGTGTCGCTTGAAGGCACGGCACGGCGCGGCGTCTTAACTCAGGCGAGCGTGCTGACGCTGACGTCCAATCCTACGCGGACATCGCCGGTGAAGCGCGGTAAGTGGGTGCTGGAAGATCTGCTGGGCACACCGCCTCCGCCGCCTCCGCCGGATGTGCCGGCTTTGAAGGACGATCCTAAGCATGCGACCGGGACGCTGCGTCAGCAGATGGAAGAGCATCGGGCGAATCCGGTCTGCGCTTCGTGTCATGCTCGGATGGATTTTATTGGGTTCAGCCTTGAGAACTTCGACGGGATTGGGGCTTACCGGACGAAGGAAGGCACGTTTCCGATCGATGCGTCGGGCAAGCTGACGAGCGGCGAATCGTTTCAGGGTGCTTCCGAGCTTTCGAATATTCTTGCGACGAGCAAGCGCGATCAGTTTGTGCGATGCCTGACGGAGAAGCTGATGATTTATGCGCTGGGGCGCGGGCTGGAATATTATGACCGGGCGGCTACCGATCAGATCATGGCGGCCGCGGCCCGGAACAATTATAAGTTTTCGTCGCTCATTCTGGGTGTAATTAAGAGCTCACCGTTCGAGCAACGCCACGGAGAAACCGAATGATCTTATCGATTGCCGCTGTACTGTTACTGGCGCAACAGGCTCCGCCACCGCCTGCCGCTCCGTCCGCCCGAGGGCCTCGGCCCCCTGCTCCGCCGCTCGTGCTGCTGCCCGGATCGCCGGCCGATCGTAAGCCCGACGACTATACGTTCGGTCCCGATTCGATGGTGCATGAAGGCGTTCCGCAAGGCACATGGGACAAGATCACGTGGAAGAGCGAGATCTTTCCGGATACCGAGCGCTTCGTGTGGACTTATGTTCCGGCGCAGTACGATCCTAAGAAACCGGCATGCCTGATGGTGATTCAGGATGGGGTTCGACAGTATGCGGAGCGGGAAGATAATCGCCCGGCGGGTCGTAAGGCTGAGTATCGAGTGCCTACGGTGCTCGATAACCTGATCGCACGCGGCGAACTGCCGGTGATCATTACGGTGTTTGTGGATCCGGGCAGCGGCGATATTAAAGGCCGCAACGGCAATCCGAATTTCTCGAATCGAAGCTTTGAGTACGACACGCTTTCGGACCAGTACGGGCAGTTTCTGGCGAAGGAGATTCTGCCTCCGGTGGAGAAGAAGTACAACATCAGAAAAGATGCGGCGGGGCGCGCAATCGGCGGGATCAGTTCTGGCGCGATCTGCGCGTTCACGGTTGCCTGGAATCATGCGGACTGGTTCGGCAAGGTGCTGAGCGATGTTGGCAGCTTTACGAACCTTCGCGGCGGCCATGTTTATCCACAGTTGGTGATGGCGGCGGAGCATAAGCCCATCAAGATCCATATGCAGGACGGGATCAACGATAACCGGCATCCGGAAGATCTGACGCGCGACTGGTATCTGCAGAATAAAGCTATGCATGAGGCTCTGGTGGCCAAGGGCTACGACGTGAAGTATGTGCTGGGTGACGGGGTGCATGGCAGCAAGCACGGGGGTGCGATTCTGCCGGATTCCCTGCGCTGGCTGTGGTCGGATCAGGTTCCTAACAAGTAATGTTCAAAGCTACGGTTTTATTTTTTGCGGCGGCGGTTCTGGCTGCGGGCGCGGTGACGACTACGCTCAACGGCAAGCCCGCGGTGGCCGGCGATTATAAGCCTTCGGAGGTGACCGATCTCAAGCTTGACAACGGTTTGCTTTCGATCACGTTCGGGAGCGATGGCAGTGCGACGTCGCTGATCAAGAACGGTCAGGAGCTAGTGCATAACCTGAATGGGATTATTCCGCGCGATACCGACGCGCATCGTACGTGGTACATCGATTACAGCGGCGGCGGCGGACGGCTGATTGCGGATGTGATTCGGATTGTCGAAGTGACGCCGCAAATGGCGCATATCGCGGTGATCGATAACGGTGAGAATAACCGGTTTCCGCTGGAGCACCACATCCTGATGATGTCGGGCGAGAGCGGGTTGTATGGGTATGTGATTTGCCGCAATCCGAATAACCGGAGGCTGGGCGGCGAGATGCGAACGATGTACCGGCTCGATCGAAACATCTTCGACTGGGCCTATGTTTCCGAGCGGACGGGCCAGCAGCCTCGCTATGCGGACCTGGTGAAGCTAAAGCAGGTTCAGGATGAGACGTGGGAGATGCCGGACGGATCGATTTATCAGAAATACGATTATTCGGCTTACTATGCGGAGACGCCTATGTTCGGCCATTATGGGCATGGTTTCGGCGTGTTCTTCATGCCGGTGAGCACGGAGTACTATGCGGCGGGACCTTTGCATCAGGAGCTGATGGTGCATCAGGATGCCTTGATTCTGAATTATTTCCAGGGGGCGCACTACGGCGGAGGCGGTGGCGACAATTTCAAGGATGGGGTCAAGTTGTTCGGGCCCTGGTTTACCTATGTAAACGCAGGCGATAATGCGGCGGTAATTGCGGACGCTAAGAAGAAGGTCGCGGTGGAGCAGGCGAAATGGCCTTATCAGTGGATGAAGGAGCCCTTGTATCCGTTGAACCGGACGACGGTTGCCGGGCAGTTGAAGGGCCCCGGTGCGCCGAACGCCATGGTTATGCTGGCCAAGCCCGGTGTGGATGTGTATAAGCAGGGCGGGGATTTTATTTTCTACCGGAAGGCGGATGCGTCGGGGAGATTTAGTCTGCCGGCGGTTCGGCCTGGGACCTATGCTCTGCATGCTTATGCGACGCAGGGTTCGGTCACGGCGGCACTGGAGAAGGATGACGTGGTGGTAAGCGGCGCTTCGCTCAATCTCGGGGCTGTGGAATGGAAAACTCCGGGCTACAGTTCGCTACTATGGCAGATGGGCAAGGCGGACCGGATGTCGGGCGAGTATAAGTTTGGGGACGAGCTGAGGAATATTAAGTGGATCGGGATGGTTCCGGCGGATTTGACTTATGCGATCGGCAAGAGCAAGGAGCGGGAGGACTGGTACTTCGCTCAGGGTAAGGTAGGGAACTGGGATGTGGTTTTCAGTTCAGGTAAAGCCTATACCGGCACGGCGCATTTGACGGTGGCGATTGCGGGCGTGAGCGGGAATCCCAAGCTAACTGTTTCCGTTAACGGTAAGGAGATTAAGAGTCTGACTTATCAGAACGACGCGGCTACTTACCGGGCGGCTTTGCGGAGCGGGGTTTATCGGCTGGAGGATATTTCGTTTCCGGCCGAGTTGTTGACGCAGGGGTCGAACACGGTTCGGTTTGGGATGACCGGGGTGGGTAAGAACGGGGGAATTATGTACGACACGATTAAGCTGGAAGTGGAGTAGAAAGTTAGTGAGGGCAGGCGGAAGCGCCTGCCTCACGACTATTTTTTGTCTGCAAGAGCCTTCACGGACGCGGGTAAATCGAAGCGGTCGGCTGGAATGTCGGCATTGTAATTCACCTTGTCGAAATGCATCACCATCACCTGTCCCATCGCCTTCTGGGTCATCGAGAACGGCGTCTTAATTCCATCGACGAACCGATAGTCCGAAAGCTCTTCTTCGACCGGAATATCTCCCATCGGCATCGCGACCGTTTGCGAAGAACGAACCACCATGCCCGAGTCCTTATCGACATAGAGCGTCTCGACCTTACCCAATTTGGGGGTCATCTCAACCTTCCAGGCCGGCTTGCCGTTGACATCTTCCGAGCCTGCAGTCTTCACGCTCGTGTAAAACTCGCGCCACGAATCGAGAAGCGACAACATATGAGCGGCCCGGGCAACGAGTGCGCGCTCCTCGCCTTCCTTAACGCGGGCTCCCTGAATGGCGTTGCTTTCCCAGGCGGTGTTGCCGTCGAAGCCTTCTTCGACTTTGCCGATTCCGGGCAGATCGAGGGTGGTGTAAGACTTGCCGTCTTTCTGAAAAATGGTGACGGGACCCTTGATGTTGTGGCCGGCCAATTCGACGGTACCGGACATGACGACGCTTTTCGCTTTTGCAAACGCGGCCGCGCCTCCGCTCTTTTCGAGCGACATTTCCAGGACTTTTTCGCCCGAGGGGACATCGGCGGCGAATAACAGGGGAACCGCGATCAAACATGCAAGGACCTTCATGAGATACATGGTACCGAGTGAACCTGGGTCGACGCAAAACAGGGGAATCCGCCGCGCGTGAGGGTGTGAGGGGACTCGGTCGCGCGGCGGCAAGGTACTTCTGTGAGGAATTGCAGCTTTGCTGAAATTGGTTCCGAAAATTCAGCGTCGATTTGAAACTTTTCGCACGAGCGCCGGATCGTCGAGAGCCCCATGCTTCCGAAGCACTTCCGCCGTTTCCGCGAACCCGCCGGATGAGGCCGCGTGCAGCGCCGCGTGACCGTCTTTATTAACAAGATTGGGGTCGGCTCCGTGGGCCAGGAGAGCGGCCACGGCTTCGGTTCGTCCCATTGACGCGGCGTCGTAAATCGCCGTGGCTCCGGACTCGGGTTCCGTCGCGTTTACCGGCACTCCGCGAGCGAGCAGTAACTCGAGCAAGCCTAACTGTCCCCGCGCAGCAGCGTCATGGAGAGCGGTTTCGTTCCACTTCGCCCCATGACTGGCGAGGACCTCGACCAGACCAGCATTCCCTTTTTGGAGCGCATCGTCCATGAGTTGCTGCGCGGGTTTGGGATTCCGATCGAGCAGTAATCCCAAGGCAGCCAATGAAACCTGACGTACGGCCTGATCGATCGACTCCGCGGTGATTGTTGCGCCTGAGTCGAGCAGCAGGCGAACGAGACCCGCGTGATCGCGCGCAGCGGCCAGAGGCAGCGCACTCGAATCGATCGGCGCCTGGGCGCGAATCAGCATTGCGGCAATTTCCGCGTCGCCCCGCACCACGGCATAGTCGAGAGGGGTGGAACCTCCGTCGGGATGCGCGGCCCGCACGTCGGCTCCGTGCTCGATCAGGAGCCGGACCATATCCGCGCGATCCGCCCATACGGCGTCGAGTAAAGGAGTGCGACCCAAATCGTCCCTCGTATTCACAGGTGCGCCGTCATCGAGCAGTGCCCGCAGCGTGGCGATGTTGCCCGCGGCAATCGCATCGGCCAGCGGGGAATCGTCCGCGGCAACAAACAGAGCGGTGCAGAGCAGCAGGCAGACGCTACGCGCCAAATCCGACGTACTGAACCTCTTCTTCCAGCGGAATGCCCCAGCGGTCGCCCACGCGCCGCTTCAGTTCCGCAATGACGCCCGAAAGTTCTCGGGCAGTGCCGTTTCCGGCATTATAGATCAGATTCGCGTGGTAGTCGGCGACATGAATATCGCCAGCCTGCATGCCTTTGGCGCCCACCTGTTCGAGAAACCATGCGGAAGGGACCTTGCCGTCGATTACAACATTCGGCGGCACCTGCGCGGCTACAGGCGCAGGCAGTTCGCTGTAGAGAAAATTCTTGAAGATGCTGCCGGCGCACTTCATGGTGGGCGGATATTTGCGGTTTCGAATGCCGAGAATACGGTCGGCCTCGGCGCGCAAAGCTGTCGCGTCGCCGCGCTCCATTTCGAGCTGGGCGGAGACGATGATCCAGTCCTTGTGGCGCTTGAATATGCTTTCGCGATAACGGAATTCGCACTGGGCGTTGTCGAAGACGCGAATCGACGGGCCGTCGAGGAATCGAACGGTAACGATTCGTTCCATGATCGAATGCCCGTAGGCGCCGGCGTTGCCGTAGATTGCGGCGCCCACCGAACCCGGAATGCCGGTCATCGTCTCCAGCCCCTTCAGGCCCCTGTCCACGGTGAAGTCGACGAGATGCTGAAGCACCGCGCCGCCTTCGACATACACCGAAGTTGCATCGGCGCGGAGTTGTTCGCTCACCAGTTTCAGCACGATGCCTCGAAAGCCGTAATCGGAGACGATGAGGTTAGTGCCGCCGCCGATGACTACGGTGGGATATCCCCTCTCACGCGCCAGGCGCAGGGCTTCGACAAAGCCCTCCGCGCGGCTGGTCTCGACATAGACGTCGGCGGGTCCGCCGATGCCGAAGCGGGTATAAGCAGAGAGGAGTGCATCGCGTTTTACTATTGTTTCCGGTATTGCAGCCAACTGCGTTGCGATCTCTGCGATGCCGATCATTGCTCTAATTATAAGAACGGAGCCCAAACGCGTCTTGCACAAATTCCCCGGATTCTCAAAACAAGCCCTCGCCTTCCTCGGCGACCTCAAAAAGCATAACGACCGCGAGTGGTTCACGCCGCGCAAGGCCGTTTACGAAGAGCAGTTGCGCCTGCCCATGATTGAACTGGTGCGGGCGATCCACGGCGAGATGCTTTCCTTCGCGCCGCAGTATGTGGGGGAACCGGCGAAATGCGTCTTCCGAGTTTATCGCGACACGAGGTTCTCGAAAGACAAAACGCCGTACAAGACTCACATCGCAGCATCGTTTTCACACAACGCGCTGGAGAAACGCGGCGCGGGTTATTACCTTGGAGTCTCGCCCGAAAGCGTGGACATCGCCGGCGGGTTGTACGCGCCCGAGCCGGATGTGCTGCTGGCGGTCCGCACAAGAATTGCCGACGATCCCGCGGCATTCCGCAAGACGTTCGATACACCGAAAATCAAGAAGATCGTCGGCAAACCCCGGGGCGAGTCGGCAGTGCGACCGCCAAAAGGCTTTGCGGCCGACCACCCCGCTATCGACCTGATCAAACGGAAACAGCACGTCTTCTTCGAACATCTGGACTCCGCGATAGCCACGACTCCAAAACTTTTCGGCGAGGTGCTGAAGCGTTTCGAAGCGATGACGCCGATGATAAGATTCTTCGACCAGGCGCTGATCGACAGGCGCCTTTGATAACCTGGTAGTTCACGAATGGAATTAGTTAAGCAGTGGTACGGACAACGCATGCGCGATTGGGAGCACAAGCTCGCTTTTCGCTCGACAGACCGCGTGGTTCGACCTTTCGACTGGGGAATCGAGTGGTCGCGGAACTGGCCGTTCGCCATGGAAGGCACGGATCCGGAAGCCCAGTTGCGCGAGTTCAACCGCATGGCGATCGAACGCAGCCCTGAGTTCTTCGCTTACCGGCCGCCTAATGATTTTTCTTTCGACGCGCTCGAATCCGAGCTTCGCTTTACATCTGCGGTCGATACGCCGTACCCCGACAATAATCAGGTGCGGGCGCGCTTCTTTCCGGCCAAAGCACGCTGGAAGCGAGGGAACAAGGCGGTGGTACTGCTGCCGCACTGGAATTCGCACGCGGCTCAGCATGTGGCGCTTTGCAAGGGCATCGCCGAGCTGGGGATTTCGGTGCTGCGCATTAGTCTGCCGTATCACGACCGGCGCATGCCGCCCGAACTGACGCGCGCCGACTATGCGGTTTCGGCCAATGTGGCCCGTACTATCGATGCTACCCGCCAGGCCGTGATCGACGTTCGCTCGTGCTTCGACTGGCTTCAGGAGGAAGGGTTCGAAGACCTGGGCATCGTCGGCACCAGCCTGGGCTCCTGCTATGCATTTCTGGCCAGCGCTCATGATGAGCGCATCAAGGTCAACGTGTTCAACCACTGCTCGACCTACTTCGCGGATGTGGTCTGGGAGGGTCTGTCGACGCGCCATATCAGACAGGGGATTGAAGGCCAGATCGATCTCGACCGATTGCGTTCGGTGTGGCATGCGCTGAGTCCGGTACATTACATGGACCGGTATGCGGATCTGGATAAGAAGTCTTTTTTTCTCTATGCCACTTATGACACCACTTTTCCGCCGCATCTTTCAAAGGAGATTGTGGAGCATATTCAGAAGCGGGGTGTCGACCACAAACTGGTCGTTATGCCCTGCGGACATTACACACTCGGCGAGGCGCCGTTCAAATTCGTCGTCGGCTACGAGATTATCTCGTTCCTGAAGCGTTATTTATAGGCGCGCCCGGACTCCGCCGGCGAGAATTGTCTCGATTCCGGTCGCGGTTTGAACCAGCAGAAAGCCGTTCTGGTCGAGGCCGGCGGTGATGCCTGCGATTCGTTCGTCGACGATGACGCTTTTGCCGGAAACCCAGCCTGAGGCCTGGGTGAAGCGCCGTAAAATTTCGGTTTTCGGCAGGGCTGCAAATCGCAGGCATTCGGCGGTAATCCTGTGCATGAGAGCCTCTTTGGAATGCTCGCGGCCGGTTTCGATGCGGAGCGAAGTCGCGAGCCTGGACAGTTCTGCCGGGAGTGATGTTTGATTCACGTTGATTCCGATTCCGGCAATCAGGGCGTCCGCTTCAGCCTGCACCAGAATGCCTCCGAGCTTACGCTCGTTAAGCATCAGATCGTTCGGCCAGCGTAAATCGACCGAGACCTGGGCGAGGTCGTTGAGGGCGGCCTGAGAGGCGAGCCCCAGAGCGAGGGTAAGCGCGGGCGCCGGTTCCCTAAGGCGAAGAACGATGGACAAGTAAAGCCCGCCGGAAGCCGCTGAGTGCCAGGAGTGGCCATGGCGACCGATTCCGGCGGTCTGGCGCTCAGCAACTACAACTGTGCCGTGGGGTGCGCCAGCGGCTGCGAGGGCGGATGCTTCGGTCATAGTTGACGATGTGGTGTCGAAGCGATGAATCATTCCAGATCCCAATAGAACACGGAAGTCTTCTATTACAAATCGTATGTATAGCAATCGAAAGCTTGACCGGGCAAGGGTCCATCGTTATACTCCGTCATATCCGTTTGCCGGATCAGTTCCCAGGAAGCGAGAGTATTCATGCCACTTACACAGATAAAGATCGCGTCGAGACAAAAATCCTCCGCCAGGGCAGCGTTGCCTTTCCTGGCGGCCGGGATGGTCCTTTTTCAGCCCGTTGGCTCCCTTCGCGCCCAAACGCCCGAGGCGATGACGACGTTCATGAAGACTCTGACGCCGGAAATCATAAAGACCTGGGCCATCCCCGACGATCCTTCGAAAGTCACAACGCCGGAGGATCTGAAGAA
>Ga0302320_10019610_pt1 | contig 13556 bp, 11 predicted proteins | sample Bog_T0_3_FD_202130 | JGI IMG/M metagenome (GOLD analysis project Ga0302320, IMG submission 202130) | Peat permafrost microbial communities from Stordalen Mire near Abisko, Sweden - Bog_T0_3 | ecosystem: Environmental > Terrestrial > Soil > Wetlands > Peat | place: Sweden: Abisko, Stordalen Mire...
GGTTTCCCCGGTCTCAGAATCGAGACCGGGGGCACCCAGCTGTTCCGGCGGGGTGAGAGGGGAGAAGCGGCGGTTGTGGTGTCCCACCCATGCGAGAAGATGCCCTCGCATGGATGGGGCACGGGGTTTGGGGTGGCGAGGTGAGGGGGGAGAACTGGAGGTTGTGGTTTCCCCGGTCTCAGAATCGAGGCCGGGGGCACCTACCGGCCACCTGCGGTGGGGCTGGCGGCCTTCGGCGGGGAGAGTCTGGGGTTGTGGTTCCCAACCGGCTTGGGGGCGGGAACCAAGTGGGGAATTGGCGCGTATTAGCAATTTATGCAATGCGTGGGTACATTAAGCTGGAGCGTGATGGGGCTGGCGGGAACGCCGGACCACCCCAACGACAAGAAATTGTCGCAGGGGACCCCGGCCAACCACCTCGGCGACAAAAAGCGGTTGCTGGGGACCCTGGGCAACGACCCGGCCAGGCCGGCGCGGCGTACGATGGAGGCGCCGGAAGTTGGCGCGAGAGTACGACCGGCTGAGGGGAAGACGCGCGTGGAGGTAAGTCTGCTGGAGACCGACTGGTCCCAAATTGTCCGCCGGTGCATGGACGGAGATACGGGCGCGTGGGCCGAGCTGGTCCGCACGCACCACAGGCGTGTGTATGGGCTTTGCTACCGGTTTACTGGGAATCCGACGGACTCAGAGGATCTGACGCAGGACGTGTTCCTGAAGATCTATTCGAACCTGGCGAGCTTTGACACAACCCGGGGCAGTTTGCAGGTGTGGATTACGACGCTGACGCGGAACCTGCTGGTGGACCACTTCAGGCGGACGCGGAACCTGCGGGCGACGGGATCGCTGGACGACGGGTGGGAGAGCGCCGAGGAGCTGAAGCCGATTGACCGGCTGACGGCCAAAGGACCCTCGCCGCACGAGTCGGCGGCACAGAAGGAACTAGCCAAGATGGTGCAGGATGCGCTGGCGCGGGTGAGCGTGGAGCTGCGCGAGGCGGTGATTCTGAGAGACCTGCAAGACATGGATTACAAGGAGATTGCCCAGGTATTGAGGATTCCCGAGGGGACGGTCAAATCCCGCATCAGCAGGGGGCGCGCGGAACTGGCGCGGCTGCTGGAACGTAATAAACGGGAGGTGATGTAAATGGCAGAGTACACGAACATTCCGAGCTCTCCGGCCTGCGGGCAGTGGGAGACACTTTTGGCGGAGACGCTGGACGGGCTTTTGAAGCCCGAAGACGAGGCGACCTTTACCGCGCATATGGCCGTCTGCCCGGCCTGCACGGCGTTGTTTGAAGCCTCGCGGCAGGGGCGGGAGTGGCTGGAGTTTCTTTCGCCCGAGCCGGAAGTGCCGGCGGGACTGTTAGACAAGATTCTTGCGCAAACGGGTCCCGGGCAGTTGGCGGGGTATGGGCTGGTAACGGCCGGGGGCAACGTTGTGCCGATGACGCCGGCGTGGCAGAAGCCTGGATTCATGGGCAGCGTGCGGCGGTTTGCGGAGCCTCGGCTGCTGATGACGGCGGCGATGGCGTTCTTCTCGATCGCGCTGACGCTGAACCTGACGGGCGTGAAGATCACGAGCCTGCGGCTGAGCGACCTGCGGCCGAGTTCGGTGCGGTCGTTCATGGAGCGGCGGCTCACGATGGCGTCAACGCCGATTATTCGCTACTACGATCATCTTCGGCTGGTATATGAAGTGGAGTCGAAGATGCGGGAGCTGCGGCGCGGGACGTCGGGCGAGGGCGAAGGCGGCAGCGTGGACCAGCAACAGAAAGACGCGGCACCGGCGGGGCCGGGCGAGAGCCAGAAGACGCCGAACCACAAAGATGGAGGTTCCAGGGTGGATCCTCCGCAACAGTCAGGGAATCCGGCCCTGGGGCCGGCTGCCTACGATCAACGGGAATTCATGGAAGCTTCCCTGAGGTTTCATGGGACAGACCGCGCACTCCGGCGGCTCCTCACAAGCACTACGGGAAAAGCAGGACGGGAAAGGAGCACAGTATGGACTGCGTAAATCACAGTGGTGTGCAAGCGACAGCATTTTGCCAGAACTGCGGCAAGGCACTCTGCGCCGGCTGCGTGCGCAATGTGGCGGGAGGGCAGGTGCTCTGCGAGCCTTGTGCGGCGACGTGGCAGGCGTTTCAGCAGCCATTTGTACCGGCTCACTCCGGAGAGCCGAATCCGGCAGCGGCAGCGATTCTGGGGCTGATTCCGGGCGTTGGCGCAATGTATAACGGGCAGTTTTTCAAGGGGTTGATTCACGTGGTGATCTTTGCGGTGCTGATCAGCATCACGGACCACTACCCGATTTTTGGACTGTTTATTGCGGCGTGGATTCTTTACCAGTCGTTCGAGGCGTTCCACACGGCGAAGGCGCGGCGCGACGGGCAGCCACTGCCTGACCCGCTGGGACTGAACGAAGTGGGCAACTGGCTGAACCTGGGCGGGAAGCCGCAGTATCCTCCGCAGGCAGGGGCGGGACCGGCGCAACAGCCGGGAGCGGGACCTGCCGCGGGCGGCTACACAGCCTCGGCGGGCACGAGCCAGCCGCCGTATGGGCAGGCACCGTATCAGGCGCCGTATCAGGCTCCGCCCCCGCCGCCTTACCCGCCGTATCCGCCGTATGCCGATCCGTCGATGCCGCCGATTCCTCCGCCCCCGCCGTTTGGCTGGAAGCGCAGGGAGCCAGTGGGCGCGGTGGTTCTGATCGGGCTGGGGATGCTGTTTCTGCTGGGGCAACTGGATATCTTCCACGGGCGGTTGATGGAGTTTGCGTGGCCGCTGCTGTTGATTGGGCTGGGCGTTTGGCTGATTGTTCGCCGTCTTGGAGAGTCGCAAGGAGGTTCAAAATGAGCCGTTATATTCTGATTCGCCGCCTTCGCGGCCCTGCATTTTTGCTTCTGGTTGGCGCGCTTGCGCTGCTGAACCAGGCTGACGTTCTGAGTTGGGGCAAGAGTTGGCCGTTCTTTCTGATTCTGGCGGGCGTGCTGACGCTGGCCGAGAGGGCGGCGCTGGCAGCGGAGGGGGCCGGGTCCGGTTCTGGGTACGGACAGACACCCTATGCCGGCACACCCTACACAGGGGCGGCGCCGGCGGCCGGGCAGACGCCGGAGACGACGGCGATTGTGCCGGCGCACGCGGATGAGTATGAGCACGAACCAGAGGGAGGCCAGCAATGAGCAGCGTACCTCCGAATATGCCTCCGGGAGGCGGAGGACCGATTCCGCCCTATGACCCCAAGATGCAGTGGCGGATCTACCGGGAACAGCAGAAGGCTGCGTGGCGGGCACAGCGCGACTCCTGGAAGGCGCAGCGCTATGCGATGAAGTCGAGCTATGTGGGCGCTTACGGGCCGCGGGTTCCGTCGGTTGTGGGTCCGATTATTCTGATCGGGGCCGGGGTGGTGGCATTGCTGCTGCTGACGGGGCACATCAATGCCGGGATGTTCTGGTCGTGGTATGGACACTGGTGGCCGCTGCTGCTGATTGGCGCGGGGCTGGCGCTGCTGGGCGAGTGGGCTCTGGACGCGCGGCGGGAGACGCCGGTGCGGCGGGGCGGCAGCTTTGTGGGGATTCTGATTCTGCTGGCGCTGATTGGGATGGGCGCGGCGGGATGGGGCCACATGGGGCCGTGGTTTAACCAGTGGAACGATAACGGCGACGATTTCTTTAATGCCTTCGGGATGCCGGAGCACGACAACGACCAGCAGGTTCTGGATACGGAGATTCCGGCGAATGCAGCGGTGGAGATTCAGAACCCGCGCGGCGACGTGAGCGTGACGGCGGGGGATGGCGTGAACATCGAGGTGCAGGCGCATGAAGTGGCGTATGCCAACTCCGACAGCGAGGCGAAGAAGATCTTCTCTGCCGAAGCGCCGGATGTGAAGGTGACGGGCAACGCCGTACTGGTGCAATCGAAGAGCAACAACAACGGCCGAGTGAATTTGACGATCACGGTCCCGAAGTCGGCGCGGGTGACGATCACCACGGGCAAGGGTGACGTAACGGCGGCGGGGCTGGGCGAGGGCATCAACATCAATGCGCCGCATGGGGATGTTCACCTGAGCGCAATTGCCGGGTCAATCACCATGCACCTGTCCAATGACAAGCACGACTTTTCAGCGCACGACGTGACCGGCGACATTACAGCCGACGGGCACTGCAACGACCTGACACTCTCTGAGATCAAGGGCACGGTGACGATGAACGGAGAGATCTTTGGGGAAGTGCACTTGGAGAACGTGACCGGCGGTGTGCATTTGCATACCTCGGTGACGAACCTGGAAGTGGGCGGGCTGCCGGGCGACCTGACACTGAACTCCGATGACCTGCGGGTGACCGAGGCCAAGGGGCAGGTGAGGGTGACGACGCACGCCAAGGACGTGGACCTGAGCCAGATCTATGGCGACAGCTATGTGGAGAACCGCGACGGCCGGATCTCGGTTGAGCCGGCGGGCAATTTTGCCGTGGAGGCCAAGAACAGCAAGGGCGACGTGGAGGTGACACTGCCGCCGAACGCTTCGGCCACGGTGAATGCGCGTACGCATAACGGGGACATTGTTTCGGATTATCCGATGCCTTCAACGGACGGCGAGAACAAGTCGGCGGCGTTTGTGGTGGGCAATGGCGGGTCGCGGGTTGTGTTGAGCGCGGAGAACGGGGATGTGCGGATCAAGAAGGGGACGGCGGTGTTTCCGCCGACGCCTCCGAGTCCACCGGCACTGCCTGTGCTGAATGTTCCACCGCTTCACCGAGTGCCCAACATCGAGGGCACGCCGCACCTGAAGACGGGGAAGGCGCCGGCGCAGCCAGTAACGCAGTAAAGCAACAGACAGAGAATGGAATAGGCGCGGGAGAAAAACAGCTCCCGCGCCTATTCCATTCTGAGGGCCTGCATGGGGTCAAGGCGGGAGGCGCGCCAGGCGGGGACCAGGCAGGCTACGGCGGCAACCAGTAGAAGGAGCGCGCTGACCGATGCGAAGACCAACGGGTCGAGCGGCTTGGTGCCGTAGAGCATGGTGCGGATGAGGCGCGCGGTGGCGACGCTTGCTGCCAGCCCAAGCGCGAGGCCAAACAGCGCGGGGCGCAGGCCGTCGAGGAGCATGAGGCGCAGCACCTGCTGGCGCTGCGCGCCCAGGGCAATGCGAATGCCGATCTCTCCGGTGCGCTGGGCGGCGATATAGGAGAGGACGCCGAAGAGTCCGACGGCGGCCAGCAGAAGCGACAGCCCCGCAAACCCCGCGAGCATCGTCGTATTAAAGCTTTCGTCGAGCATCGACTTGCCCAGCAGTTGATTCATGGTCAACACGTCGGAGACGCCGATGTCGCGGTCCATGCTCTGCATCACGCGCTGCACGGGAAGGGCGATCTGCTCCACGTCTTGGCTGGAGCGGAGGACGAGGGTTGCATAATTCATCTCTCCGTTGGCCATCGGAAAGTATTTCATGGGGCGAGGCGGCTCGCCGATTTCGAAGCGCGTGTCGGCCGCGACACCGACGATGACGTAGTCTCTTCCGTTGGTGCGCAGATGCTTGCCCAGGGGCTCTTCGCCGGGAAAGTACTGTTTTACAAACGAGTCGGTGATGAGCATTTCGTTGGCCTTATCGAGGCGCAGGTTCTCGTTGAAGGTGCGGCCGCGGAGGATGGGAATGCCCATGGCGGCAAAGTAGCGCGCGTCGGCCGCGCGGTTCATGGCGTCAAGGCCTTCACCCTTCGGCAACGCAGGATGTTCAAGAATGGTGAAGCTGCTGTCTCCCTCGTAGCCCCCGCCGGGAACTACGTCCACAAGGCCGGCGGCCTCGACGCCCGGCAGCGCACGCACGCGGCGGAGCAACTCATCAAAAAAGTTGACGGGGCCGGGGCCGGGAGTCTTGTAGCGAGCTCCGGGCAGGCCGAGCTGCATGGTCAGCACGTTACTCGTGATGCAGCCAACGTCGGTGGAGCGCAGGCGGTCGTAGCTTTTCAGGAGCAGTCCAGCGCCGGTAAGCAAAACGACCGTCAAACCCACTTCGAGAATCAGCAGGACTTTGCGCAAGGTGGCTTTGCTCGGGCCGCTGCCGGCTGAGCGCGAGCTTTCGTGCAACGTAAGGAATACCTGCTTATCTTTGGCGCTGAATGCGGAGATGAGCCCGGAGAACAAGGCGCAGAGCGCGATGACGCCGACGGTAAAAGCAATGACCACGGCGTCGATATGAATGCCTTCGACTCGGCTCATGTCTTTGCGGACGCTGACCAGCCACGCTACGGCGCCATAGGCCAGCAGCAATCCGGCAGCCCCGCCGGCCGCGGCAAGCAGGAAGCTTTCTGTGAGGCGCTCGCGCAAGAGGCGCAACCATCCGCCGCCAAGGGCGGTACGAATGGCCATCTCTCTGCGTCGGCCCGCGGCGCGGGCCACGAGCAGGTTGGCGACATTGAGACAGGCAATGAGCAGCACGCAGCCGGTGGCCGCGAGCAGGACGTAGAGGGGCTTCTCGATGTCGCCGACCATATGCTCGAGCAATGGGCGGCTGGTGGCGCGCTTGTTGATAAATGGATTGTCGGCGTGCGCGTCGTGCAGCCGCCGTGAGATCACTGAAAGGTCGGCCGTGGCCTGCTCTGCGTTGACTCCAGGCTTGAGCCGACCGACGGCAAGGAAGGCGTGCGTGTCGAGCATGGCCATGAAGGCTGCGGGCTCGTCATGATAGACAGGGGTCCACAGCTCTGTTCTCGCGTCGGGGAAAGCAAACCACGCAGGCATGACGCCGATGACGGTGTAGGGTTTGGCATCGATATAAATGGTTCGGTTGACGATGGCGGGGTCGGCGGCAAAGCGGCGCTTCCAGAGGCTCCAACTCAGGAGCACTGTGCCATTGGCGGAGCGGCTGTCGTCTGCGGCGTTGAAGTCGCGGCCCAGCGCGGGCTGAACGCCGAGGGTGGTCATCAGGTCCCAGGTGCAATGGAGGGCGGTGAGTTTTTCCGAGAGCTGGCCGCCCGATCCGGCGAGGCCGACATCGCTTTCCTGAATGAGCGCCATGCTGGAGAAGCTGTGGTTCAGCTTTTTCCACTCGGCATAGATGCCGCCGGCGACAACGTAGTAGGCAGCGGCGGGGTCGTTTTCAGGGGAGCCATGTTCGTAAAGCATCACCAGGCTTCCCGGATCTTTGAAGGGCAGCGGCTTGAGGATCACACTGCGTACGACGGTGAAGAGGGCCACGTTGGCGCCGATGCCGAGAGCCATAACGAGAATGGCGATGAGCGCGAAGCCTGGCGCGCGCACCAGCCCGCGCACGCCCAGGCGCAGATCGCGGAGGAGTATCTCGACGGATGACCAGCTCCAGGTGGCGCGGGCCTGGTCGCGGAGGAGTGCAGGGTTGCCGAAGAGGCGCAGGGCGCTGTAACGAGCATCCTGGTCGCTCATGCCGGCGGCGCGGTATTCGGCGATCTGCTGCTCGATGTGGAAGCGCAACTCTTCGTCGAGGGCAGCGGCGGCGCGACCGCGGGCGAAGAGCATGGTGACACGCATACGGAGTTTTGCCAGCCAGCGCATCTTGAGCCTCCTCAGGCCTCTGCCATCACCAGATTGATGGCGGCGGAGAGGCGGTTCCAGTTAGCGGTCTCAGCGGCGAGCTGCTTGCGGCCGGGGGCGGTGAGGGAGTAGAAGCGGGCCTGGCGGCCGGTTTCGCTTTCAGCCCATTTGGCCTTGATCCAGCCTTGCTGTTCGAGGCGATGGAGGGCCGGGTAGAGCGAGCCTTGTTGGACCTGGAGGACTTCGCCGGAGACCTGCTGGATGCGTTTGGCGATGGCCCAGCCGTGCATGGGCTCCGGGGCGACGGTTTTAAGGATGAGGAGGTCGAGCGTACCCTGGACGAGATCGTTTGGCTTTCCCATACCTAGATTATCTACACTTGACTTGTGTAGATTGTCAAGGTATCAGGTAGACATTTTAACGGCCGCGGTGTTTTTTCCGCCTTGCCCTCTCCCTTGCCGGCGATGGCCCACGGCGTTGTATTCTCCAGACTCGGAGGTCGTAACCGCATGGTGCATGAACCGGTGAGGGTGATTACTGTGGAGCGCGAGAGCGGGTCACAGGGTGGTGAGTTTGCGCGCGATTTGGCCCAGCGGCTGGGGTGGCGGCTGCTGGACCAAGAGCTGGTGAGCGCGGCGGCGCGGCGGGCGGGCGTGACGCCGGAGATGGCGGCGAAGTTCGACGAGCGGCTGGACCCGTGGTACTACCGCTACGGGAAAGCGTTCTGGATGGATGCGGCGTTTTCAGCGGTGGGGATGACGGACGAGCAGGTGTTTGACGCGGAGCGGATGCTCTCACTTGTGCAGGAAGAGATTGGGCACGCGGCCAGGGAAGGCAATTGCGTACTGGTGGGGCGGGGCGCGGCGTGCGCGCTGGTGGGCGTTCCCGGCTGCTTTCATGTTTTTGTTTACGCGACGGCGAAGGCCAAGCGGGAGTGGTTTATCAAGACGTTTCCGGAGCAGGCGCACCAGGCCGACCACCTGCTGGCGCTGTTTGACAAGCGGCGGGCGGCGGCGATCCGCAAGTGCTATCAGCAGGAGTGGAACGCGCGGGGGCATTATCACATGCTGGTGAATTCGGCGATTGGGACCGAGGCGATGATTGCGGCGGTGAAGGCGGCGGCGGGGCTGAAGGCTGGTTGAACGAAGCGCGAGCGACTGATCCGGCACGAAATTAGTGATGTTGGCTTCCCGCCCAGGTGTGGTGCCCCCGAAGTTCGTTGAAGAACAACCGCAGATCCTTCGACTCACCACCCCCAAGCTGAAAAGCGCTTGGGGCCCCTTTCGCTCAGGATGACAGCGGTGAATATATTAATTATTTCTGACGCAGGACACTAGACGGGGATGCGGGGGACTCGGGCGGTGATGCTGGTGAAGATTTCCCAGGGGATGGTGGCGATGGTATCGGCATGGTCGAAGGCGGTGATGGATTCGCCGAGCTGCGTGCCGATGAGGATGACTTCGTCGCCGGGCTGAACGCCGGGAATGCCGGTGACGTCGAGGACGGCCTGGTCCATGGAGATGCGGCCGACGAGCGGGGCATGGGCGCCGCGGACGAGCAGGTTGAAGTTGTTGCCGAGGCGGCGGTCAAGGCCATCGGCATAGCCTGCGGGGACGAGGGCGAGGCGCATGGGCTCGGTGGCGACGAAGGTTCCGTTGTAGCCGACGACCGCGCCGGCATCGATGGCGCGCACGGTGGTGACGCGGGTCTTCCAGGTGAGGACGGGTTGCAGGCGGGCGCGGGCTGCGACCAGCGTGGCGGGTTCCTGGGCGAAGATGGGAAGGTCAAAGGGCGGGGCGTAGCTGGGCACGAGGCCGTAGAGCGCGAGGCCGGGACGGAGCAGGGCTTTGAGTCCGTGGCGGGCGGCAAGGGCGGCGATGGGCTCGGCCTGGCCGGCGAGCAGGGCAGCGGAGTTGCCGACGTTGAGCCACTCGGCCCAGAGGCCTGCGGCGCTGAGCTGCTCGAGGACTTTGTCCAGCTGGGTGAGTTGGGCTTCGGTGACTGCGCCATCGGCTTCGTCGGCGGCGAAGAGGTGGGTCATGACGCCTTCGAGTTTGAGGGGCGAACCGGCGCTGAGGCGGGCGAGGAGAGGCAGAAGCTCGGCGGGCGAGACGCCCTGGCGGCTCATGCCGGTGTCGATCTCAAGATGGATGGGAACGGAGCCAGGAAGCGAACCGGCGGCATGGGCGGCGGATTCAATCTCGTCGAGCTGCCAGGGTTCCCAGACGACGGCGGTGAGGCGGTGGGCGACGAGGGCGGGGCCCTGGCCGGGAAAGAGGCCGCCGATGACGAGAATTTGCGCGTGGGGCGCGAGGGCGCGGGCGGCTGCGCCCTCTTCCACGCTGGTGACGCCGAGCCACTGGGCGCCGGCGCGGATGGCAGCGGGAGCGCAGAGGCTGAGCGAGTGGCCGTAGGCGTCGGCCTTGACGATGGCGAGCAGCTCGGCGTGAGGCGCGGCCAGGGTGGCCAGCAGGCGGTAGTTTTCTTCAAAGGCGCGGGTCGAGATCTCAACCCAGCAGGGGCGCGTTGGCATTGGGCTTTCCAAAGACTAGTTTATCGCGAGGGGCCACCTGCGGCTGAGGTAGTTGCTTTCCAACCCTTGAATCAAAGAGCCGATTTAACGATGTGGCACCCGGAACAACAAATCACAACAGATGTCGAGAAATTGCAAATCCGGACTGCCAAGGTCTGTGGTATCCCAGGTACCCAAATGCGAGGCACCTGGGGCACCCGGCTTTGGTGGTGGTTCGATACGTGGGAGAGCGTGGGTTTGGGGTATCCCACCCATTCAACGATGAAACTGTTGAATGGATGGGGCACGGGGCATTTTCAGCGGAGCAGGGCGAAGGCCACCAGGGTTTCACCGGGGTCGGAGATTTGGTCGAGGAGGGTGGCTTCGAGTTCGTGAGGGAGCGGCATTTCGCAGGCGGCGATTTGGGCTTCAGAGGCGCCGATGAAGCAGAGTTCGCAATGGGCGAGGGCGGTTTCGTTGTCCACGCCGGAGTCGACGCGGACGGGTGGGCCGAAGACGCGGCAGGTGATGGGGCGCGCGGCGTAGACGTCGCAGAGGCCGGTGGCAGGGTTGAGGGCGGGGCAGGGCGCCTCGTTGGCGAAATCTTCAAAGCGGGCCTGGTCGGCGTCGGATTGGCCGAGGATGCCGGTGTGAGGGTTGCCGGGAAAATCGGGCGCGTGTTCTTTGACCCAGGCCTCGGCGCGGTGTTCGAGCGAGGCTGCGAGGGCTGGGTTGGAGGATCGGAGCGCGTCCATGGCGGCGCGGAGGCGGGCGGCATCGAGGGGGCCGATGGCGAAGGCGCCGTGGCAGCACTGGGTGCAGCCGGGGCGACAGGCTAGCCAGTCGCCTGCCCTGCGGGCTGCATCGGCGAGGGCGGCGTCGATGATCTGGATGAGCTGTTCGTCGCCGGCGGGGAGCTGCATGAGGATCAGGATAGCGGGTTGAGGGGCAGGCGGCTGGGCAAAGCGGAGCCATTTTTCCCGAGGGCTCAGGGTTGGGTGGGGTATAGTCATGGATAAACCTTGTGAGGCCCCCCATGAAAACAATTCAGATGCTTTGGACGTGTGCGCTTATGAGTTTGGCTGTTTCCCCGGTTTTTGCGCAGCAGGACCGGCTGCTGGTGGCCGAGAAGGGGGAGATGCGGCTTTCGATCTTCGATCCGGCAGGGGGGATTCTGCTGGGCGCGGTGCCCGAGGGCGGGACAACCGGGCACGAGGTGGTGGCGTCACCGGACGGGAAGCTGGCCTATGTGCCGATCTACGGGAACTCCGGGGTGGGCAAGCCGGGGACGGACGGGTCGAACATGGTGGTGATTGACCTGGCGACGGCCAAGGTGGTGGGCAACGTGGATTTTGGGCACGGGGTGCGGCCGCATTGCCCGGTGTTCGGGCCTGTGGACGGGTTGTTGTACGTGACGACGGAGCTGGACAAGACGGTGACGATCATCGACCCGAAGACGCTGAAGATTGTGGGGACGATTCCGACGGGGCAGGCGGAGAGCCACATGCTGGCCCTGTCGCGCGACGGGCGCTTTGGGTACACGGCGAACGTTGGACCGGGCACGGTTTCGGTGCTGGACATGATTGGGCGCAAGACGATCAAGGTGATTCCGATTGCGGCGACGACGCAGCGGATTTCAATCTCGACCGATGACCGCTGGGTGTTTACTTCAGACCAGGCGAAGCCGGAGATTGCGGTGATCGACACGCGGACGCAGGCGGTGAAGAAGTGGATACCGCTGGCGGGGCTTGGGTATGGAAGCGCGCCGACACCGGATGGGAAGTGGCTGCTGATTGCGATTCCCAGCAAGGACACGGTGGCGGTGATTGACCTGAAGACGATGACGGTGGCGCGGACGGTGGACGTTGCCTCAGACCCGCAAGAGGTGGTGGTGAGCCCGGACGGCAATACGGCGTTCGTCTCTTGCCAGTCAGGCGGGGAGGTGGTGGGGATCGACCTGGTGAACTGGCGGCTGTCAAAGGGGATCGAGACGGGCAAGCAACCGGACGGACTGGCGTGGGCTGCGGCGAAGTAAGCGGCTAGCGGGCGATGGGCGTCAGCCGATGGGACGGTCCCAGGTTTCCAGGGCTTTCTTGAACTCACTCATAAATTTGCCGCCGTCGGCGCCGTCGATGAGGCGGTGATCGAAGCCGAGGCAGAAGTGTTGCATCGAGCGGATGGCAATGGCGTCGTTGCCTTCGGCGTCGGTGAGCACGACGGGCTCCTTGCGCAGACTGCCGATGGCGAGGATGGCCGACTCAGGCTGGTTGATGATGGGGGTGCCGAACTCGTCGCCAAAGACGCCGGAGTTGGTGAGGGTGAAGGTGGAGCCGCCGACCTCATTGGGCATGAGCTTTTTGGTGCGGGCGCGGCCGGCCAGATCGGCGACGGCGCGGGCGAGGGCGGCGAAGGACTGCTGCTCAGCCTGGCGTACCACGGGGACGATCAGGCCCCACTCCAATGCCACCGCGATGCCGAGATGGATGCTGGGGTGGTAGTGGATGGAGCCGTCGAGGAGCGAGGCGTTGACGATGGGGAATTGGGTGAGCGCCTGGACGGCGGCGGCGGCGATAAAGGGCATATAAGTGAGCTTGACGCCGTGGCGCTGCTCGAAGGCAGCCTTCTCGCGCTCGCGGAGGCGGACGATGCGGGTCATGTCGATTTTATAGACGACATGGACATGGGGAGCGATCTGCATGCTCTCGACCATGCGCTGGGCGATGATGGCGCGCATCCTGGAAAGCGGAACCACCACCTGCGGTGGGGCCAATGGCGCCTGCGGCGCGGGTTGTGGAACCGTTGGTGTGGTGGATTGAGCCGCAGTGCTGCCGGGGCCGTGGGTGCCGAGGTAGCGGAGGATGTCGTCTTTGGTGATGCGGCCTTCGGCGCCGGTTGCGGGGATTTGGGCGAGGTTGAGGTTGTTCTCTTGCGCGATGCGGCGGACGAGGGGGGAGGAGCGAAGGCGCTGACCCTGAGCCGAAGGCACGGGAGCGGCAACGGGAATGGATGGAGACGCGTCCTGCGAAGCCACTGAGAGCGGTTCGAGGGCACTCGCGCCGGAGGCGCCGCTGGCCGCACCGCAGGTGCTGCCGCCGATGACGGCGACTATGGTGTTGATCTGGACGGTGGCGCCTTCAGGGATCTTGATTTCGGTGAGGATGCCGGCGACAGGAGCGGGAATCTCGGCGTCTACTTTGTCCGTGGAGATTTCAAAGAGTGGCTCGTCTTTTTCGACGAGGTCGCCGACTTTTTTGAGCCATTTGGTGATGGTGCCTTCAAAGATGGATTCGCCCATCTGGGGCATGACTACCACCTGCGGTGGGGCCAGCGGCACCTGCGGTGCGGCCAACTGCGCCTTCGGCGCGGGTGGCGCCGGTTCGCCGCTTTGGGTAACCTGAGCAACGACGGTGTTGATCTGGACGGTTGTGCCTTCGACGACCTTGATGTCGGTGAGGATGCCGGCAACGGGCGAGGGGATCTCGGCGTCGACCTTGTCGGTGGAGATTTCAAAGAGGGGCTCGTCTTTTTCCACACGGTCGCCG
>Ga0302320_10019611_pt1 | contig 13556 bp, 13 predicted proteins | sample Bog_T0_3_FD_202130 | JGI IMG/M metagenome (GOLD analysis project Ga0302320, IMG submission 202130) | Peat permafrost microbial communities from Stordalen Mire near Abisko, Sweden - Bog_T0_3 | ecosystem: Environmental > Terrestrial > Soil > Wetlands > Peat | place: Sweden: Abisko, Stordalen Mire...
AAACGCATGTTCAAAGGGCGCGGAATAATCGCGAATGGAAACGCCGGCCGCCGCCGCATTCCGGATGATCTTGTCGTCCACATCCGTTATGTTCATCACGTGCTTCACAGCCACGCCCGTGAGCAACAGAAACCGCCGCAGCACGTCAATCTGCAGGAAGGTGCGGAAGTTCCCGATGTGGCCGTAGTCATAAACCGTCGGGCCGCAGGCATACATACGCAGCGCCTTGCCATCGGCAGGCACAAGGTCGTCGAGTTTTCCTGAAAGTGTATTAAAGAGGCGAAGAGTCATGAATCTTTCATTTCGCCCCGAAAGGCGTTATAAGGTCGGCAGTTTTCGACCCTTTTGATTGTAACAATTCAGCCTCGACCAATCCTCACCGGGAGCCCCATTCATGGACCGTCTTTGGGTCCATGAGTGGTAGAGGAAGTTGAACGCCGGGTGCCCCTGGTCCCTCGCATTTGGGGACCAGGGATGGAATCGTTTTCCCTCTATCTTCCAGAAAAAGAGCGGGTGCCCCAGGTGCCTAGCATTTGGGCACCTGGGAGAGCAGGGAACTTCTATCGCTTCGAAAAAATTCGCGCCTCTCCGACCACAACAGACACTTTTCCTCACCTTCATCTCCCGCTATACGTTCACACGCTTCACGATCCACCGCACTCCCATATCTTTTGAACAAAACCCACAGCTCCGCATCCAACCAATCTGCCGCATAATCGCATGTAGGCCCGCGGCGATGGAGGAGCAATCGATGGAGTTCGAATATTTCGTAGTCGATGTTTTTTCTGATAGAGCTCTGGAAGGAAATCCGCTCGCCGTCGTGATGAACGCCTCGGGCATTACCACGGAAAAGATGCAGTCCATTGCCCGCGAGTTCAACCTGTCGGAAACCACGTTCGTCGAGCGCCGCGCCCCCGAGGTGGAACAGGCCGAGGGCATTCGCGTCCGTATCTTCACCACGCAGGAGGAGCTCAACTTCGCCGGCCATCCCACGCTGGGTACCGCCTCCGTACTCAAACTGCACGCGCCGGGCGCCCTGCGCAATCAAGTGGTCACGCTTGCGCTCAACGTCGGCGCGGTCCCGGTGCAGTTCAATGCCGAAGGCCTCTTCGGTGAGATGACACAGCGCGATCCCGAATTTGGCGAAGAGCTGGAATCGTCAGTCGTGGCGGGCCTTCTCGGCCTCAAACCCGAAGACATGCATCCTCATCTCATCCCCCAGGTCGTCTCCACTGGAACCGCCTTCGCCATCGTCGCTCTGCGCTCTGTTGAGGCGCTCGGCAGTCTTCGCGTCGATCAGTCGCAGGCAACGCCGTGGTTGCGCGAGCGTGGTGCGCGCTGGTTCTACGTGCTGGCCCCCACGGACGAGCCCGTCGCATTCGGCCAGCCCTCATGGCGTGCGCGCATGCAGTTCTACGGCGGAGAAGATCCTGCAACAGGTTCCGCCGCCGGATGCGCCATCAGCTATCTCGTCGCTCACAACGCCGTGCCGCCCGAAGAAAGAATTCATGTGCGCCAGGGCGTTGAGATCGGTCGGCCGAGTGATCTGTACCTTGTTGCTCACAAAGATGTATCGAGGGTCACCGATGTTCGTGTTGCGGGGAGCACTGTTTTTGTGGCAACTGGCCGCCTTTTCCTGCCTTGATACACACCCAATCCACAGAGCGTTCAACATGCCAACATTAAGCGTTTGTTAATACTAGCGATTTTCCACTTGTTACATTTTGATTTTCAGCGCGGTCTTCTCCTCATTTTCTCTCTTTCCATCCCTCTCCGACACCCGTACGCTGCAACTCATAGCAACACTTCAACCACTGTTTCAAAAATGGTTTGTTGCTTGCGCAACAGATCCTTGGTTTTTGACTGCAATCGATACCGGCTCGTGCGTACGCCTGCCAGTTGATTCTTTGCGCGACGGACATGCCCGCCCTGGGCTTGGTCCAGCAGCGCGGGACAACCGGGGGCAATCTTCAGAGCGTGCGGGAAAACAGCTGGATCGATTGCGGTAACGGGGCCTGACAATACAGCCGGTAAGCGCGCCAACAGAGCGGGCAGGTGCGGCCTATTGTCTGGCAGATGAAATAAAGAAACCCGAATAAGGAGCGATACCCCCTATCATGCGGCCCAAGAAAGTAATACTTTGCGTAGACGATAATGAGCAGGAACTTTCCGTTTTGAGTTTCATGTTGACCACCAATGGATATAAAGTTCTTCCAGCCACGAGCGGGCAAGAGGCGATTGCGCTTTTTTCCCAGTCCCAGGTAGACCTGGTGCTTGCTGATTTCGGCATGCCCCAGATGAACGGGCACCAGCTCGTACACCGCCTCAAGCAGATCACCGGACACGTTCCCATGATCCTGCTCGGCGACCCCCAGGCGATGGCCGGACAGATCCATGCTGCCGATGCCCTGCTGGCAAAGAAGCAATGCACGCCTCAGGATCTGCTGGAGCGCATCAAGCAAATGAGCGCCCGAAAGCGTGGCCCAAGAAAAGGCACTCTGCGCCAGGCCCCGCCCTCCGAACTGGAAAAAGCGTCGTAGCAGCCGTCCAGTCTTGTTGCCGGCCCACCGAGAACATCATGCGTAGTCGCCCGCTGACGCGGGTTTGAGGGTCGCAGCTGTATCTCCAATGGCATCGCTCCCGGCGCGATCTGGACGAATTCCATAATCTCCTCTTGACGATCCCTGTACCCTGTCGTCATACTCCCCAATTGTGCCGAGTCTGGTTTCCTTTTATCGCTCCCAGCGGCAGTAGGCCCTCATGGATCTGATCGTTGTACGTCTTCTTTTTGTAGCCCTTCTTGCCGGCGTTTGCTATTTTCTTCATCCCTTTGGTATTCCGGCAGGTTGGATGGGCGCGGTCGCTGGAGCACTCGCGGCTGGCGCAGTCATTGTCTTTGAACTGCGTGTGCGCGCCCTCAGCCTTCGCCGCCTCATCGGTGCGGTCTTTGGCAGTGTCCTCGGCATCTTCGGCGCCGCCCTGTTCTGCCTGGTGCTGCGCTCGGCGCCTCTCGATAACGCCAACTCGGCCGTGCTCCAGATTTTCGTCCTTCTGCTCATGACCTATGTCGGACTGCTGGTCGGCGCCAGCAAAGGCGACCTCCTGAACCCCGCGGCGCTCAGCACTATTTTTGCGAGCGATCGCCCATCGCGCCGCAGCTCCAAGGTGCTTGACACCAGCGTCATCATCGACGGCCGCATCGCCGACATCGCCGAAGCCGGCTTCATTGACGGCATGATTGTCGTGCCGGAGTTTGTGCTGCGCGAGCTGCAGACCGTTGCCGACTCCACCGATGGCTCCAAGCGCCAGCGAGGCCGCCGTGGCCTCGACATGCTCCAGCGCATGCAGTCGAACGCTGCCATCCAGGTGCAGATCGTCCCCGACGACTTTCCTTCCATTCGCGAGGTCGATCTGAAGTTGTTGGAACTGGCCAAGAAGTGGGAAGCCAAGGTCGTCACCAACGACTTCAATCTGAACAAGGTCGCCCACCTGCACCACGTCGAAGTGCTCAACATCAACGACCTTGCCAACGCGCTCAAGCCCGTCGTGCTGCCCGGCGAACGCATGACGGTGCTCATCCTCAAGGAAGGCAAGGAGTACAACCAGGGTGTGGGCTATCTCGACGACGGCACCATGGTCGTCGTCGATCACGCGCGCAAGCTCATCGGCAAGAGCACAGACATTTCGGTCACGAGCGTGCTTCAAACCGCCAGCGGCAAAATGATCTTCGGCAAGCTATACGAGAACGGCAAAGACGGCGAAGCCGCCTGACGAGCGCAGATCGGAAGGGTGCCCCATTCATCGCGCGTTGTTTGCGGGATGAGTGGGAAAGAAGAAACTAAGTCTCCCTCACTTCCCCAACCGCTCCTCAAGCCCGCGCTTCACCGCCGGCCACTCAGCCGCCACAATCGAGTAACGCGCCGAGTCACGCGGAATAAAGTCTGAAGCCATCCGGTGGCTTCGCAGAATCCCCTCAAACTTCGCGCCGATACGCTCCATCGCAGCGCGAGACTGCTCATTGCGCGCATCCGTGTGCAGGCAAACCCGGAGCAGATTCAACCCCTCAAAGGCGTGTGTCAGCATCAGCAGCTTGGCTTCCGTGTTGGCCGCCGTCCGGATCGCGGACTTCGTGAGCCACGTGTAGCCAATCTCGCAAACATCCGGCGTGCTCAGGCTATGCCGCGCGTGCCCCGCCGGCCAGCGCCAGCTCTCGAAGTCAAAAAAACGCGTCGACCCGATCACGGCATCGTCGCTGACACGCACAGTCGCAAACGCAAGCGTCGTTCCGGCCAGGGCAGTGTCAACGTAGCGCGCCACCGCATCGGCCCCCTGCGGCACCGTGCTCCACTTGTAGAGAGACGGATCCGCCGCGCTCGCAGCAGCCAACCCCTCCACGTGCGTAGGCGATAGCGGCTCCAGGCGCACATGCTTTCCCTCGAGCGTGAACGCATCCATCAAGATCTCTCCTCAGTGCCGCAGGTCAAAGCGGTGGACGTCGCTCTCCAGAGCGGCTGTCCTGCGTGTCTCCAGACCCGCGAGTTCCATCATACGAGCCGGACCTTTAGAGCACGTGGGCTTCCCGCACAAAACAAAAGCGGCCCCGAAATTTCTCGGAGCCGCCTTGATCACCCTGTCAGTGAATCTAGTTCGCGGGCTTAGCAGCAGGCGCAGCCGCCTTGGCCGCAGCCGCAGGTTTCGCTGCCGCCTTCGGCTTCCAGAAGTCCGGATCGTCCTTAATCCATTCGGGCTTCGGGTAGCTCTGCTTCGGATTGATCGAGAACAGTTCTGACTCTGACGAATCCACCGTGTCCGCCATCAGCTCGCGTAGTTTCTTCATGCCGTCCTCGCCGATCGCGTCACGGAACTTCTTATCTTCCATGTAGCCCTTGTCGATGTCCGCCATGGAGTCGTCCGCGCTCAACGCCAGGTAGGTGCCGTCCGGAGCGCCATAGGCCACTTCGTACATGCTCCAGTGCGCGCTGGTGCCGCCCTTTTCGTGCGCGTCCTTTACCATCTTGGCGATCTTGTGCCAGTCGCCCTGGTGGCCGGCCTTCACATGAAATTCTGTGACTTCCAGGTAACGCGCGTGCGCCAGATCTTTGCGCGACTTGTAGCTCAGGTCCTCGTCCAAGGTGAACACGCCGGAATCCACCTGGCTCAAGTTGTCAGAGTCGGCCACGCTGCCGTGATCGAGTTCAGCCGCCAATGCAGGATTCTTTTCAACCAGCTTGTTGTCTTTTTCCCATTCAGCGAACCCGCCCTCGTAGATGGTGAGGTACAGTCCGCGTTCCTTGCCCGACAGCGAATTGAGCCCGATGTAGTTGGCAGGGAAGTTGGCTTTGGTCATCGCGGTCACGAAGGCGCTCTCCGTCTTGTCGTGCGACGCGCCGCCCTTGTAGGGCTTCAGAAATTCGCGGGTGATCTGCAGAACCACCGGGGGTTTGGCGGCATCCTCTTGCGCTGCGGCGGTCATACTGCCGGCGAGCGCGAGGGATAGTCCCAGCAAAACAGGGCTGAGCATCTTCATATTGGAATTACCTCCTGGATTTGCCTGGAGAGTGATCGCGGGGGAAGGGAAAGGTCAGGGACTCGCAACGTACTCCAAGGTGTCGCGATTATCGGCGATGGCCTTCTTGATGTAAAGATGTTTCTGGCTGTGCGTCGATTGGGACCTGTGAATCTTCATTCGCTATGAGAGCGCATTATGGGCAAATTGCAGCATGCCGCGCCGGTGTGCGAAAGTTGAGAAGAGGGAGTTTATAGCGGCACACGCCGTATTCACTATCCTTACAGACTGGAAAGACCTCATGGCCAAGAAGTCCCGCAATCCCAATTTCGATCAGACTCTCGATATCCTTCGCGAACATGCCTTTCAGATTGCGCCCTACGAAGCCATTGCGGGCGCGTATCTCGTAAGCCGGGAGGATGTAGGCGCCGTGATCGTCGCTCAGAAGGACGAGGCGGCTCTCGCCATCACGCCCGGAATCCTAGTCCGCGGCGAATTGGCTCGCCTGCTCGATCGTGGCTACCAGAAGTTCATCAAGACATCCAAGTTTGAGCTGCCTGCCAGTGCGGCGCAGTTGCACGCCATCCACGCCTTCAGTGAAGAGTTGCGTCTGTTAACCGGAGAAATCGATCTCTACAACGAGGCGCTCGGCACCACCAGCGACGTCTATCAATACGATCGTCTCAAAGGCCGCGAAGCCGCTCCCAAGCCTGCCGCCCTGCCCTGGAACGAGGCAGACGGCCACTAGGTCAAGTCACCGCCGTCGCGCCCGCTCCCGTTGCAACTCGCGATACACATCGCTCTTCGATTGCCCCAACTCGCGCGCCACCCGCTTCAGCGCTTCCTTCTCATCCACGCCGGCCTCGGTCTCAATCTCAGCAATGCGCTCGGCGATTTTCTTTGTCGCGCCGATCGAAGCACTGCCAGGATCCGGCGGAGCCACCAACACAGTAAACTCGCCGCGCACGCGATCGCGCGCAGCAAAATCCTTGCGTGCTTCTGCGACCGTCGTGCGCAAAAACTCCTCGTGCAATTTTGTCAGCTCGCGCGCCAGCACCACGCGCAACTCCGCTCCCCACACGGCTTCAAGATCCGCGAGTGTGTCGAGGATGCGATGGGGCGCCTCGTAAAAAATCAGCGTGCAGCCGGCCTTTGCGCCCGCCGCCAATTCTTCCAGCCGCGTTCGTCTCGCTCCTGCCTTCTCCGGCAAAAATCCGACGAAGTGAAACTCGCCCGTGGGCAGGCCGGAAGCCACCAGCGCGCTCAGCGCCGCATTCGCTCCTGGAATCGGAATCACTGCCACGCCTGCGTCGATCGCTGCGCTCGCAAGCCAGCCGCCCGGGTCGCTGATGCCCGGCATGCCCGCGTCCGATACCAGCGCGATGCGGCCGCCGGCCTTCAGCAATTCCACCAGCTCCGTCGCGCGCTCACGCTCGTTGTGCTGGTGACAGCTCACCGTCGGCGTCTCAATTTGAAAATGATTCAGCAGCTTCTGCGTCTGCCGCGTGTCTTCGCACGCAATCCGGTCGGCGCCGCGCAGCACATCCAGCGCCCGCAGTGTAATGTCGCCTAAATTGCCGATGGGAGTGGCTACAAGATAGAGTCCCGGCGCAAGTAGACTTTCAAACTCGTCGGTCATGGCTGAGCTAATTTCCAGCGTCCTCGCGCTCAATGCGCCGCTGTTCCGAAAGCAGCGACATTGAACTCATCAGGTTCTGAACGCTCACAATGCCCACAACGCGGCCGCTCTCGGTGACCGGAATCAGCGCCAGCCCCTGCCCTGCGGTCAGCCGCCGGATGGTAGTTCCCAATGTGTCTTCCGGCTTGGCCACCTGAAACGCCCTCGACATCACGGACTGAATATACCCGTTGCCGTCGTTGCGCAGCGCATCGAGAATCCGCTGCCTTGAGACAATGCCCACCAGTTGCGGCCCACGCACGACAGGAAAATCCTCCTGCAGCGAGTGAACGCACCGTCCCAGCGCATCGGCCAAAGTGTCCGAGGGCGAGAGCGTGGCAAAATCCGTCAGCATTACCTCGCGCATCCGCACCGTATCCACGACCGACTGGAAGAAGACTCCCTGGTCCTCGATCTGCGCGCCGATCATGATGAAGAACCCGGCCAGAATCAGCCACGGACTGTGCAACAGAATGCTGGCAAGCATGAGCATGAGCGCAATCACCTGGCCCAGGCCCGCAGCCGCACGGCCGGCAGGGGCAAATCCATGCTTGCGTGCAAAGCCGCCGCGAATCAGGCGTCCAAAGTCCAGCGGGTAAGCCGGAAGCAGGTGAATGAGCGCCATGAAGAGCTGCATCCACACAACACTGCGAATCAACTGGCTCGCGTCAATCAGCGGCAGGCTAAACAGCTGCACCTGCGCGCTGGCGCCCAGAGCAGTCGCGGCCAGGGCAACGGCCGTTGCCAAATTGGCTACCGGGCCTGCCACCGCAATGGCAAACTGCCCGACGCCCTGGTTGGCAATCTCCTGACTGTCAGGATCGGCATAGGCAAACATGCCGCCGATGGGCAGCAGAAGCACCGCGCGCAAACGCAGACCCAGCCACGCAGCCACAAGCAGCCGCGCCGTCTCCCGCACCACTACCGCGAACGTAAGAATCAGGAACAGTACGAGGCCGCGCTCCCAGCCGTTACTGCCGCTGATGCCCATAATCGCCAGGGCGAGCAGCGGAAAAAAGATGTGGATTCGCATCTCCACACCCATCCAGCGGCCCAGGGGGATTGACCAGCCTCGCATACCTCGATTGTAGTCGCTCCCAGGGACAAACGAGCGACATCTCGTATTCTGGTCAACGATGCGCATCATTGCCGGAACATTTCGCTCGCGCCCGTTGCAGGCGCCGCCCGGTCTGGCCACCCGTCCCACGAGCGACCGCCTGCGCGAGACGCTCTTCAATGTGCTGGCCCCGCGCATTCGCGACGCAGTTTTCCTGGACCTCTACGCCGGCTCCGGCGCCGTCGGCATCGAGGCCCTGAGCCGCGGAGCCGCGCAGGTCACTTTTGTGGAGCGCGCTCCCGCCGCTTTGAAAATTCTGCGCGCCAACCTTGCCAGTCTCGGAACCATCAAAGGCTTCAAGATTCACGAATGCAACGTCGCACAGTCTCTACGCAAGCCGCCGGTCTTACCCTTCAACCTGATTTTTCTCGACCCGCCCTACGATGTCGCCGAGGACTACACGGCCACCCTGAACCTTCTCGGCGCAGGTTCCGCAAAAGCTCTCGCGCCCGACGCAATCGTCATCGCAGAGCACCGCCGCAAGCAGGCGCTCAACGAGCGCTATGGCAGTCTCAATCGCTATCGCCTGCTCGAACAGGGCGACGCGGCCCTCAGTTTTTACAAAGCGACGGAAAGTTCAACCGCACCCACGAGCGAGAATTAAGAACGTGAAAGTGAAAGTCATTTGTCTCGCGCTTTCCGCGGCCCTGATGTCAGCCGTCACCCTCCCAGCGCAGACGGAACAGCCCTGGGAGATTGGCCCTTTCACTCGCCCTGCCGAAGGCAATCCGGTCATTGCGCCGCTTCCCGCATCCACATTTACTGACCCCATTCTTAAGGCCGCCGACCACTGGGAAGCTCTGCACACGTTCAATCCTGCGGCGATCGTTCGCGACGGAAAAATCTACGTCCTTTATCGCGCGGAAGACGACTCGGGCTCCATGGAAATCGGCGGCCACACCTCGCGCCTCGGCCTGGCGGTCAGCGACGACGGCATTCACTTTACGCGGCGCACCGAGCCCGTCTTTTTTCCCGCAGACGACAATCAAAAACTGCGCGAATGGCCCGGCGGCGTGGAAGATCCCCGCATCGTCGAGTCGCCTGACGGCACCTACGTGCTCACCTACTCGCAATGGAATCGCCAGACCTTCTCCGTCGGCATCGCCACCTCGCCCGATCTTCTCCACTGGACCAAGCAGGGAACCGCCTTCCAGTTCGCCGGTGAAAAGTACGCGGCGCTCAAGTACAAATCCGCCGGCATCGTCACCCAGTTTGACTCCGCAAAAGGCCGCCTCATCGCGGCGCAGATCGACGGGCACTACTGGATGTACTGGGGCGAAGGCGCCGTGCATCTCGCGCGCTCTGCTGATCTCATTCACTGGACGCCCCTTGAAGACGAGAACGGCGCGCCGTTTGAACTGCTCGGGCCACGGCCGAAACACTTCGACAGCACGCTCCCTGAGACGGGTCCACCGCCGGTGCTCACCAGCAGGGGAATCGTCGTCATCTACAACGGAAAGAATGCCGTCAAAGGCGGCGACCCGACCCTCGGAGCCAACGCCTACGCCGCCGGCGAAGCGCTCTTCCAGCCCGACAACCCGGTCCGGGTGGCCGCGCGCACCGAGCATCCGGTTCTAAAGCCCGAGCAGCTGTGGGAAAAAACTGGCCAATATGTCGCCGGAACCACGTTTGCCGAAGGACTGGTAGCTTTCCACGGCAAGTGGTTTCTCTATTACGGCTGCGCCGATTCCCTGGTAGCGGTGGTGACCGCCCCTATGAAGTAAGAAGCGTGTCCCGAGACCAGAAGCCGACAGCAAGAAACTGACAACCGACCACTGACAGCGGATAACCATCAGCCGCTACAATGGCCCGCATGAAACGTGCACACTTTTTCGCCGCGCTGCTGTGCCTTGCCATCGCGGCGCCTGCCATCCACACCCGTTCCGCTGCGCAGGTTCCGCCCCCGGCCTCATCCCGCCAACTGGTAATTCTCGATACCGATATCGGCGATGACATCGACGACGCCTTCGCGCTCGGCCTGCTGCTCCGCAGCCCCGAACTCCGGCTGCTGGGCGTGCAAACGGCGTTCGGCGACACCGAACTGCGCGCCCGCCTTGTTGACCGCTACCTTTCCGTCCTAGGCCGACGCGACATTCCCGTCCTCGCCGGCGTGCCAGGCAAAAATACCCACTTCACCCAGGCCGCCTACGCGCTCCAGCAGCCGGCGCACATGCACGCCAGTGCTGTCGATTTTCTGCTCAACCAAATCCGTCTGCATCCCGGCCAGATCACCCTCATCGCCATCGGGCCGCTCTTCAATATTCAGGCCGCCATCGAGCGCGATCCCGCCACCTTCAAAAAGCTCAAGCGCGTCGTCATCATGGGCGGCAGCGTCTATCGCGGATACGATAACAACAAGACCGGCGATACCCATCGCCCCCCCTCGCCCGAGTGGAACATTGTCTGCGACCCCGCCGGCGCCAGAGCCCTCTTCAACTCCGGAGTGCCCGTTTTCGTCATGCCGCTTGACTCCACCCAGGTCCACCTCGCACACGCCGCACTCGGCGCCGTTCTCTCCCATGGCTCGCCGCTCACTGACCAGATCACGCTGCTCTACCATCAGTGGACCGGCGCAGACGAGTGGCGTTCCCCAACGCTTTTTGATCCGGTGGCCGTCACCTATACCATCCGCCCTGACCTCTGCCCTACCAAGCCCATGCGCCTCGAAGTTGACGACGCCGGCTACACGCGCCCCGCGGACGGAACCCCCAACGTCAACGTCTGCCTGGAATCAAAGGAAATCGAATTTCTCGACCTGCTTTCCAGCCGCCTTCTAAGCGACGGGGGAAAGTAAGGATCTCGGCCATTGGGATTTCCGCAAGGTCGCGTGAGCGCCATCACATGCAACGCCATTGACAGCGGCGGAAAGTAGGATAAAAATGGCGAGTCAAAGCAAATCGGAAAGTTCAACGAGTTCTACGGAGGGAAAGTGAAAAACGTGTCAAAAATGAATCTTTTGCTGGCTGTATCCATTCTCGGTGTGGGCATGGTGGCAGCCGGTTGCAAGTCGGCTCCGGAGCTGACCCAGGACCAGGCCAAGTCCCTGATCCAGGCCAAGTACGATGCAACAGCGCCAACCGGCGCCAGCATTACGGTCAACAACGACGGAATGGTAGCGGGTGTAGCGGCCAAGTACTGGACCCGTACCACCATTTATCCCAACAAATACTGGGCTGACTTTACGCTGACTGCCGATGGCAAGAAGGTGCTGAAGCTCGACGCCGGCGGCGACGTCATCAAGTGGCGCCCCGAAAGCCCCACCGACAGCAAGTTCACCATCGCGATCGACACCGTCCAGGCCAATCACCTCAAGGCGCTTGGCATCAAGGACGTGCAGGACAGCGCTTCCGGCGGCAAGATGGTCAGCTATAACGAAGGTGTCGACCTCACCGGAGTGCCCGACCCCTTGGTCGCGATCGCCCACAATCCCGGCAACCAGCTGACAACCTCGCGCACAGCGAACTTCGTCCTCACCAACGGCGCCTGGACGCTGCAGTCGATCCAGTAAACCAAAACGCAGTTCGTAACAACAGCCGGGCGGGCCATCTTCGATGGCTGCGCCCGGTTTTTCTCGATCGCGACTGCACCGAGCCTGCGCGGTTCGGCAAGCATTCCGTTGTTTACCGAGGAGTTAGTCATTATGGTGTGACTAACTGCCTTGGAGATGATGGGCTTGCACCCCAAAACCAGTCCTTTAGTGGGTTGGCTACCGGCCGAATCGGATGGCTCTCTCCTACCTTTGCCTCACCTTTAGGGCAAACGTGGGCGGGAGTAGAGTTTTTGGAGGGGTTTCTGCCGGAATTCGGCATCGGAACCCTCCAAAACACCCGGAATCCGTTTGACCCCCATTCCATTTCTTGCTATTGTAAGAAGGTTCCGCAAGAACGCTCCAAGTCGTGTGTCATAACGACGGTTGCGTCAGGGGAATCCGGCATGGCATCAACGTGCGGGAAGATCCCAAAGGCCAGGAGCAGTCATCCGGCCAGACAACTCCCGAAAGTTGCCTTCCTCTTGCAGAGGGCGATCGGGGCCCCAGGCGACAAGGCATCGTCGGTGGGGTGAAGTAAATCGCATCGGAGTCCGCGCGTTCTCCACCTTGGAGGGCTATGCGGACCGGAAACGGCGAAACGGAGTCGGCTTTTCCAGGAAACATCGGGAAAACGACCGGCCACCGTCCCGGTTCTCGTCTGAGATTGGAACGAAGACAGACGCGAAGCAGTAACAGGAGGGCTTCCGTGCGCGTGCGCGCTTTTTAGCGTGCATCTCCGCAGGGATGGCCCGATGGTCTTGCGCGTGGCTGTTTTTGGGTGTTGCACGGTTTTTACGGGGTAAGGAGTTTCAGTTTGCCGACATTTAATCAGCTGGTTCGTAAGGGGCGTACGGCCCCCCGGTACAAGACGGCGTCCCCTGCATTGCAGGCCTCGCCGCAGCGTCGCGGTGTTTGCACCCGCGTGTACACACAGACCCCAAAGAAGCCGAACTCGGCACTGCGCAAGGTAGCTCGCGTGCGCCTGACGAACGGGATTGAGGTCACCACCTATATCCCCGGCATCGGGCATAACCTGCAGGAGCACTCGATCGTGCTCATCCGCGGCGGCCGTGTGAAGGATCTGCCCGGCGTCCGCTATCACGTGGTTCGCGGCACCCTGGATTCGGTGGGCGTGGCCAACCGCATGCAGAGCCGTTCGAAGTACGGAGCCAAGCGCGGCAAGGCTGGCGCGCCTGCGGCAAAGGGCAAGAAGTAAAAGCAGTGATCAGTCGTCAGTGATCAGTGGTCAGTAATTGGTTCCGGGACGGATTCCTGAACCCGGACTTGGGCAACAGAAGCGGCGCGAAGAGCGCGAAGGGTTTTGAGGGACTATGCCGAGAAAAGGGCACATTGCGAAGCGGGAAGTGGCAGCGGATCCGGTCTACGGGTCAACGCTCGTTACCAAGTTTGTGAACTCGATGATGTGGGGCGGCAAGAAGTCGACGGCCCAGGGCATCTTTTACAAGGCGATGAAGACCCTTGAAGAAAAGGGCGGCGGCGACGACGCTCTCAAGCTCTTCAAGAAGGCGGTTGAGAACTGCAAGCCGCTGCTCGAAGTGAAGACCCGCCGTGTAGGCGGCGCCAACTACCAGGTGCCGATCGAAGTCGGCCCGGACCGGCGCACCTCACTGGCGATTCGCTGGCTCATCACCTACGGCCGCAGCCGTGGCGAAAAGGGCATGACCGACAAGTTGTCGAACGAACTGCTGGATGCGGCAAACGGTCG
>Ga0302320_10019613_pt1 | contig 13556 bp, 18 predicted proteins | sample Bog_T0_3_FD_202130 | JGI IMG/M metagenome (GOLD analysis project Ga0302320, IMG submission 202130) | Peat permafrost microbial communities from Stordalen Mire near Abisko, Sweden - Bog_T0_3 | ecosystem: Environmental > Terrestrial > Soil > Wetlands > Peat | place: Sweden: Abisko, Stordalen Mire...
AATAGTGGCCGGAGGGCTGATGTTCTGATTTCCTAAGTCCACACCTCCTCTTCCAGGCTGACTGCTTCTCGTAGGTGTGCCAGTCACAATCCCCAAAGCACGTTCAATTGTCCTTCCTCTCTGCGATGTGTTGCTCCTTGTAGGCGTGATGTCTGGCCAGCCTAAGTCGGTTCCGAAAAATATATTTGGGTCGATATCAAAATCCAAGTCTTGAACGAAGGGGCCCTGATTGGCTTGCTCGATTTGCCAGAATGGTCCGGCTCCAAGGTTGGGCTGTACATCAAGAGGTGAGGAGGGAGTGAAGCCATAAAAATAGGGACTTGCAGGCCTGTAATGGTAAGTTAGTTTGTGTGGATTCAAGTTACCTGAGGAAAAGAGAAAGTCGACAGTTTTTGGGAACAGAGTATATGAGCAGAACCTAAGAAATATTGTATAACTTACCGACTCCTTTCCGGAGGATCAATCGGCCAGGGTCTCTTTTCGCAGCTATTGCAATCAGGTCCGGCAGCCATAGCCTTCATATTATCCTTAAAAAGCCTATCATGTTCTTCGTATGCCTTTCTGGCCTCTTCTATCAACACCTACAACCAACACACATCAGCTCAATCCTCAGCCCTTTCCCAGCAATAATGAAAAAAAAATTACCTCTTCTTGCGTCTTCGGAATACCCACTACCCCACCATCAGATCTGATTCTAATCCACAGATTCTGCTCATCCTGAAACGCCCATTTCGGAGGCTTCTCGCCATGTTCCTGCCCGTATTTCGAAGATTCATATCGCTGTTGCAGAAAAGCGAGCCTGGAATAGTACGGACCACCATGGGCAAGCTTCGTCAATACATTGCCATACTTATCCCCTTCATAGACCTTGCGGTATAATTTATTGATATTTCCATCCGAGACCAGATGTTGATTCATGAAATCGACGTCGGATACGGGGTTGTCTTCGAGCAGCTTCTCCATATTTTTGCGGATTTGGTCGGGTTGGAGTATTAGAGAGTTCATAGAGATGGATGGTTGTTTGATGATGGTGGGGGATAATGAATGATGGCGATGGTAGTGTGGATGGGAGTTATTGGAGGGGTTGATTGTGACGGGAGGGGCGAGGCGGTGATTTGCTATATTTGCGGAGTCAAAAGGGTCATCTTCGAGGGGTCGAGGGCACGGATTAGTATCTGGTGTTTTGTTATGTTTGGATGATAACATTGCGCGGGGAGACGAATCGTGACTCGAAAACGAGCGTCTTGGAGTTTGGGATGAAGCCGCATGGCTAAACGAGAAAGACTCATCAGAAGGAGACGATCCATCGCGACTAGCAGGCAAAGATTCGTCGTTGTCATCTTGAAATTTCTCATCTTCGTTTTGCGCCTCTTGACTTTGCTCGTCTTGTTTTTGCGCTGGGACCGTTGACGCCATGGGGTCGTTTCCATATTGAATTTGCGTTGTATCCATCTTGAAAAGTAATTGAGATTAGGTTCTCTGAAGATCAGTATAAGTATTTAGATATTGTTTTTTATTCCTTCATTGACAAATTATCAGCCTGGCATTGGCGTGGCGGGATTTTCGAAATAACCGAGAATCCTTAACGTGAACTCGAACTGGAACATACGTTTCCCAAAGCGAATCCATGCAAGACGACGCATTGGGTTCTGGTATTAAAGAAACGCATATAGTCGGGGTCGAATTCTTTGAGGTAATACGCTAGAAGTAGGATTCAAACATCTAATGTGGCCTCAGAGGTCTACAAAGGTCAAAACCTTCAGTCTGAATTATTGCATTTTTTCGAAACCGAGTTATTCAAAAATGAGTATAAAGCTGACCTATTGTGAAACCTGAAGTATCAAGAGCCAATATAAGTACGCCAAAGATCAAGTGTCGGTGAAGTCTTTAACAAGAAGGGTTTAACCTCGCAGTCTTCTAACCTATTAAAATGTCATTAGGCTGAATTGTTTTAGAATCATAAAAAATCAAGCTTGTTAACTCGTGATGATAAAATCATTCCCAGCGAGCTAGCTACCAAGAGAGTTCCTGTCATCTGGTAGAGTAGCAACCAGCGATTTTTTGAAAACCCCCAGATTGTCCTAACAAATGTATAGATAATCTTTCAGAACATTCTGATGGCCTCCATTCTAAGTTACTCCGGGCAGCAAACGTTACGCTCTAACTATGATCGACCACATGCACCTCCTTTACGCCTGGATTTCATTATTCATAGTGGTAAACTTCAAGTATAGCATTTCAACCTCACCAATTTTATTCTCAAAAAAACATGACCTCCTCTCTCTTAAAAGCTCTGCGTTGTCACGTATAGACCGTCCGTGTAGATCTCAAGCTGCTTGTGGAGTGAGATGAAGTTGATTGAATGAGAAGCTAATCTCCCAGGGCTTCCTCGGGCCTATTATGACTAGCTAGATAAAGGACAGGCCCCCACAAAGACTCAGATAGCTACCCCTACATACACCTATTTCCTTTCATCTCATTATTTGGTATCACATATTTTAATAGGCGTGATCGGCGCCTTCAATCTTTTCATCTTCACCGCTCTCCGCGAGGTCTACAGTTTTTCGCTCTGGACTCTTGGTAGCCGGTAGGTATATAGGATTACAGTGTATCACGGCTAAATTTATCTCTGCTTAGGCAGGAGGGGAGCTGCGAAGAAGCTTCCGTCTTGAAGTTTTAGGAACGTTTGTAATCTTCATATTTCACATCTGATTACTCGGAAGTACTGTCACTTGGAATATCCGCCAGAGGACGCGGGTGATAAGATCATGGTCGCTCAGGTTACATGGGACATTTAAAGGAAAATGGTTGTTGTGGTAAGAAATAGATGTCCTAAATTATCTGGGACATTTAGGATGTAGAGAAATAACAATACTAATTTGCCTCGTGGTAAGATAATCTAGTTACCTTTGGTCAGATGTATTGTCCAAAAACAATGCACAAGTAAGGATAGGCCAAACCCATCTTTATATTCAGCTTTAGAATCTAATTTCCACACTCGCGGCGAATCAATTATGAAATGGAGTTGTCGGTTGACTCTTTTTCGTTTTCAGTAAAGTTTTCTCAATGCTAAGAGTTGCTCAGCTGTAGTGGAACATTTGAATTTCATCTGAAAGTACTTTTATAATGAATATGCTTATAATTTTGACTCACTAGAAAACTATCTTGTATGGATTCTCTAACACCACTGGTATCCCCCCCCCCCCCCCAAACCCTTAAATGATCCCAAATCTTATAAATAGACATCCCAAATGTCGTTACCGGTAACACTGAGCAGACATTGCACTATATCGCAGCACCAAAGGTTTATGAAGAAGCGTCGAGCGGAGAATGGCAAGTGAAAGCCGTAATCGACGGCACTTTGAAAGCCGCAATCAAAGCTTCGATAGAAGAATAAGCTCCTAACCCCGCAGTGACTAGAGCTCCCAAGAAGTAGATTGTATTCCAAGAATTCATAACAAATCTCTTTGAGAAACCACGGATGATTCTCTTGATACCGCTGTCGTGTCTAGTTACGACTCCAGTCACCGGATCGAAGCCCTCTCCTTCTTGCAAAGCTCCCAACTTGGTGAGATAGCCAACATACAAGAATGGTGGGAATGTATAGGAGAATTGGATAATACAAATAGCGCTGACTAGCGAGGTGAGACCGAAGAAGTTGGGAATGGCGGCTGATATGATATATGCGATTGACCAATAGATAGGAATCACGGCAACCCAGATTAATTTACCGGTTTTTGAATTGAGAGGTGGTGCTCCGAGAAGGTCCGTAAAGAGGTTGTTGTAAAGTACTTTTACTCCAATGTTACCGTACAGACCAGCGGCAATTAAAGCACTAACGAAGGATATCACATTGCCTGCGGTTTGCCATTTGTATGGAGATACACCTTGGTAAGACGGGTTTACGGCGTATTGCCCTTGGTATCCATAAATGAAGCAGCCGTAAAAGATATAAAGGACATAGATGAATGCTTGCGCACAGATCATTCCCTTCCAAAAGTCTCTTGGCTTTCGCATTTCGGCCATGAATTCGACAAACAGCATAGCTCCGCCGTAAGCGTAAACCGCTTGCATCTATCATTTGTGGGGTCAGCAGCTATTTGAGACACTTGCCAACAGCGGAATGTTGAACTTACAAGACCAACAAGAGCGCCAGTAAAGCCAGCAGTCGATGGAGGTAAGCCCGCGCTGGTTTGAATTGCGGGAAAAGTTCCGTTAGCATATGGTGTAACCAATGTCCCACCGAGGGCCTCCCCAGCAGAAGCGTCTATTCCGAGATAATTCGGGGGGGTATTCGCTGCAACTCCCATCGTCATGAATATAACAAGAACGTTCATCCTTTTTATCAATTAGTACAGCTCAATTAATACTTAACGGGTGTGCGTACCAGATTGCAGCATTAGCAAGCCATCCGAATTTTTGAAGGGTGCGGATTTGCCCAAGAAAGAACCCAGCGAGTGCAAAGACAAGACAGCAGATAGCATAGCAGAGTTTAAATTTAGAAACTTGGGAAAGAGCTTGTCCATTTCCAACCTAAAAAGTATTAGGATCAATATGTGTAGGTGGGTGGATGTAGGACGAGTATATAGAGGGTATTTCCGCCTCGCGTTATTTCCAACACTCTGTATAATAGAGAAAGGAGAACCTACAATAATAACACCGACATTGAAGATTAATTGGATAGTTTGCAGGATGTTGACCATATGCCGAACAGGTGTTCCGTAGACTCTGAAGGCAATGTCGCCATATCTGTAACGTAAAAGAATTAGCGATTGCTTTCAGTGACAATGCCCCCACAATAAAAAATATATATATAATTTGAGAGGGCTAGTCTTGATCAACCCGGCGCGGGGCGCGGGGGCGGGGGGGTTAGCTTTTCTGTAACTTTTGACCCCATCTAGATTTTACATCAGACAAGGTAGTCATCATCAACCATCCACTTATAATCTCTTGGATGACTATGTTTTCCAATTCACATAAGTGTCCCTGAGTTCTTAAAGTATTCATGTCCTAAACCCTTTGAAACATCTAACTGTAAATGTTCTAGGTTTCTTGGAATAACTATCTGCCTGTCCTAAGATGTGTTCACAAGCTTCTCGCGTCGTTCTTGTTAGGGAATTCGATAGTGACGTACGTCTTCATTGGGTATTGGTGCGAGTCAAGTCCCAGAAACATGTAGTAAAGGAGAAAGCCTCCACTATAGATCGATTAATCTTCATCATTCGGTAGACTGGGACGCAATATCAACTTACTAGACAGCGAGTCCTCCAAACACCGTGTAAAGCGCAATACCAGGCCCCCACCCAAGCGTTCCCATTGCGAAAGGCACCCCGAAAGGTCCTAAGATATCCGTGGTGATCAAATAAAAGATAGCTGCCCACGTTGCTGTGCGCATGGCCCTACTTGCGTTTGTCCATTCATCATCACTGACCCCAGAGCGAGCTGCGTACGACAAGTTATGCAGATTTTCAGAACTGTTCTTTGGGTTTGAGCCGGCCTCAATTGCCTTTTCACCATGCGAGCCCCCGGGTGAATTAGTATAAACGGGTGCCTGGCCGGGTAGATTCTTTGGAGGTACTATCAACGAGAAGAAGGTCGTGTCTCCAAGGTCGTTTTTGGAGCTCGCATCCTCCTCCGCTCGAGCAATTTTCGCATAATGTAGATACTCTTCAAACGAAACGCTGGGATCGTGAGCTTTTCTTTGCTGCGGGCGTGTTGCAGCCAACTCCTCGACCCTGTCTGAATCGAGCCGAGGGTCCCCTCCCTCAGACGAGAAAGCGCCTCCAGCCGTTGCCATAGTTTGGAATGTTTAAGTGAATGCGTAAAGGGTAACGAGATTCAGATACTTTTGCTGTAGACAAGTACAAATAATGGCAAAGTTGGAGGGCAGCATATATACAGAGTGCTAAGAACTGCATCGTATGATCCGCCTCTGGTATTGGCGAGAGCTGCGTTTCCACTAACATCTTTGGAGGGGGGCTTTTTTCACTCGTGATATTCCACTTTGAGCACCACCTTCCTAATAGGTGGTATACCTTCAGCCATGAGCGGGCAACGAATTCGAGCACTGGCTTCTGCTTGGATAGATGTAATATGGACGTTTACATGGTAAGCCTCAAAATAAATTCGATATTTATTTCCAAGGGGTTGATTGGAAAGACAAAGAAGTTTGACAGGGTAGCTCTTATCATGTAGAACGGCTGGGTCCTGCTTTTGCCTCATGTTTGAATGTGAGGGTTGCATATAGGACCATGGTGGTAGTACAAGCATACCCGAACTTCCCAGCAAAACTATAGCTGGCAGACCAAAAGAACGAAAAGCAAAACCACCCAAACAAGACCTTCGAAAGAATATTAAAATCATATGTATAACAAATCATTTTTAAATTCAGAACTTGTAGAAATGTTTAGAGAATTTCATCATATATTTCCGTCAACTTTGTTGATAATTTACACTCTTTCAATATATGTATGGGTATTGAGTTGAAAGTAAAGTCTTCTTTATGTGCTAGTGATAACTTCGCTAAGCAGCGGGGATACTGGTTAGCTGATAAGCTTTTGGCGCTTTCTGCCAAGTGGTGTACAACCTCTGGAGTAAAGCCTGACTTCTGCTATCCCTTTTCTATCTTCTGCATTTTCTTGATCTACCAACCAGATGGAATTCTAGAAAATATATATATATATATATATATATATATTTCGATTGGCCTAAGTACCTCTGTTTCACAGTGGAAAAGTAGGAAAAATTGAGCGAGATAGTAGGGCACTTTCCCTTATACCCATGGCTTTGGCGGACGTTTTGTACGACCTGCACAAATGAAGCTGATGTGCGCGACTTTTTGATCGGGTTGTAGTTGATCACTTGCAATGCTGCGTGTATGCGCGCATCAGCGTGGCGTTATGCTAAGTAAGATCTACCGCCGCAATTAAAAGGCCGAGAAAAAGCCGTTGCAGATGTTCAAGCCGTAACAGATAAAGGGGGTATAAATAAAAGAGCAAGGAAGCAAATTAAAGGATGGTGGCCCAATGGCCAACAAGCGAATGATTATTTTACTATATACAGACCTTATTGGCTATGCTGACTCTCCGCCACTTTCTGTAATAGTTAGCATATATGGGAGGGAATTAAATGTGTGATAAGGTGGAATGTGTATCAGTAAGTAAGACACATGAGCATTTTGCCGATTGGTACGGTGGTATTCTTACATCTATATTGAAATGAGACTAGAATGTCTCGTATCGCCCTGTTAGACGATAATCGCGCGCATGTTCATCCAGAAGCCTTCTCTGCATGACCAGGAAGTAACCCTTGTGCCTTCGCTTCTATGTCCACCATCTCAGGGATTTCATCCTCTAAGCTCTTGCCCACAGGATTCCAATTCAAATATTTCCTGGCTCGTTTTGCAAACCCCTTCGAATTCCGACCCCAAGACAAATCAATAGCTTCCTCAGGGCCAATAACTTTTACCTCTTTTGTCTTGATATAACCTTTCTTATACGCAGATTCTCCGATTTGTCTTGATACCTCTCCCCAAATATGATGGCCATTCTCTGCAAGAAAATATCCTCTTGGACCCCATATCTCCAAGTCGTTCTCTCCTTTACCTTTTGAGCTTTTCGATGCCGCAGCTGCCTCTGCAAGCAGGACGAGCAGTGTGCTTAAGTCGTGCACGTGCACGTTATCCCATTCGGTTCTGCACTGCTGGTCAATTGCGAATCACTCACTACAATCGGGAGTTGCAGCAGGATTTCTCAAACTTCTGACACAATTCGTTGGAAGATCGAGGTTACGAAAATAAAGTTAAAATAACGTAGGAACTTCAACTTACAAACCCTTCCCGAGTTGCGGGGCTTGTCCCATTTCTAATGTGGACTTTACTAAATCTGGAACCTGTCTGCTTCGTTGGTTCCCAGGTCCCCTCCCTGAACTGTATATCGTTGGGGGGCAGACAATGGCGATCTTCGTGCTTTCGGAGTTGGCAGCCAAGACAATCTTGTCGACATCTCGATGCATAGCGGAGTCGGGAAGAGAGGTCAATCCTGAAACATTTTCCAAATCATCGTAAGGGGGTTGAGATGGACCTTCTCCGAACGTTTGTGTCTCTGTATCCTTCCAAGTGAGTATTCCAGTGCCTGAAATATGAATCCAATAACCCGGATTCTCGATTGAATGCCCTGTCTCAATTCCCTTGGCAATGGCTTTGGCAGCTACCGCATGATCAGAGGAATCTGCAGTATGAATAACGATATCTGCTCTAGCGCTTTCTGCTTCAATGAGAGATGCATCGTCGTTCGTTCCATAGACTAGACGAGTCTTGGGATAAGATGCCGCTACTAATGCACCTCTGTCGGAGTTTCGTACTAAGGCGGTATATTCATATTCTGGATGAGCCTTTTGAAGGGCATAAAAAGCGTCGCCTCCAATATAACCCGTTGTTCCTGTGCTGGAAAGTGTTAGCCCATGAATCAGCCTTTGATTGAAAGCTTTCTTTACATGAAGATCTTCAGCGTCATGATAGTCTTGTTTTCTTTTGCCTTGCTCTTGAGTACCGTGATTGTATTTTAAGACGGGTTTGATTTTTCGAGGAGGGGTACGGTATATGTAAGCTGTCTACAGCGGGGTAAAAATGACGCAACGCACTGTGACATATCGCTTAGAGGCTATTACCTGATGTTTTTGTTAACTTATAAAAACTTGCTAGTAATACCTACACTTCAAATATGAATAATTTTCTTATTTTTAAATGACGTATCACATTGGCAGTTGAACAACGAGAATTGAGGGATTTAATCCAGACAAACAATTCAATTAATGACAATATGGCTATTAGCTAAAGGTAAATTCAAATGGAATCTCAATGCTTCGCCATAGTTGGATAACTTGACTAAATTATTACGGGCTCTTTGCCTCAGATGAAGCCCAGATGAAATCTAGGGTTCTTTGAGAATAATTTAATTTAGCAAAAGACGTTCATATCGAGGACTTTTGGACAGACCCTTTTTCTAATCAAGCCAAGCACTAGTCATCTCTTGGGATTCGTACCCAACCCGCCTCGAGGAACACTCCACGAACTTTCCGAACGACTTAGACCAGCAAGGTGCTCTTAGTGAAAGGAAGTTTGTATACGCAATGATAATAGTGGCGAACTAGAGACATGACTACCCTTGGAAAGCCTCGATGGCTTAAGTGTAGTCTTTCGAGAAAAAATAAACGAAGAAAGAAACAAAAAGATAGCCAAGAGCCTGACAAGGACCTGCCTCCATTTCTCAGAACATTTCGAGCGAAGTAGTTGGAGATAGAGGAACTGCGCGGTAAGCCGTATAGATAAAGGTGCGTAATGCCTTTTTTAAGGGACATGGGCCCAAAAATACAGCCAATACGTCTTCATCGTTCTAGGAGAGACCTCAGACACGCCTCGACTGACATGGAGAGCTTATAATAAGAGAGCTGACCTTCACTCCTTACTCTGCCTTAGCTGTACAGAAACTCGGTAGTAGGAGACGCTAACTTTAGCAAAACACGATGGAGGGACGATTCGTCCATTGTGAAGGTGTCGTCAAACGAGGAATGTTTGTCAGAAGCTGAGTGCACAAGAAGAGCCAACGAAATTAACTCAGTCGCCTAGCCGGAACCAAGGACTTTGGGATGCCGAGTTAGGAGACAAACAAGTTTCAACCTTGAAAATCATGAGACGATCATCGCAATTAAATAGGAGCCTTCGACAAACAGACGTCGCATCCCACTTCCCCACGTACGGAGTATTTCGTTCACCAAATTAACCGTGCGGCTATAAGTGTGGCAGTGTGGCAGTGTGGCAATGCATATATGAGCACGAATCAGAAGCAACCAAGCCCCTTATCAAACCCCATTTTTCCTTGACCGAAGAATATCCCATCATCATCCTGCATACAAAGCCAAGTCGGCAGAAAGCTATTCAACCTTGAAGGTCCGATAGGCCGCAATTTAGACGACACCTCCTTCTCCGCATTTTGCTTTGCTCCGTCTGACCCCCCTCGGCATAGTGGCGGCATATATATAGTGGCATATATATAAAGTTCAAGATGTGGCTTCAATTTGGCCCTCCCGATTTTTCAACCTTTTTTGTCTTGATTCGTTTTTTAGCAAATTCATTTTCTAGCTCGTTGTTTTGTGCATTGTCGTGGATGAGCATGCGTCTTCAAATACCCCTTGGAGGTCTCATGGCTGGTACTGTTGTCGCTACAAATCTCTATGTGTCGTCATACGCCGGAACAGTGACATCCCTGGCACTGACTCAATCGAGTAATGGGTCTTATGACTTGAAAGCTGTTTCTGTCAACAACGGTTCCACTGATAATCCGTCTTGGTTGACGAAGGATGAGAACAATGGTATTATTTACCTTGTCAATGAGGGGCTGACAGTACCAAATGGGTCAATTGTTGCATTTAAGACCAGTTCGAATGGAGAGCTTACTGAAATCGATCGCCACGAGACAATAAGTGGACCTGTTAGTTCGATTGTATACAATGGAGGCAAAGCTTTGGCGGTTGCACACTAGTATGTACTGAACCTCTTTTTCGAAGAACACAATACTAACACCATTTCAGCACGGGGTCATCTATCACAACCTGGAAGATTCTCTCGAATGGAAGTCTCTCAGCATTCCAACAGTTTACCTTTACCCTTTCACAGCCGGGGCCTAATCCTTCACGACAAGAAGCCCCTCATCCACATGAAGTCATTGTTGACCCCACCGATTCATTCATCGTATCCAACGATTTAGGCGCTGATCTTGTACGTATCTTCAGTATTGATCCTAGCACCAGTGCTCTCACGGAAGCTACCCCCTTCAATGCACCTCCAGGATCCGGCCCAAGACATGGCGTTTTCTATGTATCAGGTAATAATACATATTATTATCTTGTGAGCGAATTGGGAAACACTCTGGCTGGATACACCGTGACCTATGGCAATAAGTCCCTCACCATGACCGAGATATTCTCCCATGGGATCTACGGCAATCGAACGACGCCCGTTGGTGCAGCAGCAGCAGAATGTCTTCTCTCGCCAGACAGTAAATATGTTCTCACCTCCTCTAGGAACGCTACTCTCTTTGATATCCCTAGTTTCAACCCTTCAAATAGTACTTTACTTCCCTCGGATACTTTGCAATCCTGGACCATTAACCAAACTACGGGTAATGTGACTTTCAACCAGCTAGCTCCTGCTGGTGGAAGTTTTCCGAGACAATTCTCGGTGAATAAGAATGGGACACTGGCCGCAGTGGGGTTGCAGTACAGTGCTAGTGTGGCAATTGTAGAGAGAGATGTTAAAACGGGGACGTTTGGGAAGTTTGTTGCAGAAATTGGAATCCCGGGGCAGATCACTTCTGTTATCTGGGACGAGTAGACTTCTTTCTCCTTGGCTGGATGTGGGTTGAGGGCTGGGGTCAAAGAGGAGTTCTCTTTCTAAAATAAAATAGAAGTTGTTGATTTATTGAGGTGGATTGGGGAATTTTAGGATAAAAGCCTATGCTATGTTGGATAGATGAAAGAAGAAGCTAGTAAAGAAGATACTAGTATGGTGGAAGTAGATAGCCATTACGTCGAGGAAATGCTAGAAGACTCATAGAGGTAAAAAGCGAAGGGCAACTTCTAAAGTTATTAATAGTATGCCAATTTCGCACATACCAGTGCTTACCTACATGTAGTTCTTTTTGTAAAGGGTGGGTCGACTTGGCCTGTAATTAACATGTGATTGTGGTAGACAGGGGTTGTCTTTCCCTAGAATGAACGGCTCAGGTCTAGGCTGGAATCCGAAGATCTCCTGACTTGGATACGGCCGTACCTTGCTAGCAGTATGTTCACTACTGTGTACTGTATACACCACATGATTTTATGATTTTAGTACTGATTACTGTTCTGAAGCGCCGTTGGGCTTGTATGAAGCAACCCCGGTATACCAACCCCCGGTGTACCAACCTCGGCTCCGAGCGGCTTCTTCCTTCAGTAGCTCTCTTACCGTCACGAGTTGTGTACGAATAGAAACACCCTAGCACTTAGCATCGGAATTCATTCTGTTCTGTGCACACTCCTCTTCATTGCAGGCAGAAGTTACCTCTAAATTACCCTTCTCTTTTACATCCCAATTGTCTTACCAACTATGGCATCAATCGCCAAAATATTCCGGCCTGTGGCCCAAAGAATAACAACAGCTCGCCCTGCCCTCAGACTTGTCAGAACTGGTAGGATATACCAACAGTCAGAAAATTCCCAATTCCCCCTTTCACACCATAACTCTAATTGCATTACAGTGTCCGCCCCATATCTGCCACTGCACGACGATGTAACGAAGCCATCGACATCACCGAAATCCCACCAACTCCCATCTCCCACCTCTCAGAAATCGAGTCTGCCATGGCAGATTCAGTCTCAAAGTTCGCCAACGATGTCATAGCGCCCAAAGTCCGCGAGATGGATGAGAATGAGAGTATGGACCCCACGGTCGTAGAACAGCTGTTCGAACAAGGTCTGATGGGTGTCGAGATCCCCGAGGAGTATGGAGGTGCAGGCATGAATTTTACGGCTGCTATTGTGGGCATTGAGGAACTCGCAAGAGTTGATCCTAGTGTTAGCGTGCTAGTGGATGTGCATAATACTTTGGTGAATACGGCGGTCATTAAGTATGGGAGTGCGGAACTGAAGAAGAAGTGGTTACCAAGATTAGCTACGAATACTGTTGGTATGTCTAAGTGACGACGGGAATTGGGTATATATGCTAATGGCCAAGGTTCTTTTTGCTTGTCTGAACCTATTTCCGGTTCGGATGCTTTTGCCCTTGCTACCAAGGCTACAAAGTCAGATTCCGGATACAAGATCTCAGGGTCCAAGATGTGGATTACTAATTCAATGGAAGCGGGTTTCTTCATTGTCTTTGCCAATCTCGATCATAGTAAGGGTTACAAGGGTATTTCGGCATTTATTGTTGAAAAGGGAACGAAGGGCTTTTCAATCGCCAAGAAGGAGAAGAAGCTTGGGATCAAGGCTAGTAGCACATGCGTGCTCAACTTTGATGATGTTGAAGTGCCCCTTGGAAATTTGCTAGGCAAGGAGGGTGACGGTTACAAATATGCCATCTCGCTCTTGAACGAAGGACGAATCGGCATCGCCGCCCAAATGACCGGACTTGCTCTTGGAGCTTTTGAGAATGCTGCAAAGTGAGTAATTTGCACAAACTTCTTTCTGGTATTTGCTAAACGAACTGTAGATATGTATGGAACGACCGAAAGCAATTCGGGCAATTAGTTGGTGATTTCCAGGGCATGCAACATCAGATTGCGCAGTCGTATACGGAAATTTCAGCAGCAAGAGCTTTGGTCTACAATGCTGCACGAAAGAAGGAAGCAGGAGAAGACTTTGTCAGAGATGCTGCCATGGCCAAACTTTATGCCTCTCAGGTTGCTGGAAGGGTAAGTGGTCTGGCTGTTGAATGGATGGGAGGTAAGTTCGCTGTTTTGCCATGGTAAAGACGGGGACTAATTTTTGTTAGGAATGGGATTCGTAAGAGAAGGTATTGC
>Ga0302320_10019616_pt1 | contig 13555 bp, 13 predicted proteins | sample Bog_T0_3_FD_202130 | JGI IMG/M metagenome (GOLD analysis project Ga0302320, IMG submission 202130) | Peat permafrost microbial communities from Stordalen Mire near Abisko, Sweden - Bog_T0_3 | ecosystem: Environmental > Terrestrial > Soil > Wetlands > Peat | place: Sweden: Abisko, Stordalen Mire...
GCAAACCCGAGAGAATCGCAGTCACTGACATCACGCAACCCCGTTGCGCCAGCCGTTCAGCCCAGGGCGGCAAACCACTGATGCGACTCACTACGTCGTTCCGATAGCATTCCGGGTCAGCCTCTAACGGGGAACCAATGCCGCGGTGCGGCATTGATGCAGGTCAAAGATGACCAGAGGCGGCCCCGTGCCATCTGATTACGATCGCCTGTCCAGGCGAACGAGACCATGTTCGCGCTCCATCAATCGGCTATCAGCATCGCGCGCGACAGCATGCCTCCGGACACGGCCCGGACTATGAACCCATTCTGTAACAGCACGCGCGTCGCGTAGTAGGCGCGCTGGGCGGAACGGCAGATGATGAGGATTTCCCGGTCGCGGGGGAGGTCTCCGAGGCGTGATCGGAGCTTGCTCAATGGAATGTTCACCGCGCCCGGCACGCGCTCGACGACCAGTTCCACCGGCTGCCGCACGTCGAGCAGGAAGGCGCCCTCTGTGGCGTCCCAATGGACCAATGGCATGTCGCCGCGCAGGACATCGGCGGCGACCATCCCGGCGAAATTGACCGCGTCCTTCGCACTGCCGAATTGCGGCGCGTAACACAGTTCGGCTTCCTCGAGGTCATAGACCGTTGCGCTCATCTGGATCGCCACGGCGAGCGCACTGATCCGCTTGTCCACTGCCGGCCCGTCTTCGCCGAGTGCCTGCGCTCCCAGAAGGCGTCCGTCGGTTTTGCGGAAGAGGATCTTCAGCCCGAGCATCTTGGCTCCCGGGTAATAGCCGGCGTGGGAATTCGGGAAGATGTAGATTTTCTCAAAATCATCGTCGCCGAGGCGCTTGAGCGTCTTCTCGCTCACACCGGTCCAGGCAGCAGCGCCCCCGAATAAGCCGATGATCGACGTGCTCTGGGTACCGCGGTAGCGGGAGGAGCGTCCGGCGATTACGTCAGCCGCGATCCGCCCCTGCCGGTTCGCCGGGCCGGCCAACGCAACAAGGCTCCACTGGCCGGTTACGAAATCCTTAACCTCGACGGCGTCACCGACCGCGAAGATGTCGGGGTCGCTTGTGCGCATCTGCTCGTCGACGCGGATGCCTCCGCGCTCGCCAATCTCGAGCCCGGCCGTCTTAGCCAGCGCAATGTCCGGGCGCACGCCGAGCGCGAGGATGACGATGTCAGCAGGATATGTCTTGCCCGACCTGGCCTGTACCTCCAGCGCACCGCCGTCGAGTTGCCTGAACCCGGCCACCCCGTCGCCGAGTGCCAGGTGCACGCCATGCCGCTTCAGATGTTCCTCCACGAGGCGAGCGAATTCGCGGTCGAGTGGGGCCAGCACCTGATCAAGCATCTCGACGAGCGTCACGTCGAACCCGACATGCACCAGGTTCTCTGCCATTTCCAGGCCGATGAAGCCGCCGCCGATCACCACCGCACGCCTCGGCGGCTTCATAAACTGCATCCCCGAGTAGTTGTACATCCCTGCCAGGAACGTCGTTCCCTGCTCGATCCACTCGCGGATCGTCCGCGCATCCGGCACGGTCCGCACCTGGAAGATCCCGGACAGATCGATCCCTGCCAGCGCCGGGCGGACCGATGGTGCTCCCGGCGACAGTACCAGCTTGTCGTAGGACTCGGTCATCACCTCGCCGGTCGCGAGGTTTCGCATCTCCACGGTCTTGTTCTTGGACGATATGGAGATCGCCTCGCAGCCCGTCCGCACGTCGATCCCGAAAACCCCGCGGAACATCTGCTCGCTGGCGACGAGGAGGCTGGATTCCTTCGCGATCACGCCCGAGACATAATAGGGAAGCCCGCAATTTGCATACGAGACGTACGGGCCGCGCTCGACCATGACGATCTCGGCCTTCTCGTCCAACCTGCGCAGGCGAGCCGCGCACGAAGCGCTGCCGGCCACTCCGCCCACGATGATGACTTTCAAGAGTCGTCTCCTTCCTCAGCGCTGGGTATCAGGTGGCCAGCGATATCCCCGGCGTGCCACCGTGGCCGCTGGGTTGCGCACTTTCCGGGTGAGGCGGCACCACACGATTTGTTCAAAATCCTGCGCTGAAACCGTCCGGAATCCGGGGGGTATCCTGGCCGGTCATTCCGATAACCCGGACAGGCAAGACCAAGGGAGCTGCGGATGACTGGGGTCGCGGCGGCGCGCTGCCTTTGTTCTCCCCCCAGGTTCTGGACGGTCTCACGCTGCGTCTGTGAACAACCTCGTGTAGGCGCCCCATACACCATCGAGGGTCGCGAATGTTCGGGAAGACGGGTTATGCGGCCTCCTCGATTCTGAACCGCCAGGCGCAGAACCACTCGGCGGGATGGGCGTCCGGCGGGCAGGCGATGCACTCGCAGCGGATGCGTGGGTCGATTGCTTGGGCGAAGCTGGTGTATTCGACGACCCCGCCCGACTTGCAGGGATAGTCCGCCAGCCCCTTGCGCTGACGCGCCGCCTGAACCCGGCACTTCGTCATCTCCAGGACCAGCGATCCGTCGGCTTCGAAAAACACGCGCTGTTCGTTGATGGCACCGTACAGCCGGTGGGCAAAGGTAGCCGCAAGTGCGGCGAGGCCGCCGGCGTCCGGCAAGCCGTTCAAAGCCTTGATCCGGGCGGCCTCCAGCGGCGCAAAATGGGCCCAACAGGCATCATTGACTTCCTTGGCGGCAGCCATGCCTTCGCGCTTTTCCACCGCCTGGAACCATACCCCATCGAGCGCCAGCCAGTTGACCGCCAGGGCGGAGAGCAGCGCTTGCAATTGCCCGGCGTCCATGCCGGCCAGCGGTGCCGGCAGGCCACTCTCCGTCGCTGTTCCGAGTGTGGCACAGAGGCGATTGATGACAATCGACGACGCCAGGTCGCCCGCCTCCTTCTCCATGGCCAGTGCGTCGTCGATGCCGAAGCGGTTGGCGGCATTGGTGAACCACAGCCCGTAATGGACCGCCGTGCGGCGAACCGCATCGATCACCGCGTTGGCCAGTTGCCTGGTTTCGTCGTCCATGTGCTGTCTCACCACTGAAGGTCACGGGCTGTCGCTGGAGCGCACTCTATCGCACGGACGGCCGATCGAAACCGTCGGTATCGATCGGCGCGCCGGTCAGCCGACCGGGGATTCCTGCGGGGCCTCGTGGGAATGATCATCGCTGTGGCACTCGCCGCCGCAGTCGCAACCGGTCACCGGCAGCAACGTGCCTGCTGCGTGCCGCGCCAGGAAGTCGCGCACCGCCTCGATCGGGTCTTCCTTCTCGGTAATGGCCGTCTGGATGCCACGCTGCGCCAGCACCTGGACGAAATGGCCGCCGAAACTGCCGGAGAGGAGCACGTTGACGCCGTCGATCGGGTGGGCACCGGCGCCGCCCGTTTCGTGGAAGGACTGCTCGAGCGCCAGATCGAGGCGAGAAGCCTCGACGGGTCCGGCACCCGGCTGCACGTCGTAGATGAGAAAGCGGCGGGCGCGGCCGGCGTGGCCGGTGACGGTGCGGAAGTTCTGGCTGGTGACAGCGATTTTCATCGTTATGCCTTCGGGTGATGCTGCGCCGGCTTGGCGACGGGTGTTGCGATATATCTTGCGGCGCGATATATCATACCCAGTCGGAAGCGCAAGCGGGTCGTTCGGCCGCGCACCGACGAATTTCACACAGAGTGATCGGCCACGGCTGATACCGGGAGCGGCGAGATGCATCCGACAATGAAGTTGGCCTGGAGCGGTGTGGGCGTGAGCCTGGCCGTAGCCGGGCTGAAATTCGCGGCCTGGTGGAGCACTGGCAGCGTGGCGCTTTATTCCGATGCGTTGGAGTGCGTCATCAACGTCGTGGGCGCCTGCACCGCACTGGCGGCGCTGTGGATCAGCCTCCGGCCGGCGGATGCGAGCCATCCCTACGGTTACCAGAAGGTGGAACATGTCTCGGCCATGGTCGAGGGCCTGATGGTGCTGGCGGCGGCAGCGGCGATCCTGCACGAGGTCTATATGAGCTGGACGAACCCGCATCCGATTTCGGCGCCGTGGCTGGGGATGCTGCTGAGCGCTGTTGCCACGTCGATGAACGCGGTCTGGGCGTGGTGGCTGATCGGGGCGGGGCGGCGATGGAAATCGCCAGCGGTGCGGGCGAGCGGGAGGCACTTGCTGACCGATGTCTGGACGTCCGGCGGGGTGCTGGCGGGGTTCGCCCTGGTGCCGGCGACCGGCTGGCTGCAGCTCGATCCGGCCATCGCCGTGCCGATCGCGCTGAACATCGCCTGGACCGGGATCAGCATGATCCGCGAGTCGATGGACGGGTTGATGGACCGGGCCGACCCTCTGGTGCTTGCACGGATGTGGGATGTGATCGCGGCGCGTGGCGCGGGCGCGTTGCAGGCGCACGACCTGCGGGCCAGGCAGTACGGGCGCGTTACTTTCGCCGAGTTCCACCTGGTCGTGCCGGCGGCGATGGGCGTGCAGGAAGCACATGCGATCTGTGACCGCATCGAAACGGCGTTGCAGGAGGAATTGGGCGAGGCCGTGGTCAACATCCACGTCGAACCCGAGGAGGCCGCAGAGGCCGGCGCGATCCTGGTGACGGCGTAACGGACCCGCGGCGGATCGGCCGCGGTGGGAACGATATCCAAGGGAGGAATAAGTCATGGGTGGAACACTCGACATCGGCACCGTCAGGAGCCTGAAGATCGATGTGTTGACGGAAACCGGCTGGTTCGACGATTCGTGCTTCCGCCAGGATATGGCGAAGTACGGCGGTAGCGGGCAGAGCCAGTACCACATCGCCTGGGATGCCGCGAATGCCGGCGGGTATGCAGCGCTTCTGACGATCACAGCGCTCGATGGCGGGCAAAGCCGGATTCTGCTCGACACCGGCTGGAACAATGCGTGGATGGACCATGTGTTCGCACGGCACGGCGTGGACCGGATGCTGGAACGCGGCGAGATCGACTGCATGGTGCTGTCGCACTGGCATCTTGACCATTTCTGGGGCATTGAATCGACGCTGCGGCATGGCCCGCAGATAAAGATCTACGCGCCGTCCACCTGGCAGGAAGAGGACCGCGCCCTGCTGCGGGAGGGTGCCGACATCCGGGTGCGCGATGAGGACGGGCGCACAGTGTCGATCTGCCGCAATTCCGTCCCGCACGAAGGCGAACTGGTGCTGACCGAGACGCGCGGCGAGGACGGCAGCGGCATCTACTGCCTGCAGCCCGGTGTCGCATTGCGGATGTTCGACGCCTCGATGCTGCTGCAGGTGCGCGGCGAAAACGTGCTGTATGTGAACGTGGCCGACCAGGGCATCGTCACCGTCACCGGCTGCGGGCATCCCGGCATCATGACGCTGCTCGGCTTCGCGAAGGACAGACTGGCGGCGCCGGGGCTGTACGGCTGCTATGGCGGGCTGCATCTGAGCATCTTCGATAGCTGGAAGCCGGAGTTCGACGACATCATCGAGGCGGTGAAGGGCCTGGGGTTGCGGCGGATGGGCTGCAATCACTGCACCGGCTGGATGTGGGCGGAAAAGGCGACGACCCACGGCGTGCCGATCATCAAGGGGACCGACGCCTAATCTGAGCTATCCCAAACATTCCGCCCAGGCAAAGGGTAGCCATGCATTCCTGGGGAATGGCGACAGCGTGGTGTTTTGAGAGCGCTTGGCATGGCTTGGACCTCGATGCGGGGCCGCGATGCAGCAGTTCGGTGACGATGCGTACGCATGGCCCGGCATGGCAGGCGACCGCCGCGGCCGCCACGCTGCCCGGACCGGTCATCGCGCACCGCCATGGTCCGGGTGGCGGCAACGGGCAAACTCCGCCCTGACGCAAGATAGCTCTTGTAAGCGGAGCGCGTTGCGATATATCTTGCTGCGCGATATTACGTACTACGTAAGGATACGCGCTATGCCATTCCAAGACTGCCGCTCCGGGCATGGGGCTGGCCGTGGCCGCTTCGGCTCCGGCCGTGGCTTCGGGCTTGGTCGAAAAGGGGACCGCGGACAGGGCTTCCAGGGACGTGGTGAAGGACAGATGCTGGACGCCGCCGACCTTCAGCTGGCGATGCTTGCAGTGCTGACCGAGCAGCCGCGCACCGGTTTGGGGACCATTCAGGCCCTCGCTGCCCGCTTCTGTGCCGGCGCAGCCGCAAGCGCCGCGGAGGTCTATCCGGGCCTGATGCTGCTCGAGGAAACCGGCTTTCTCTCCGCCACCAGGGACGAGGCCGGACACCGCGTCTATGCGCTCAGCGAAGCGGGCGCCGCGCACTTGGCCGCGAAACGTCTGCTGACCGATGCCATCCTGGCTGATGCCGCCGACGCAGCCCGCGATGCCGTGCTGCTCATGGGTCGCCGCCACCGGCCGCGTTGCTGCCGGCGCACCCTTGCCGCCATTGCCTCAGGCACGGCCCGCACCACTGGCCCGGCATCCGCCCACCCCTTCGGCACTCTAGAAAGCAGGAGCGACTCATGACCGCGACTACTCTCGATTTCGGTCCCGACGCGGAAGGCCAGCCCTCGCGCCGCGATTTCCTTTCGCTGACGGCAGCCACTGCCGCTGCCGTCGGCGCCGGCGCCATCGCCTGGCCGCTGATCGACAGCATGAACCCCGCCGGCGACGTGCTCGCGATGTCATCGACCGAGGTGGACCTTGCCCCGGTCGTGCCAGGCCAGGGCATCATTGTCGTATGGCGGGGACAGCCGGTGTTCGTCCGCCACCGCACCGCGGCGGAGATCGCGCTTGCCAAGGAGGTGGTGGTGGCCGGCCTGCGCGACCCCGCCACCGATGCCGACCGGGTGAAGCAAGGCCACGAGGAATGGCTGGTGGTCAGCGCGATATGCACCCATTTGGGCTGCATTCCCGGCGGTATCAGTTCCAGTCAGCAGCGCGGCGAATTCGGTGGATGGTTCTGCACCTGCCACGGCAGCCAGTACGACACCGCGGGCCGCATTCGCAAAGGCCCTGCGCCGCGCAATTTGCCGATGGTGCCGTACGCTTTCCAGACGGATACAAAGATCACGATCGGCTGACCGCCGCTTGTCGCTCACACCCTGCGCGACAGGCCTGCCGGAAACGGGGGAGACGCCCATGTCGCGACGAGACGTGCCGGAAACGGCCAGTGGAACGATGAGCTGGGACTGCTTCGGCTGTGGGCGCCGTGGCTGTGGCCGTGGGTCCGGTGGCGGCGGCGGCCGTGGCCGCGGGCGGATGTTCGACAATGGCGACCTGCGCCTGGTGGTCATGCAACTGCTTTCGGAACGGCCGCGCCACGGCTACGAGATCATCAAGGCACTGGAGGAACGGGTGGGCGGCGGCTACAGCCCCAGTCCTGGCGTGGTCTATCCCACCCTCACGCTGCTCGAGGAACTGGGCCAAGCCTCGGTGAGCGAGGAACGCACCGGCCGCAAGCTGTACACCCTGACCTCCGACGGCCGCTTGGCGTTGGCGGTGAACCAGCAAGCGGCCGACGCGATTTTCGCCCGGCTGGAAAGCGGCGCGGCCTTGCGCAGCGGGCCACCGCCGTCGGTGGTGCGGGCGATGGAGAACCTGTCTGCCGCAGTACGCCGGCGGCTACAGGGCCGGCAGGCGGACGAGGCGGAGATCCGCGCCATCGCCGCTGCCATCGACGCCGCGGCGCGGGTGGTGGATGAGTTCTGATCAGCCCACTGATATTTGTTTATTGACGCAATTAAGTAACTGCGCGACTATCCGGGCCATCCCTGAAAGGCTTTCACCATGACCCGGATTGCCGTTCTCGGCAGCGGCTTCGCTGCCCTCACGACCATCCGCGAACTGCGCCGGCATCACGTCGATGCGGAGATCGTGGTGGTTTCGCCGCATGATTCGCTGACCTACTTGCCCAGCCTGATCTGGGTTCCCTCGGGCCTGCGTACGGCCGCGGACCTTCACGTTCCTCTGGACGGGTTCTTCGCCCGTCATCGCGTCACCTAGCACCAAGGCAGCGTGCAGCTTGTAGCCGAGGGTGGCCGCCGTGTGGTCACCAGCACGGGCGAGCTGACCAACGACGTCCTTGTGGTGGCAAGCGGCGCGCGATTCCTCCGCAAGCTTCTCGGCATCGAGCACGCTCTGGTGCCTTGTCAGGATGTGCGCTCCGCCGAAGCGATCCGCGACCGGCTGGCCGAACTGTCGGGCGGCACCATTGCCGTCGGCTTTGCCAGCAATCCAGCCGAACCCGGCGCCGTTCGTGGCGGACCGATGTTCGAGTTCCTGTTCGGGCTGGACACGCTGCTTCGCCGGCAGGGGCGGCGCGAGGCGTTCGATCTGGTGTTTTTCAATCCTTCGCTGGAGCCCGGCCAGCGCCTGGGCAAGCGGGCCGTCGCCGGGCTGCTGGCGGAGATGCAGCGTCGCGGCATCCGCACGCATCTCGGTCACAAGCTGGTGCGTTTCGAGCCGGGCCGGGTCGTCACCGAAGGCGGCGCGACCGATGCGGACATGATCCTGTTCCTGCCCGGGCTGACCGGGCCGGCGTGGCTCGACGGCAGCGACCTGCCCCGGTCGGCGGGTGGCTTCGTCGTCGCGGATGCCGGCTGCCGCGTGCCGGATCGCAAGGAGGTTTATGTCGCCGGCGACGCGGGCAGTTATCCCGGCCCGGATTGGATGCCCAAGCAGGCCCACCAAGCCGATCTGCAGGCCGTGACCGCTGCCCGCAACATTGCCGCCGAGTTGGCCGGGCGGCCGGCCGCCGCACGGTTCCGTACCGAACTGACCTGCATCGTCGATACGCTGGATGCCGGCGTGCTGGTATTCCGTAACACGCACCTCAACGTCGTGCTGCCGCGATTGCGCATCATGCACTGGGTCAAGCGTGCCTTCGAGCGCCACCACCTGCAAGCCTACAAGGCTGGTGGCCGCAAGCAGGTCCCGGACTGAACAAGGCGGGGATCGCGCCCACGAGGATCCGGCGTTGGCGGCCACCTGGAAGCCCTTGATCACGCAATCCTGAAACGAGCGAATACAGGTATCTTCACAACCACCAGGACAAGCGCGAAGGTGATCGCGGCGGCAAACGTGCCACCCACCACGAGGGGCGGCAAGGGCGCCATGCCCACGCCGGCAATGGCCAGGAGCGAGGCGATAAGGACATCGGCAACCGACGACGCAGCAAGCCAGATGCTCGGGCGGGAGCCCCAAAAACCGCGCCTTGCGCGGATGGCATAGATCGCCGCCTGATCACCGAACACCAGGGCCGCAAAAGCCAGCGTAGGCAACGCCTCACGGGTAAGGTTCAGCTCGAATTTGCCGACCGCCACGGCCCCGGTGCAGAAGCCCAGCAGGCATATCCCGAAGATGGCACCCGTCATCGTCAGGCCGCCGATACGCCAGGCATTCGGCAGGGGCGACGGCCGCACATTGTCCGTCGTCAATGACATTGCCAGGAAGTCGCCGGTGATCATCACGATGACCATCAGGAGCGGCGTCAGGATGGCATGCCCGGTCATGATCAGCCCGACCACCAGGAACAGCACCGTCATGATCTTCTTGATGATCGAATTCAGCGTATAGGTCAGGATGCGCTGGAAGGTCTCCCGCCCTTCCTTGACGGCGGCGACGATGCCGGCAAGGCCGGGCTCGATCAGCACCATGCCGGCGGCCGATTTGGCGACATCGGTGGCGGTCGAGACGGCGATGCCGATCTGGGCCTGACGCAGGGCGGGCGCGTCGTTTGCACCGTCGCCGCACATGCCGACGATGTGGCCAGCCTGCTGGAACGCCTTCACGAGCCTGTACTTGTCCTCCGGAAGAACGCCAGCGAACACCGCAAACGCCTCCGGACGCTCGCCGGACGGAATTGGCCCGGGCGGACAGACCGCCCCGTCGAGCCCCACCGCGCGCGCGACAGTGGCGGCCGTTGCCGGTGCGTCGCCAGTCACCATGACGGTGCGCACGCCCAGGCCGCGCAGTTCCATGACAAGCGCCGTGGAATCGGCGCGCGGCGGATCGCTGAGCGCGATCAGACCGGCCAATTGCATCGCGGCCGCCGGTCCGGCCGCCACCGCGAGCACTCTGTTGCCCTGGTCCTCAAGCTCCCTGGCGGTGACGGCGGCGACCGGCAATGGCCGGGCGAGGGTCGCGACCACAGCAAAAGCGCCCTTCACGACTCGTCGTCTGCCACCGCCCGGGTCGGCGACGGTGGCTTCTGACATCTTGGTTGTTGGATCGAACGGCACAAACCTGACCAGTCCCGGTGCGGCCTGGCTGCCTGCGGTGCTGGCGGCGGCGCGAATGGCGGCATCCACCGGGTCCTGGCCGCCATCCGAGCTGGCCAGCGCGGCCAGCGCCAGGACGCGCGCGGCATCGAAGCCGGGCATCGGGCGAACCGCCGCCACCGTCAGTTCGTTCCGGGTCAACGTGCCGGTCTTGTCGGCGCACAACACGTCCATCTCTCCCGCTTCGTCGACTGCGGCAAGGCGCGTTGGGAGCACGCCCCGCTTTGCCAGGTTCCGAGCCCCGAGCGCTGAGGCGAGCGTAAATGTGGCGGGGAGCGCGACCGGAATGGCGCCGAGGACTGCCGTCAGGATCAAGGGAATGATCTCCGCGGGCGGCATCCTGAGGAACGAGGCATAGGATATCAGCAGCATGATCACGACGGCGTTGAGTGCGGCGAGATTGCGCACCACGTGCAGCACCGTTTTTTGCTGGGAGCTTTCCACATGGGCGGTGCGGACCAGTTCCGCCGTTCGGCCGAATTTCGTGCGCTTCCCCGTGGCAGTCACCATCGCCACCGCCTCGCCGCGCCGCACCAGGGCTCCCGTATAGGTTTGCAGCCCTGGGCCCGCTTCGATCGGGACCGATTCGCCGGTGAGCATGGATTGGTCGAGCAGTACCTCGCCGCCGGCCAGGCGTACGTCCGCCGCGACCACGCCGCCGAGCGAAAGTTTCACCACGTCGCCCGGCACCAAGCCGGCTGCTGGCACGCTCGCCCAGCGTCCGTCACGCCGGACGGACGCACTCAGCGCGAGCCGCGACTTCAGGGCAGCCAGGGTGGCCTGAGCGCGGCCTTCCTGGAACAGCCCGAGGCCGGCGTTGAACAGCAGCAGGCCGGCGATGATCCCGGCCTGGACATAGTCCGCGAGCACGATCTCGAAGACGATCGCCGCCTCGAGCATCCACGGAACCGGTGCCCAGAATTTCCACAAGGCCCGGCGCACCGGATGCAGGCTCGTATCCGGCATCGCGTTCGGGCCGTATTTCTGTAGCCGGAGGCCTGCCTCGTTGCTGGTCAGGCCGCCAGGCAGATCGTCCTTCAATGCGGTCGGCGGAGCGGCGGGCATGGCAGGCGCAATAGGCGGCAGAGCGGTCGTGGTCATCACCCAACCTATGCGCGGCGGCTCGCCGGGGGTGTTCACTTTCCAGGTCCGGCGCCGGGACGTGATGTCACCAGCGGAGCGCGTGCAAGGCCGTGAATGCACTGCAGATGAGACAACGGGCTTGGTGGCGAACAGCGCATTCTGGTGCGCCGGACCGAATGGCAGGCGGTTGCCGCCCTCCGCCCTGCGTAGGGACGCATACATAAGAAAAATCGATCGAACCGATCAACTCAATGCGTTGGATTTTTGAATGCCTTTGCCGGATCGTGCGGGCTTCTGGTCCGGAGCCTTCGATGTCCAAGCCGCTCGCCGCCGCTGCCCTGTCCGCCGCCCGTTCGGCCGAACCCGTCCCGGTATGGGCGCGCTGCCCCGTCCCCGGGCTGCTGCTGACCGGCGCGCTTGCCGGCGCGGCCTATGCGCTGCGACGGATTCACGGGGTGGACAGCTTCAGCCCGATGATCATCGCCATCCTGCTCGGCACGGCGCTGCACAACAGCATCGGCACGCCCGCCTGGGCACGCGCGGGCGTGGTGTTCAGCCTCAAGCGGCTGCTGCGGCTGGCCATCATCCTGCTCGGGCTGCAACTGACCACGCAGCAGGTGATGGCGGTCGGCGGCACCGGCATGGCGATCATCGCCGGCACGCTGCTCGCCACCTTCCTGGTCACCAAGGCGCTGGGACGCGCCCTCGGCGTCGAGCGGCGGCTGGCCGAACTGATCGCCGCCGGCACCTCGATCTGTGGCGCCTCGGCGGTGATCGCCACCAACTCGGTGACGCGCGCGCCCGACGAGGACGTGGCCTATGCGGTGGCCTGCGTCACCGTGTTCGGCTCGCTGTCGATGTTCCTCTATCCGGCCTTGCCCGGTCTGCTGCACCTGGACGCGCATCATTTCGGGCTGTGGAGCGGCGCCTCCATCCATGAGATCGCCCAGGTGGTGGCGGCGACCTTCCAGGACGGGCGCGAGGCCGGCGAGTTCGGCACCATCGCCAAGCTGAGCCGGGTGATGCTGCTGGCGCCGCTGGTGCTGGGCCTCGGGGCGATCGCGGCACACCGGGCATTGGATGGGCCGGTGCGGGCGCGGGCGCCGATGCCGTGGTTCGTGTTCGGCTTCATCGCCCTGATCGGGGTGAACAGCCTGGGCGTGGCGCCGCCGGCGGCGAAGCAAATGCTGGTGCCGGCGACCACCTTTCTGCTCACCGTCGCGCTGGCGGCGATGGGGCTGGAGACCGACATCCGCAAGCTCAAGGCCCGCGGGTTGCGGCCGCTGGCGCTGGGCGCGGCGTCCTGGCTGTTCATCTCCGGCTTCAGCCTGGCGCTGATCGAGTTCGTGTATTGAGGCGGGCATGACCCTGGACCAGCTGCGCGTGTTCGTCGCCGTGGCCGAGCGCCTGCATGTGACGCAGGCGGCGGCGGCGCTGAACATGACGCAGTCGGCGGGCAGCGCGGCGATCGCGGCGCTGGAGACGGGGCTGGGAACTAAACTGTTCGACCGGGTCGGCCGGGGCATTGCGCTCACCGAGGCGGGCCGGCTGCTGCTGCCGGAGGCGAAGGCGGTGCTGGCGCGGCTGGCGCAGGCGGAACAGGCGCTGGACGACCTGCAGGGGCTGCGGCGCGGCCACCTCGCGCTGCACGCCAGCCAGACCATCGCCGGCTACTGGCTGCCGCCGCTGATGCACCGGTTCCGCGAGGCCTGGCCGCTGGTGAGCCTGTCGCTGGTGATCGACAACACCGAACAGGTGGCGCGCGCGGTGCTGGAGGGCGCGGCCGATCTCGGCTTTGTTGAAGGCGATGTCGACAACCCGCTCCTGGCCCATGTCCCGGTGGCGACCGACCGGCTCGTGCTCGTCGTAGGAGCAGGCCATCCCTGGGCGTCCCGCGCTCGGCTGGAATACGCTGAGCTGACGGCGACGCGCTGGGTGCTGCGCGAGCGCGGCTCAGGGACGCGGCAGGTTTTCGAGGACGCGCTTGCCGGATTCGGGGTCGATCCGGGGCGGCTCGAGGTGCGCCTGGAACTGCCGTCAAACGAGGCGGTGTGTGCGGCGGTGGAAGCGGGCGCCGGGGCAACCGTCATTTCACGGCTGGTGGCGGCGACGGGAATCGCGTCGGGCTCGCTGGTGGAACTGCCGCTAGCTTTTCCCGAGCGCAGGTTCACTGTGTTGCGCCACGGCGACCGCCATCGTTCACGGGCGGAAGCGGCCTTGCTGGAACTGATCCAGGCGCCGCCACCGGGTTGAGCCAGCAGGGGCACCGTTCAA
>Ga0302320_10019620_pt1 | contig 13553 bp, 9 predicted proteins | sample Bog_T0_3_FD_202130 | JGI IMG/M metagenome (GOLD analysis project Ga0302320, IMG submission 202130) | Peat permafrost microbial communities from Stordalen Mire near Abisko, Sweden - Bog_T0_3 | ecosystem: Environmental > Terrestrial > Soil > Wetlands > Peat | place: Sweden: Abisko, Stordalen Mire...
ACTGGATCAAAGAACAAAGCAACAATAATCGAGCAACGCCGACCGGACTACTGGAGGTTTGTTGATCAAAACAAATAGACAACAAACATGAAAACCGGCCGATACGTCCTTGAAAAGCACGACAAACAGAATCGAAACCGTTCCATTGCCTGGCTCACCGCAATTTTGGTCGCGGCGGGCTGGAGCGTAAATGCGGATCAAATACAAACCAATGCACCGCCCGCGCAACCAACTGCCGCCAAATCTGACGGGAAAGGAGCGCCACTGCCGCTGCATCAAATCGAAGGCAACGGCGGCATCTTTGCCACGCTGTCGGCTTACATTGTCAATCCACCGCGCAACGGCGAGCCGGTTGGACGACCGAGCGTCGGGTTCGCCTACGTCAACCTCGGCTCCGATAAAAACCTCGAAGCGTTGACGCTCACTGAATCGCCGTTCAAACGTCTGGAACTCGGCTACGGCTGGGATCATCTCGGCCTGGGAAATCTGCCACTGGCGTTGCGAAACGCGGGACTGGTCAATTATCACCAGGACGAGGTGCAACTGCACAACTTCAACGCGCGCTTCCAGATTCTGAAAGAGGGCGAATTCGACCAGAAATGGATTCCGGCGGTCACCGCCGGCGTGCATTACAAATACAACGACGGCATCAACGAGGTAAGAAGCGAAGTCACAAAGGATGCAGGCGCTGACTTGCTCGGCAACGCCGGGCTCTCGCGCAAACAAGGCGTGGATTACACGCTCTACGCCTCGAAAATGTTCACGCAACTGCCGCGACCGGTGTTGCTCGAACTCGGCGGGCGCGCGACCAAGGGCGTCTGGGAAGGTTTGGGCGGGTTCACGGACAGTTACCGAGCTGTCTTTGAAGGCAACGTGGTTGTGTTCGTCACCGGCAATTTCGCGCTGGCGGCGGAATACAAAGAACAGCCGCGGAATTACCAGGCCATCGGCAGTTTGGTGCGCAGGGAAGGCGACTGGTGGACGATTGACGCCGCTTACGTCGTCAACAAGCACCTGACGCTCGCGGCGGGCTACGGCCACTTCGGCGATGTGTTGAACGAGGAAGCCAACGGTGTCTGGGGTATCACGACCAAATGGGAATTCTAAAAACCAAAACGATTCAGGCTGGAGGAGGCATCGGCGGTCGCCTTTGCGGCAACGTGGTTCCTACGCGCGCACCGTTTTGCGCCGCCGGACCGCCTCCAGCCCAACCCCAAAAAATCACATTTAACCACTAAATCAAATGTCACGCATCTTTAACGACATCACTGAAACCATCGGCAATACCCCGCTCGTGCGGCTAAACCGCACGGCGAAGAAACATGGAGCGGTAGCCGACGTGCTGCTTAAACTCGAATTCTTCAATCCGCTTTCCAGCGTGAAAGACCGTATCGGCATCGCCCTGATTGACGCTGGACTGAAGGCCGGGAAGATCAAACAGGACACTGTCATTATTGAACCGACCAGCGGCAACACCGGCATCGCGCTGGCGTTCGTCGCGGCGGCGAAGGGATTGAAATTGATCCTGACCATGCCTGAAACCATGAGCCTGGAGCGGCGCAAGCTGTTGAAAATCCTCGGGGCAAAGCTCGTGCTCACGGAGGGTGCCAAGGGCATGAAAGGCGCCATTGCCAAGGCCGAGGAATTGAACAAACAAATTCCCAACAGCTTTATTCCCCAGCAATTTTCAAATCCGGCCAACCCGGAAATTCATCGCAAAACCACCGCCGAGGAAATCTGGCGCGATACCGATGGCAAGGTGGATTTCATCGTGGCCGGTGTGGGCACCGGCGGCACCATCACCGGGGTGGCGGAAGTCATCAAGCAACGCAAGCCGTCTTTCAAGGCCGTTGCCGTTGAGCCGGCCAAGTCACCGGTGATTTCCGGCGGTGCACCTGGGCCGCACAAATTGCAAGGCATCGGTGCGGGATTCATTCCCGTCAACCTCAACACCAAGATCGTGGACGAGGTCATCAAGGTGGACGAGGCGGATTCCGGCCCGGTTTCCAAGGAGGTCAACCAGCTCGACGGCATACCTGTCGGCATCTCCAGCGGTGCGGCTATCTGGGCGGCATTGCAGGTCGCCAAACGTCCCGAGAACAAGGGCAAGACCATTGTCGCCATCGTGCCGTCGTCCGCCGAGCGTTATCTTTCCGCGTGGCTGTTCGCCGACGTCAACACGGACCCGGACGACATCAGTAATCTGGTTTTACAAGTTGCGTAATTGCATTCAATTCAATCCCCAATATCATCAGCAACCAAAGAGCCACATACATTATGAGCACACAAACAAAAGGTCTTAACACACTGGCGCTGCACGCCGGACAGGTTCCCGATCCCACCACCACTGCGCGCGCCGTGCCGATTTACCAGACGACGTCTTACGTCTTCAAAAACACCGACCACGCGGCGAATCTTTTTGCGCTGAAAGAGTTCGGGAACATCTACACCCGCATCATGAACCCGACCACCGACGTCTTCGAGCAGCGCATCGCCGCGCTGGAAGGAGGCACCGGCGCATTGGGCGTTGCTTCCGGTTCGGCGGCCATCACTTTTGCCTTGCTGGCCATCACCCGGCTGGGTGACGAAATCGTTGCGGGCAACAATCTTTACGGCGGCACCTACCAACTCTTCCATTACACTCTGCCCAAGCTGGGCCGCACGACGAAGTTCGTCAATTCCCGCGACCCGGAAGCGTTCCGCAAGGCCATCACGCCAAAAACTCGCGTGATTTACATCGAGACCATCGGCAACCCGAAACTCGACGTGCCGGATTTTGAGGCGATTGCAAAAATTGCGCATGAGGCCGGACTTCCGCTCGTGGTGGACAATACGGTCGGCGTTGGGCTGGTGCGGCCGTTTGATCACGGTGCGGACATCATTGTCACCTCGGCCACAAAATATGTCGGCGGTCACGGCACGTCCATCGGCGGCGTCATCGTGGACTCCGGCAAGTTCAAGTGGAACAACGGCAAATTCCCGGAATTTACTGAACCCGATCCAAGCTATCACGGCCTGGTTTATTGGGACGCCTTGAGCAACGTGCCCGGCATGGGCAACGTAGCCTTCATCCTGAAAGTTCGCGTGACGTTGCTGCGTGACATCGGCGCGGCGTTGAGTCCATTCAACTCGTTCCTCTTTTTGCAGGGACTAGAAACCTTGCCGCTCCGCCAGAAACAACATTCCGCCAACGCGCTCGAAATCGCCAAATGGCTCAAGTCGCATCCGTTGGTGACCTGGGTGACTTATCCCGGCCTGCCGGACGATCCGAGCCATAAGATCGCCGCGAAATATCTGAAGCTTGGCTTCGGAGGTCTGGTCGGCTTTGGCGTCAAAGGCGGACTGGAAGCGGGCAAGAAGTTCATCAATGCGGTAAAGTTGCTCTCGCACCTCGCCAACATCGGCGACGCCAAATCGCTGGTGATCCATCCGGCTTCGACAACGCATTCACAGTTGACGCCAGCCGAGCTGGAAGAAACCGGCGCGACACCCGATTATATCCGGCTCTCCGTCGGCTTGGAGGATGTGGCCGACATCAAGGCCGACATCGAGCAGGCGTTGCAGTCATCACAGAAATAAGTTCCGCGCACCGGCGAGAACCGTGAAACTCGCCGGTGCCGCGCTGCTCGCCCAACTTGCCAAAGTCCAATGGCCAAAGACAATTTCGAAAGCAGCGACACGGTTCGCACCGCGCAACCGTTGCGTTATGCGAAGAGTATCACGCTCGACGAGCCTCTCGGTTTGGAGTCCGGCGGCACTCTGCCCGGCGTTACCGTGGCTTTTGAAACTTACGGAAAACTCAATGAAGCCGGCGACAATGCCATTCTGATCTGCCACGCCATCAGTGGTGATTCACATGTTGCTAAACATAACGACGCGGACGATCCTGGCTGGTGGGATATTCTCGTCGGATCGAGCAAGCCGGTGGACACCAGCCGTTTTTTCGTGGTTTGTCCAAACCTTCTGGGCGGCTGTCGCGGCACAACCGGGCCGGGCAGCATCAATCCGGCGACCGGCAAACCTTACGGACGGGATTTTCCGACCATCACCATCGGCGACATGGTGGAAGTTGAACGCCGTTTGCTGGATCGGCTTGGCATCAGCCAGCTCGTCGCGGTCATTGGTGGTTCCATTGGTGGACATCAGGTGTTGACTTGGGCCACTCGGCATCCGGATCGTTTGCGTGGCGCGGTGGTGCTGGCCAGCTCACCACGGCTGACCAGCCAGGCGCTGGCGTTTGATGTGGTGGGGCGAAACGCCATTCGCCGCGATCCGCATTATCATGGCGGACAGTATTACGACAAGCCGCACGGGCCTGCCGTCGGCCTCGCACTGGCGCGGATGATCGGCCATATCACCTATCTTTCGGCGGAAGCCATGAGCCAGAAATTTGAGGGCGACCGGCTGCATCCGCGCGAAGAAGCAATTGAGTTTGAAAAAACCTTTTCCGTCGGCTCCTATCTCGGCCACCAAGGAACGAAGTTCGTGGAGCGCTTCGATGCGAACAGTTACCTCACGCTGTCGCTGGCGATGGATTTGTTTGATCTGGGCGGAACGCCGGACCAACTAGCGGCAAATTTCCGTCCCGCGCGCTGCCGCTGGCTGGTGTTGAGTTTTTCCAGCGACTGGCTGTTCCCGCCCGGCCAGTCCCGCGAAATTGCGAATGCGCTGATTCATAACAACGCCGCCGTGAGCTACTGCAACATCCAAAGCGATTGCGGCCATGACGCGTTTCTGTTGCCGGACGATTTTGATCGTTACGGTGAAATGATTCACGCCTTCATCCACAACCTCGCCCCCGCGCCGCACGCTCCGGGCGTCGCGAAGGATGAGTTGCCCGGACCCACCAGCATTTTTCATGAGCGCCGGCTCGACTACGACCGCATTGTGGAATTGATTCCGCCAAGTGTGAGCGTGCTGGATCTCGGCTGCGGCAGCGGCCGGTTACTCGCGCGGCTCAAACATCAAGGACGAGGGCGTCTTGTCGGTGTCGAACTGAACGAGCGAAAGATTTTGGGCGCTCTTCAGCGGAATCTGGATGTCATTCAGGCTGACCTGAACGAAGGCTTGCAGACGTTTGCCGACAAACAATTCGACTGCGTAGTGCTCTCGCAGACGTTGCAGGCGGTGAAGGACGTTGAAGGGGTGATTGCCGAGATGCTCCGCGTGGGCGCGACGTGCATCGTCAGTTTTCCCAATCTGGCGTTTCACAAGCTGCGCCGCATTCTCGCGGAGGAAGGCCGTGCGCCGCGCGCTTACGGCTGGCTGCGGGATAAATGGTATGACACAGCAGACATTCGCTTTCTTTCGATCGCGGATTTTGAAGACTTCTGCCACGAGAAGGGACTTCACATCCAGCGTCGCATTGCTCTCAACACGGAGGCGGGCAAGGAAATCACCGAGGATGCGAACCGGGACGCCGATCTTGCCATCTTTGTGCTCAGTCGCAACGAAGAACACTAGGAGAAACCAGGGACGCCACACGTTCCTCCGGCATCAATCTCGTGGGCGCAGAAGTGCCAGCAAGAGTGCCAGCAAATCAAGTTTGGTGAGGGTTAAATTGAGTAAAAAAAAGTCGGACGGAGTTATGCTTGACATAAAACGTAACCATCTTATAGTCAAGACATCAGCGATGCCATAGGCAGTTGATTTTAAGGAGCTTGTGGGTTTCGGGGTTGTGCAATCCCGGCCATTGGCTCCATTCCTAACTGTTTTTGCAGTAGTGGTTTAGGGGTCGCGGCGGCCAAAACGGACACCAAATTGGTGTCCGGCGTGAATTAAGCGTAACGGATTCCTACTCTCCCGTTACTCTTACGCGCTTTGGGATTGTCTTCTGATATCTTCGCGGTTGCGTGAAAAATCCTATGGAAACACGTTACCGCTTGTTTCGTCACGGCGTTCGCGGCGGAACTTTTTATTGCGTGGACACCAATCTTCACCAACATCGCGTAGTCCACGTCCGCACCAAACGCATCATGGATTCAAAATGATACAATACCTGTGAACTCGTTATCTTGACAGCAGACATGGGCCAAATGATAATGGTTGTTTGATTTTTCGGATAAACCGCCACTTTATGAAAGTTGCCAGACCAAAAGCCGTGACCGCCAGCACCGCGGTGCCGCGCGGACTTTTCTTTGCCGTGCTGCTTGCGGGGCTTTTGGCCGTGCTTTTCTGGAAAAGTTTTTTGCCGGGTTATGTCCACTTCTCCAATGACGGCCCGCTTGCCCAGCAGAATACCGCCTGGGCCCGGCTCCCCGGCGCTTTCACCGGAATTTGGGGCGACTTGAACGACATTGGCGGCAGCGGCGGCTCGCTTGCGCCGGATTTGTGCACGCTTCTCCGCTGGCTGGCGGGTCCCGTCGGTTACTCAAAGTTCCTCGCCCCGTTCGCGCTGTTCATTCTGGGCCTCGGTGCCTGGGCTTTTTTCCGGCAGTTAAAATTTTCACCGCTGGCGGCAACACTTGGCGGATTGGCGGCGGCGTTGAACTCGGCCTTTTTTTCGACCGCGTGCTGGGGCGTGGCTTCGCAGCAAATCGCCATCGGCTTCAGCTATTTCGCGCTCGCGCTGATAGTGTCCAACACGCCGGAAACGCCCGCGCTGACCCGCTGGGTGCGCTGGGTGCTGGCCGGGCTTGCGGTTGGCTTCAATGTCATGCACGGCTCGGACATCGGCGCGATCTTCAGCGTGTTCATCGCGGCGTTCGTGCTGTTCAAGACGCTGGTGGATGAATCCGGCTCTATCGCTGTAAAATTGGCCCGCAGTGTCGGTCGCGTGGCGGTCATCGCATTGTTCGCGGGATTCATAGCTTGGCAGGCCATAGTCTCGCTCCTCGGCGTCGCCGTCACCGGCATCGCCGGAACCGGTCAGGACGCGGAAAGCAAGGCAAGGCAATGGAACTTTTGCACGCAATGGAGCCAGCCGAAAATTGAAACGCTCGGTTTGTTCGTGCCTGGATTGTTCGGCTACAAAATGGACACGCCGAACAATATGGCAGTTTTTCAGGACGCCTATCGCGGTGGAGCTTACTGGGGCGCAATCGGGCGCGACCCGGTGCTGGATGAATATTTTGCAAATGGCGCGAAAGGCACGATGCCGCCTCATCAATTCATACGCCAAACTGGCGGCGGCGATTATGCAGGCATTTTGGTCGCGCTGCTGGCCGCATGGGCGGTGGCCCAATCGTTTCGCCGGCAAAATTCCGTCTTCGGCGACAACCAGCGGCGGATGATTTGGTTTTGGTTCGCCCTGGTGGCCATTTCCGTGCCGCTGTCATTTGGACGGTTTGGATTTTTGGGCGGCTATCCATACCGGTTGCTTTATGATCTGCCGGGCGCCTCCTTGATCCGGAATCCGACCAAATTCATTCTGATTTTTTCGTGGGCAATCGTGGTTTTGTTCGCCTATGGCGTCCAGGGATTGAGCCGGCGTTATCTGGAAACCTCCGCGGCGAACATAAAATCCTCCATCTCGCAATTCCAAAGCTGGTGGAAAAATGCCGGCGGTTTCGACCGCAAATGGACTTTGGGCTGTGTCTTTACGTTTGCTGGCAGCGTCCTGGCGTGGCTGGTTTATGCCTCGCAAAAACCGGCGCTCATCAGCTACCTGCAAACCGTCGAGGCTCCCGGCGACCCAAAGGAAATTGCCGCGTTCAGTGTCGGGCAGGCTGGTTGGTTCCTTTTATTTTTCGCGCTGGCGATCAGCATCGCTGTTCTCATCATCGCCGGGATTTTTTCCGGCAAGCGCGCGAAGCTCGGCGGCATTCTGCTCGGAGTGCTGCTGATCGTGGATATGGGGCGTGCGAACCTGCCATGGATTACGCACTGGGATTACAAGCAAAAGTATGCCAGCAACCCCGTCGTGGACATTCTCCGCGACAAGCCTTACGAGCACCGTGTTGTTGATTTGCGGTCCGACTCGCTCTTCGAACAGCTTTATGCGATTGAATGGGTGCAGCAACTTTTCCCGTATTACAACATCCAGTCTCTCGACCTCGTGATGAGGCCCCGCGTAGGATCGGACTTGGAAACTTATGAAATGGCCTTTATCCAGCCCAGTCTCCTTGCCCGGCACTGGCAGTTGACCAACGTCCGCTATCTGCTTGGTCCGGCGAGCTATCTTGACTCATTGAACCAACAGCTCGACCCGGCACAAAAACGTTTTCGCATCGCAGAGAGGTTCGACGTCGCGCCCAAGCCCGGCATTGAACAGGCTACAAAACTTGAAGAACTGACTGCCATGCCGGGCGACAACGCCCCCTACGCGCTCTTTGAATTCACCGGCGCGCTGCCGCGGGCCAGACTCTATTCCAACTGGCAGTTGCCAATGAACGACAAGACCGCCGTGAGTGGATTGACCAGGACCAATCTGGGCGACGGTGGATGGGCGTTGTTGCAGCAGGTTGGCACAAATGATTTTCTCACGCTGAATGCGTTGATCTCGCCTGCATTCGACCCGTGGCAAACCGTGTTGCTGGCCGAGTCACAGGCGGTGCCGAATCCTCCGGCTGCTGTTACAAATGAAAATTCCGGCACCGTCGAGTTCACCAGCTACGCGCCCACGGACATCAAGTTCCACACGCAGGCCGCCACGCCCACCGTGCTGCTGCTCAACGACCAGTATGACCCGCACTGGCGCGTGACCGTGGACGGCAAACCCGCGCCGCTGCTCCGCGCCAACTTCATCATGCGCGGCGTGTATTTGCCAGTGGGCGAGCATGCGGTTGAATTTCAATTCAGCCTGCCCATCAAACCGCTTTATGTGACGTCGGCGGCCATGGCCGTCGGAATTCTTTTGTCCGGCATCCTGGTTTTTCTGACTCGCAAACCGCAAACTCCCGTAAAAAGTTAAATCCGCATGAAAATCCTCATCACCGGCGGTGCCGGTTATCTCGGTTCCATCCTCACGCCCACGCTCCTCGCGCAGGGGCATGAAGTCACCGTGCTCGACAATTTTTATTTCAACCAGAACTCGTTGCTCGACTGCTGCCAGTTCGAGAAATTCCAGGTTGTCCGTGGCGATTGCCGGGAGGAGTCCGTCGTCAAGCCACTCGTCGCCAAGGCCGATTTGATCATCCCGCTCGCCGCTCTCGTCGGCGTGCCGCTCTGCAACACCGACGCCATCGCCACGAAAACGACCAACCAGGAAGCGGTCGAAATGATTTGCCGCCTCGCGGGCAAACAGCAGTGGGTCATCATGCCCGTCACCAACAGCGGCTACGGCGTCGGCGAAAAGGGAAAATTCTGCACCGAAGACACGCCGCTCAAACCGATTTCCACTTACGGCGTCACCAAGGTCAGGGCCGAGGAAGCCGTGCTCGCGCGCGAAAACAGCATCAGCTTCCGCCTCGCCACCGTGTTCGGCTGCGCGCCGCGCATGAGGATGGATTTGCTCGTGAACGATTTTGTTTATCGCGCCGTCCATGACCGCGCGGTGCTGATTTTTGAGGGCCATTTCAAGCGCAATTACATCCACATCCGCGACGTGGCCCGGGCGTTTCTGCACGGCATCGCCAGTTTCGAGAAGATGAAAGGCAAGCCTTACAACGTCGGCCTTGACGATGCGAACCTTTCCAAGCTCGAACTCTGCGCCGTGATTCAAAAGCACCTGCCGAAGTTCGTTTTTGTCGAGGCGCCGATTGGCGAGGACCCGGACAAGCGCGATTACATCGTGAGCAACGCGCGCATCGCCGCGACCGGTTTCAAGCCGGAATGGGGCTTGGACCGCGGCATCACGGAACTCATCAAGGGTTTCACCATTTTGCGGAACACGATTTACTCAAACGTCTGACCGAGTGTCGTCGTGAGCGTTACGCCCGAAAAAATCACCGCCGTCATCCTCGCCGGCGGCTTTGGAAGGCGCATCCAGCATTTGCTACAGGACATTCCGAAACCAATGGCGCCGGTGAATGGCAGGCCGTTCCTCGAATGGGTCGTCCACTATCTGGCCGCGCAGAAAATTCGGCGCGTGATTCTGTCCACCGGCCATCTGGCGGAAACAATTGAAAAGCATTTTCAATCACAGCCCGTCAAAAATGTTCGCGTGACTTGCGTTCCCGAAACCAAGCCGCTGGGAACGGCGGGCGGATTTCTGAACGCGATCCGAGGCAAGGCTGATGGTGGCCGCCCGCAAGGGCCGGCATGGCTGGTGCTGAATGGCGACTCGCTTGCGCCCGCGCCGCTGGACAAAATGTTTGCATCGCTCGACGAACCGGAAATGGCCGGCGCAATCCTCGGCGTCCGCGTCGCCGATGCTTCGCGTTTCGGAACCATTCTGCAAAATGCCGCCGGCGATTTGACCGGCTTTAACGAAAAGAAGCCGGGCGTGGGCGTTATCAACGCCGGAGTTTATCTGTTCCGCGCCTCCACAATTGATTCCTTCCCCGACAAAACGCCGTTGAGTTTTGAGACGGAAGTCTTCCCGGCGCTGGTTGCGGGCCGTGTCCGATTGAAAGTTTGCGTGACGGGCGCGCCGTTTTTAGATATAGGCACTCCAGAGTCATTGCCGCTGGCGGAGGTATTCATCCGGCGGAATGCGGACTATTTTGAACCATGATCATCAGCCGGACACCATTTCGGATTTCATTTTTTGGCGGCGGGACGGATTATCCGGCCTGGTATCGCCAGCATGGCGGCGCGGTGCTGGCGGCGACCATCAACAAGTATTGCTACCTGACCTGTCGTTACCTGCCGCCGTTTTTCGAGCATCGCATCCGCGTGGTTTATTCCAAAATCGAGGACTGCCAGCGGCTGGATGAAATCAAACATCCTTCGGCGCGCGAGGCGCTGCGCTTTCTCAAAATGGCGCGCGGCGTGGAGATCCACCACGACGGCGACCTGCCGGGACGCAGTGGCATGGGTTCGAGTTCGGCGTTCACCGTCGGTTTGTTGCACGCACTCCATTCGCTCCAAGGGCAGGCTGTCGGCAAAAAGCAGCTCGCCGACGAAAGCATCCATCTCGAACAGGAGGTTTTGAAGGAAACAGTCGGTTCACAAGACCAGGTTTGCGCGGCCTACGGCGGCGTCAACCGGATTAACTTCCTCCAAAACGGCGACTTCTCGGTGCAACCGATGACATTGCCGCGCGAACGGCTGGAAGTCCTGAATTCCTATCTGATGCTGTTTTACACGGGCATCAAACGGACGGCGTCGGACGTGGCTGGGAGTTATGTCGCGGCCATGGGCGACCGCGCGGATCTGCTCAACCAGATGCGGGATTATGTCGAGCAAAGTTGCGCGATTCTGAACAGCAACCAGGATTTGACGGCGTTCGGTGAACTGTTGCACCAGGCGTGGCTGACCAAACGCGGGTTGAGTGAAAAAGTTTCCAACGCGGAAGTGGACGGGCTTTACGCCGAGGCGCGCGCGGCGGGGGCGCTTGGCGGAAAACTGCTGGGCGCGGGCGGCGGCGGCTTCATTTTGCTGTTCGTCCCGCCGGCGCGGCAGGCCAAAATCAAGCGGCTGTTCAACCGGCTCATCAACGTGCCGATCAAATTCGAATTCACCGGCAGCCAGATTGTTTTTTTTGATTTGGAGGAGGATTACTCGGAACACGACAAGGCCCGCATGAAGCAGCAAATCGAATCGTTCCGCGAATTGGATCCCGGATCGCCGCTCGCTTCCGCCTGAAATGTATGGCAGATTTCAAAATGCAAACGGCGGATAAAAATTTTTGGGCTGGAAAAAAAGTCCTCGTCACCGGTGCGTCGGGCTTTGTCGGCGCCAATCTGGTTCCGCTCCTGAAAGAGCGCGGCTGCGAGTTGATCACGCCGTCGCATCACGATTTTGATCTGACCGAGCAGGCGCAGGTGCGCCGTTTGTTTCAGGAATTCAAGCCGGAGATGGTGCTCCACCTCGCGGCGCGCGTCGGCGGCGCGCTGGCAAACAAGGAATTTCCGGCGGATTTCGGTTACAAAAATCTCGTCATGGGCGCGACGGTGCTGCACGAAAGCCGGCTCGCGGGCGCGCGGAAATTCATCACGCTCATCGGCGCGTGCAGCTATCCGGAACACGCGCCCAGTCCCATCAAGGAAACCACGCTGTTCTATGGAATGCCATTCGCCGGCAGCGCGTCCTATTCGCTCGCCAAGGCGATGAGCGTGGTGCTCACGCGGGCGTATCGCCAGCAGCACGGCTTCAACGCGATTGTCCTGGTGCCGGGAAACATTTACGGGCCGCACGACAATTTTGACCTGAACAACTCGCACGTCATTCCCGCGCTGATCCGGAAATTCCTCGCGGCGAAGGCCGCAAACCAGCCGGAAGTCGCGGCCTGGGGCAGTGGAAAACCGACACGGGATTTCGTTTACATCGCCGACGCGTGTGAGGCGATTCTGGTCGCGGCGGAAAAATACGACCAGGGCGACATCATCAACATTTCCTCCGGCCAGGCGGTGAGCATCCGGGAATTGACCGAAACGGTCGCGGAGTTGACGGGCTACCGGGGCAAGGTGGTCTGGGACACTTCAAAGCCCGACGGACAAATGCACAAAAGCCTGGACACGACGCGGATGAAGGAATTGCTCGGCTGCGAATGCCGCACCACTTTGCGCGACGGCCTCAAAAAGACCATCGAATGGTTTCTTGCCAACCCGTCCGGCTTGAGGCTTTAGCCGCTGAACTTGACGGTGACCGCGCGCACGTTAATCTGTCCGGAATCTAACAACCCAAATGAGAAGCAAAACTTTGCCGGCCAAAGAAAAAGAAGAGTTTCCGCAAGACTGGCCGCTGATGAAAAACAACATCACGCGCGCCGACCTCGACTGCATCGTCAATTTTCTTAAAAAAGACGCGCCGATCCTGACGCAGTCGTCCGAAGTCGGCGCATTTGAAAAGGAATGGTCGGAGTGGCTCGGCGTCAAACACAGCGTCTTCGTCAACTCCGGCTCGTCGGCGAACCTCATCACGCTCGCAGCGCTTCGCGAAAGATTCGGCGGCGGTGAAATCATCGTGCCGACGCTGACGTGGGTATCGGACATCGCGGCGGTTTTGCAAAACGGCTTCGACCCGGTTTTTGTGGACATCAACCCGCGCACGCTCGGCATGGACACGAAGCAAGTCGTAAAAAAAATCTCCCGAAAAACGCGCGCGGTCTTCATCACCCACATCCTGGGCTACAACGCGCTGGATGATTATTTGATCGCCGAACTGCAAAAACGGAAAATCCCCCTCATCGAGGACGTTTGCGAGTCGCACGGCGCGACGTTCAAGGGGAAAAAGCTTGGCAGCATCGGACAGCTTTCGAACTTTTCGTTCTACTACGCGCACCACATGAGCACCATCGAGGGCGGCATGGTCTGCACCGACGACGCGGAGTTTTATGAAATGCTCCGGATGTTCCGCTCGCATGGCATGGTGCGCGAAAGCAAATCCGACGCGCTGAAGAACCGCTACAAGTCCGAATGGCCGGATCTGAATCCAGATTTCATCTTCGCGTTTCCCGCTTACAACCTCCGAAGCACCGAAATCAACGCGGTGCTCGGGCGCGCGCAGTTGAAAAACCTCGACGGGCACAACCGGCTCCGCACGCGTAACCTGGACTGCTTCCTCGACAA
>Ga0302320_10019625_pt1 | contig 13552 bp, 10 predicted proteins | sample Bog_T0_3_FD_202130 | JGI IMG/M metagenome (GOLD analysis project Ga0302320, IMG submission 202130) | Peat permafrost microbial communities from Stordalen Mire near Abisko, Sweden - Bog_T0_3 | ecosystem: Environmental > Terrestrial > Soil > Wetlands > Peat | place: Sweden: Abisko, Stordalen Mire...
TTCCTATTACTAGCCACCTTATGGAAGTAAGCTGTGTTGGCGTCCCCCTCTTTTAACCATTTATCCCTTGATCTTTGTCTCCATTTGGTTGTTTCAGTCTGGTAAATGCCCAGCAAACAGGTCAGCCTTTAGGTTAGAAAGGGAATCAAGTTCTTCAGGGAGTAGGTCTCTTTGTTCCATTACCTCCTCCCATTCCTGAAGCTGATGATGGAGCTGAGCAATTTTGCTTTTGGTTTCACCATTTAGATTGGCACTCCACCCTTTGAGGCATCTTTGCATGTGTTGCATTTTTCTTCTCTACCAGGCAGCTATATCACTGCCCAGAGGAACTTCATTCCACAACTTTTCAATCTTGTCTCTAAGATCAGGCTGGGTCAGCCAGGTTTGTTAAAATCTTTTTTATTTTTTGGGGTTTTTCTGTGGTTGGCTGGGGATGTGGAGAACTAGAGGGTTGTGGTCAGAGATAAATCAGGGTAATAGAGAGACAGTGCAATTTGGGTGTAGGAGGTCCCAGCTGTCATCAGTAAAGAATCTTTCAAGGAGAGCCATAGAAAGGCCCCCTCTGGCCCAAGTGTAAAGTCTACCCCCTAGTTTGATCTCATTGAGCCCAATATCATGGATCATCTTAAAAAAACCTCTGCTTTTATTAGTATTTAAGGTGACTCCTCCCCTCTCCCCTCTTTTTATAATGGCATTGAAGTAACCTCCAATTACCCAGGGAACATTCCACATAGCTCTAAGGCTCCTAAGCTCAGCCCAGAAGGGGTCTCTGGCCTCATTACCAGTTGGTCCATAAACACTTGTAAAGACCCAAGTTTGGCTATCAGTTTTGTTTTTAAGGTAAAAAGAAAAAGAATACTTTCAATGGCCCAGAATGTAAAATTTGGAGTCATCTACTCCTAGAATTTCTCTACCAGAGGAACCATTGGAGGGTTGGGTAATCCACCAGTTGATTTGGGTTGTAAGACTGTCCAGGAATCTCTTTGAGCACTCCTCTTTTTTGGATTCCTGGATAGCCACCACATCTGTCTTATGCAGGTAAACCATCTCTCTTAGTCTTTGTCTTTTTTCAGCCCCGCCTCTAGCATTCCAACTAAGAAAGTTCATTTGGCTGGTGTAAGGTCACCTTGCCTGGAAAGCCAGGCTAAAGCTTGCTTTTTACTGGGTTTTTTGGCTTGAACCCTTTCAATCACCCCTTGAAGAATTTGCACTAGCTCTTCAGCATGCATGGTTCTCAGTTCTTGGACCAGACCTATCCTATCTCCCTCAGTGACCCCCATGCTAATGCCCAATTTTTCTAAGAGGTAGCCCTGTTGAGCATAAGTTAATTTAGAAAAGGGGAATAGGGTAAGGAGGCCCATACCTGAAGTGGAGGCAGTGGTCAAAGGGAGTTGCTGATTGGACCCTCCTTCAGAGTCAGATGACACCAGGACTGGACAATTCTCTTCATCTCCTCGTTCTTCATCAGCTTGGAAAGCATCAATTACTGGGTCTGTCAGCTCCTCTTCATGAACCCAGCCATGTGGAGTGCCACCATCACCATTATAGCCTACCTGGAGCCTGTTGCGAAGAGCTTGCAAAGGTGCCAAGGTTGCCTGAATAGGAGTGGGGGTTTATGGCGCCTTCCCCTTGGCTGGCGGGATCACTACTTTTGAGTTAACTAATAAAAAAGCTGGGTATATGCCAAAATCAGACAGGAAAAAAGGTAGGAAGAGGTGATTGAATTGGGTTATCCGAAGGGAAAGCCATCCCATAAGAAAAGTTATATAAAATATCTCTTTTTTTATATAGTTTTTGCCCCTTAGTGACCACGTCGTGGAGAAGAACTATAGCGTACTAAGCAACTACACCAGTTCACTGGTAGGGACTCAATCTACCCTACAAGCCCATTTATCCTATCTTATGAAATTGAGAGTTAGCGCTCCGGAACCAGAAAGATGTCAAATAGAAAATCTAGTTCTAATTGAACTGGCTTCGATTCATGCTCCATCTATCCCACAAGTTATATAGCTTATTATGGCACCTGATATGCTATAAACGATAAAAAAGGAGAAATAGAGCAGTCGGGAGTAAGCGGCACTTTTTTCAAGCATTTCTATTTCTTTCTTTCCATTTTCCGTTAACAATAAAGCTTTTCACTTTACTTCCCATTGGAAGAGCCTAGTTCGTATTGTACCACCGGGTAATGTTTGAAAGTATACCTCCCTCCTTCTCAGGAATTAATATCGGCTTTAGCATACACATCTTCAGGATGGGGTAGTTCCACCTTCTTGACCTATATAAAAATAGTAGCAAGGCTAGCATAGGCAGTTGGTACTTGGAATTTCATAAAAAAAAGAAGTTTTTGAAGAAAAAGCAAATAAAAAATGTATGAGCGGATAGATCAAGAAAATTCTGTAGAGAGCTTCTTTTTCCAATTTCTATTTTTTTATGAGAATTATAAGGGAAAACATAGAGGTATAAAGGTGTTTTCAAAGCAGTGCAAAGGAGTCAATCTGGGAATGCCTATTTACCCCTGAGAATTGAAAGATTTAGCAATGTCACTTTCATGATTGACCAAAAGAATGAAAATAAAGTGCAAAAATAACATTACCATTGCTATGAAAAATTCTTCCTTCGATTTAGTCTGCAATAAACATCAGAGCATCGAGAAACTGAAAATTAGAAAGAAACCACAAGAATGAAAAAGTATTCGAGACGCTTCGACAAAAAAGTAATGTTCATAACACAAAAGAACAACCATCTCCTTTAATTGATTGATCAGTAAGCAAAGTGTGCAGATGATAATACCGAGCGATATTATTTGAAAAGGCGATGCCACTCATATCTTTCTTTTTCCTCCTCCAATTAGAAACCACATTTCTCTTACGTTGAGATAGACTCTGCGGGTAGTTGAACTGGGTTTTGTAGCAAGTTTTCCTTTTGTCGCAAGTTTGCTTCCAGGTGTGCTCCCATAGTCCACATCATCAGGGTCAAGATAGGGACTCTTCACTCTAACTCTACTGGTACTAAACCCCTTGTAGTTTTGGCTCAAGACTTCAACTTCATTCATGAATCGGTCCCTAAAATCCCGATAAGAAATATCTCAAAAAAACAAAGCCCGTTGTTCCTGGTTCGATACAAATGGAGAAAGCACTGTGACCTCTCTCTCAGAACTACTTGCCCCGGGTTTCTCCACCTCTTAAACACCAGCCTTCTTGATGCGCTTAGCTTTGGGGATTTCAACTGGTAACAAATCATCGTTGTCCGAGCTCACCCCGGTCTTTTCTGGGCACTTTTTTCCTCATTTTTTTCCCGGTATTATCAATCCCAGAAGAACTAGGAGGAATAATAAGAAGGTTTTATGGAGTGGTTTCCCGAGAAATTCCAAAAATTAGCTTCTCTCATTGAGCTTACTTGTGCTCCACTAAAGGAAAAATAAGCTTTCTCTTCTTGTCAGCTTCTTCAGCATTCTTAACCACTCCTTCACCACACTTAACCTCAACTTCTATAGTGGCTGCACCCTGCCTTCCGGTTTCAGTAAACCCAGACTCCCCTGACGATGAACCAGATAATTTTGCACTGACCTAGAGAGTTTCAATTCCCTTTCGATTCTATCTTCCATTTCTATAATAAGAGCCTCTTTACTAGGGGTAGGTGTATAACCATAAGTTACGGCTAGGGACTACAGGTGTGAAATCCTTGCTATTACTCTGCTTGCTAGCAATAAGCAAATTCTGTTTCAATTTTTATGTTGGTAAGAGTGTATACTAGGTTATTTCAAAGTTATTTAAAAGCATTCCCATTTTAGGATCATGACCTAAGATTTCAGTGGTACATGTCAGCACCTGACCTCACCAGTACATACAGTATGGATACACTATGGCATTTGTTCCCGCTTTGGTTTGCGGCCTTATTTTTTATAGGTAAACTATGGTATTTGAAACATTGAAACTCCCCCTCTATTTGGCTATGAAAAATTACGAATAGAATAAAAGCCGTAGGTACAGGAAGAGAATAGTAGCAAGAGGCGAGGGACGAGCACCGGGTAGGGATTCTGGGGAATAAGTTACGGACGAAAAACAAGAAAGAAGTAGCTCTACTCTAAAGCAAGGGCGTTAGCACTCGGGTAGAAATAAATACTCTATCCAGGGTCAAAAGATGTATACAAGGAAAAGGAAAGAAGTCAAGCGTTTATTACTTTGAAAAAGACGAATCCCAACATGGAAAGGATAGAGGACTTCATCTTTCCCTTGGCTGCTTTTCTAGCGTTCTAAATGAGGAAGTCAGGGATTGTCTCATCCAAAAAAGTCCCCTTTGGTCAACGAAAGCATATAAGTCCTCGGTCCCGATACAGATGTTCAATCAGATAGGCTTCTTGGTGGTAAAGCTAGCGTATCAGTCAATGTTGTAAAAGCAAGTTTTGCTCCGTAGGCAATGGAATGTTAACCAGATGAATGAGTAGGGGGCGAGGCATTATGTACAGATTGGAGTAAGGGTAAGCAGGCAAGCAATAAAAGTCGAGAGTGATACTAAGAAAAGTTGGCAAAGTTGGCACTGAAGAACCAACGGAAATATCTAGTAAAAATATAAGGGTTTTTTACCAATAAATATCGTATAGTGAATTTCGAAGATCACCCCAACGAGTTGTACCGGTCCGGAGAATAATACCAAAAGAGGGACGCTTTACTGTCCGTCCTGACCTATCACATAGAGATCGTGTCAGTAAAAATTCCAAATCTACGGCTGAGTGAGTAGTAGATCCAATTCTCAGTGAAGAGAGAGGGAAGGGCTACTCAGCCTAATAGTCAAGTGTTGTGGACTAATCCTGTCTATTCTCCTACTATCTTTGTGAGCTGAGAGAGAGAGCTTAGGAGAAACTAAGTGAAAAAAAAGACACAGGAAAAAAGGTTTCTAATTGCGCCTGTTGGAGTTTTTCAGGTACCGAGGCTAATGCTACTTCTTTCAAACCATACAACCCCTTGGTCAAATTGTTATTTGTCAGAGACCCTGGTACACTCCGCACTCGAGCCGTGCTAAGATGCAGATTCCTCCTTCCTAGTGAACTTGAACCTGAAAGAGCACACAATCTATGTATGTGAAATTCCGGCCGTACCTGCGTGACTTCTTTCTTGGAAAGAGTTGCATCTCTTTTCGAAACAATAATTTTTACTGCCAGCCACAGAGAGCATTTGTGCCGAGCAGTTATGTTATGTGCTGGAATAGCTTCGTTATGAGTTGAAGCTGCTCTGCTACTATTTCAACGTAACGAAAGATGTTTTTCCATTCTGACACTTTGGCTTTCTTCCTACGAGGCCCCTTCACAAGGGACTCCTTCCAACCTTTCGTCAACATCTATGCATCATCCAAACTTGCTATCCTAAATATTCGTTTCAAAGAAAGAATACACAAGGTGCATATTCTCAACGTGTATATTATCATATATAAAAAAAAGATGATCAAGTCAATCTATATGTTGAACACAAGCAAGGATGCGCCGCAATCGTACACAAAAGAAAGTCGAGTACCATACACAATATGCCAAAATTGCTTAATGCTGGCCGATCACTCTGGCGCATAAACTGTTATGATCTGACTAGATAGGATAGATCTACAGGATTTCATAAGGGTTTCATAGAATGAAGGGAGGAGTTTGGGTTTCCTTATTGAATGGAGTGATAAAGGCATTTGGATTGGAAGAAGATCAGTAAAAGAATAGCCTTTGGTGGCTAGGAAAGCACAAGTTTTCTTTGTGAAGAATGATTGGAGTTCCCTAGACAAACTTGGAATAAGGGATTCCTGCACCAGCTTGACAAGCACTTCGAGGGACTGGAACTTGACATTCCTGGGGCAAGTAACCTGCCTGTTCCAATCTACTATGCCCGTTATGCCGACGACATCTTAATTGATTGGCATTCCACGAACCGAAGGAATGCACGTGCAGCCCATTAAAAACAAGCTTCGAAGAACACTTATGCGTATCTGTGACCAGTTACTCGAGTCGTCCTGGGTCGAGATCTACGCAGTTAAGATTAAAGAAATAAATAAATAAAATACACTATATATGAGTTTATGAAAGCACGGAGAAAAAGGGCTTTCCGATCACTGGAAGTAGACGGCTAGGAAATGAGGTGTGTCGTATGTGATATAGTTTGATTTTGGCCTTTTGGCTCTTATTCATACTTAATTAAGTGCTCTATTGCGGCTATTGGAGCTAGTTTTTTGCTAATGATTCGTCATAGCTACTATAAGTAAGAGTAAAATGGTTAGAAAATAGAAAATATCTTCTAGTTTGTCCATCTTTTTCGTGAATATGCACTCAACGCTCAGTATCTGTTGAGGGTAGTCTGAAGTCCGTCTTTCCCATAAGTCTAAAAAAAGAATGAAAGTAGTCGTCCAGTGGAGTGGAAAGGTTGCAGTCATCGTTCTCTGCTCCATAGCCCGCCCTAGAAAGAAGATGAAGTTGGTGTCGATCTCCAATATTATCACTCTTTCCAAATGTGAAATTCCGAATTGGAAGATTCCTCTGTCTAATAATAAAGCAAAATCCCAGAGTAAATAAAAGAAAAGGCAAAGCCAGGCTTGTGCTTAATGTGGCTAAGTCCGTTGTAGACCGTAAGAAAACCAGTGTCTGGGTCAATCCGTTAGTAGTAGTAGTTGGTTTGAATGTGAATGGGTTCCCGATGACCTACTAAGTAAATAAGTTGGCTTCTGAAAGTAGATGGTTGGATATGTAGATATGATTTGATTTCTCACTCCTTTGAAAAAAAAACACTAGTCAAAGTAGTAAAAGCTATCTAAAACTATGAAAGAAGCCGCTACGCGCCTGTCCTTCTACTAGCAATGAATCTCCTTTGATCATAAAGTCAGCTTTCTTTCTTCGGGCGAGTTCGAGACTTAAGCAAAACTCAGATTGGAGACGAATATGGTCCTTGGGTTCCCAGGAAAAATCTTCCTATTTCTTTTTTTTCTAATTGGTCAGGTGTCCTTGGAAAATCATAGAGTTACCTCATGGGGAGTAAGCCGCCCCCACGAATTATATAAATACTACGTACGGTTGCTTTAGCTTTACTCACGTCAGTGGCATATTTTCGGGTCTTAGCAAAAAAGTATTGAGTTCTTTCTAGAAATTTATATATATATTAAACCAACCGCTGCGCGCCTTTTACCAATTAATATTCTAGAAGATTAGCTTAGCGCCTTTTATCTCAACGTTTTGGAAATATCTTAGCTGATGAATTGGTAGTTTTTGTCTTTGTTTCTTTAGTACCTTTAGTAATTCCTATACCTGTCATGTTGCTTGGATTATTTACAAGTGGTATTCCAGCTCTTATTTTGGCAACCTGAGCAGCAGCTTATATAGGAGAATCCGGTCCACGTCGAAATAGTTTTTTTCTATTCAATAGACCCCTTAGGATCCCTCCTTCTATCTAACCCCTTTCCTGGGTAGGCCTCAGGTGAAGGTAAGAAAGCAAATTCACACATAGAGTTTTGAAAGGACTAGGGATTGAGAGAACCTTTCACATATTGGTGGAAAATGAATAAAAGCAGATTGCTCGATGTTATGGAAAAACTGGTTCTATTCCCTTTGACGATTGAAAAGTAAGTCTCAAAATAATCCAGGGCACTAGAGGATAACTTCTGACTAAACGACTGAGTCTCAAGCTGGATGGGTTCTCTTTCTTTTCTTAACCTTGGATTGGTTGAGAGCTAAGTGGGGGGGTTCTTCTATTCCTGCTGTCCATCTTACGATCATTCTTCAAAATAGAGAATCTCGTAGGTAGTGGTAGAAAGCCTTCTCTTCTCAACTGTCGGATTGGCTCTCTCAATCTCTTGCGCGGAACCATTGAATCGAAAACGAAAGGACTACGAGGGAAATCGACACCATAAGTCTGTCTACTAGCAACTGGGTGCTCGGGAATGGGATTTCTACTCTCTTGCTCTTACTACTCTAGGTCCTGCTCATGCTTACTCGTGCTACTTTTGCTTGTCACTGGGATAGGGTTCTGATCGACAGAATGAAATTCTTGAGCCTAAAGAATGAGATAGTAGTTCGAAAGACGACTAAGGCAGGAGTCCTCTGAAGGGAAAATCTTCCCTCTATATAAAGAGGGTCTTAGGTTTTCAGGTACCGAAATTACGACTTCATTCAGTCAAGCTTTCCAACCATGCCCTCTTCTTCCATTTCTTTTTGAGTAGAATTGCGCGTATATACACAGAAGTCAGCACATTCTCTTCGTTTGACCCAACCTTATAGCTTCAAATTTCCTGTACTCCCGACTCGCTCTCGCAACTGTGTTAGAACTCCGCCCTCACGAGTAACATATGAATGGATGATATCAGAAGTGGAGGGTAATCTGTCGTATTGGCAAAGTCAATAGATGCTACCTTTCCAAATAAGTTGATAGGGCGGGCTCACTCATCAAGAAATGTAATAGGAAAGAAAGTAAGGTGCATAAGCAAAGTCAAGTGAGTAGGCTCAACGTTTCCCATTGACTAGCCGCCTTCCAACGATATAATGAAATTCCATAGCATAGAGCTTCAAACTTCAATTCCCGGACAACTTCCCCCTTTCTTCCATTACCACTATCTCCTCCCCCTACTTGTTAACACAAATTGAGTCAAGACTTCGTAATTTCAAGATGTATTATTCTGGTCTTGAGCGTAGACTTTTAGCCTTGCAATTGAAAAGTAGGAAGGAATTTCAGTGTAGGATTGTCGGGAGACTACCACTTCATTCATCAGAGTCGAATTCTGCCATTTCATCTCTATCCGGTCTGTCTGGCTAAGGAATCTCGTATTTGGTAAGGTCACCCCTATCTGAGTTCACTGATCTACGGTCCACTAATACCCGGACAAAGAAAGAAAGTCCACAGTTGATTGAGTAAGATATAGCTCGTCAAAGGCATAGGATAGGCTAGGCACCAAGGCTAAGAAACTAGGCTTTGATCAAAAAAAGTACTTCAAATTCCCCACGTGAGCGCTCTAAGTCAAGCAGTAAGTAAAGTATCATAAGGAATGGATGGATACCCCGGTAAGGCATCACTCACTATAGCGCTTTTCTCAAAAAAAGAAGAGGAATAATAGTAGTAGATAGGTAGAACTACTAACACATAATAAGAAAGAAGAAGAATGCCAAGAGTTTTTTTTTGATAGGTAAGTACTATAAGTAAAATAGGCGTATAGTAAAGGGAGTAAGACCGGTATATACATAATAGGGATAGCTTGGTAAACAAAACATGGGCTGGCTACTCGAAATAGACCCTTGTGAGTCTAGGTCTCATTTCGTATATTGATGGTTCGATCTCTTTCTCTCCAGGAATCTCCAGCTTTCTTTTTGATCTGCGCCCTCACAACGAGTCAAATCAATCCCTCTCTATCTTCCCTAGGTGAGTTTTTTTGGAATGGGCAGCTTTTCCTTCCGTTCGGTTCTCATTTGTATTGAAAGTGCCTTTCTGCTTCATCAACTCATTGAAATCGATCCTTGTTTAAGCGATGTGATTTATAACCTTCCACTTAAATCTCCAAGACCCGTGAAGATAAATGGCCTCCATAAAGAAAGTTTTCTTTGCAAAATACGAGAGCTAACAAGAGAAGCGCAGATATCTAGAGAATGCTGATCTAGAAAGCTTAAACTATCACATCAAAACTCCTCAATCAAAGGAAAAGTTTCCTTCCTCTCTAGTATAATAACTGAAGGTTGGAGAGATGACATATAGTTTGGGGCATGCTTTGAATGTTGTTGTAGCAAAAAGTAAGGGACCAAAGGCCAACAAGTTTCCCAATACCAACGGGGCAACTCTTTTATTAGGGGGCAATATTCTACACTGAGCACTTGGTTGTTATCAAGTTCAAACACTGACTCACTCGGGTCAATTTGCAATGCCTGCAATAGCAATCGAAAGATGCCTTAAGTTTTGGACCAATACATGAAGGTCGCTCCTAACGTTGACAAAAATCAACGTTCTCGGTGAAATAGAAGACAAATTGATTCAGGCAGCATTCGTTGGTTGCAGTGGAGGTAGCGCAGGTGCTTAAGACTGGGGAAAGACCCCAAGGAAGATACATAATATGGGAATAGTTGTACGCGAAGGCGAATGGCCTCAGGTATATTCAGATTGGGGTTTTTTAAATCTTGTTCACAGACCCGAGAGTTTCTTTTTTAGATCAAGGTCCTACCTAAGGTGGTTTGGTTTGCTAAATTGACAGTGCAAGGCACTCACTTCAAAGATGAAATCTGCAATTCAAGAAAGTGCTGCCCACTTGGTCCGTCCGCATTGAGGGAAAGCTACCTGCTCCCTATTGCATAAAGCCAGGATCCATATTCCTCATCCATCATTTGGTCATCAAAAAAGGGGCAGGGTCTTCAGCTTATTAAGTAGGCAAGGAAGTCCAAGACTGATCCAGAAATGACTAGAAAAAAATAGGAATGCATTAGGAAAGGAAGGAAGGACTCGACGAAAGGCACTCAAGCAGAAAAAAGAGGATAGCCAAGTGGAGTGCGAAGAGCATAAAATGAATGAAATCTTTCTTTTTTGAAACATTTTGATCTGTGTTGTGTGAATGAAGGTCTTTACACGCTTTTCTTTGTGGTGCATTTCAAAGCAACCTGGATTTTCCACAAGTAGGAGTACGAGGATGGATGGTCTATCCCGTGGAACTAACTAATAGGCAGAGGAAGTAACTTCCATTCTACCGGCTGTGAACATCCACAAACGAAGCTCTATATTCAAACTTGGCTGGATAAAATCAATCAAATTACCAGATATAGGTTGTTTTGCCCACCGTACTTTGGTAGGGTTCAGCTTAGAGATTTAGTTCGAGATACTAATTTTTATGAATTGTGGTTATCTATCTATCGTCTTTTCAACCTTTATCTCAGTTCTAGTGGTCCATTCATTCCAGTGGTGCCAACGTCCACTAGTGAGAATCTGAAACCATATCCGAGTTTGAAAGCCAGCATGCCAAGGTTTGTCTGTTCGGAGCTAATCTCCGCCCGTTTACGGGTTCAACGCATACTTGGACTCCAGTAACCTGGTTTGGATTTGACAAGGAAAAGGTCAAATCTATCTATCTATCTAGGATAATATGCCCAGGCTTTCGTACTTGCCTCGAGATGGCATTGACTCTAACCACCTCAAAATATATATCATCATCCCTCTCATGATTTGGCAATCCCAGTCAAAATCCTACCATCCGCACACAAGCGAGACCACAGTTCCAATTGAACATCTGCCTCACATGTGGTACGTCAGACCCAGGATAAAAAAATATCATCTTTTCCTTTTTTCCCACGAAAGCAGCATTTCCTTGTTGAGATCTTTCTATCAAAAGGGCAGTTTAGGTATCTCTGTCCATAGTCGTCTCCTATTTATTTTGGAAGACTGAGACTTGCGACACAGCAGCAATTTGATTCAAATAACATGTCATTCAAAGTTAAGCCTTGTTAATTGCTCGTCACGTAAGTGAATTTACGAATAGGGAGCCCTGGTGCCCAACAAGTCAACTATTTCCTCCGTTGTTCAGAGGAAGGATTGTGGCTTTCCTTCTATAGCCGTCCTCACGTATGAAAAACTTGTGCCTTATAGAGTAGAGTAGGGCTAGGCCACAAATACCTTGCCAAACCATAGCATAGACAACAAGGGTTTCGCCAAAGTAGACGCTCAAGCGAAACATTCCACTTCAAGAAGAAGGTATACTGGTATTGAAAGTGAAAGAAGTAGGCATTCCAAAGAATGTAGTGATAATCTAGGAATGCCACCCAAGAGCCAATACTATCGAACTTCAATCACATAAATTCACCCGTGGCGTGGCAAATCGAGTTGAAGGTAGAACACCCCATAGCCGCCGGTGTACTGAATATTGGATATCTCACATAAGGAAGCGAAGGAACATACCGCGAAATGTGTTCTGATCAAAGAACAACTCAACAATGAAATGCTTAAATCAAAAGAAGAACAATGCATCCTACACTTATGGAGAGAGAGAGGGAGAGAGGGTGGAGCTACCGATCGGATTGAATCCAAGTTCTCGCTACGCCCTTTTGTTTATCCTTTTTTCTTTCCCAGTTTTCCAGTACGAATAGGAAGATTTTCTAGCCCAGACCTCAAACTCTCTTTTGGGTGGCTACTTAATTTAGATAGAAAGTACATCTCTAACTCCCCCTACAGGGGCTAACCAAAATCATTAAAAAACAACTTATTGGCAACCAACACGTGAAATCTCAGCCGGGCGACACTTCCTTGCCAAACATTCTATATCCTATGCTGCGAACATGGCATTACTTCTTAGGAGGAAAGGAAGACGCTTTGCTTCTCCCATGAGTGAACTTAGGCTCAACTAACTCACTGGGAAGAAGATAGCGCCAGAAAGAATAAGTAATAGTGTTTTGAGCGGCGCAGAATAAGCTTTACACCACATCTTTGAGAAGTACCCTTGATTGAAGGCTGCCAGAAGGAATCCTTACTTTCCTTTATAAGCTTGCTTAGTAAGCAGCCAGCGGGGTACACTTATGGTAGGGGGCTGGCAGGTCTAAGAAGTTATTTTGGTGACTTGAGCTTCTGCTATTGGCAGATTTCATAGTATAGTTTCCTAGCCCCGATACTTGTCTTTTGATCGCCCTAGCCTAACCATTGGTGAAGAAGAAAGTCCCAAGAGTTACTAGGATAGACCCGTGTAGACAATGAAAATAACCTGATGAAGATGACTTACCTCCCTCTAAGAATCTTGGAATCTTCGCCACTGCGTGCAGTAGAAATAATCGTAGTAGAGGAAAAGACGGTGTAGAAAGAGAGGGCGTCGAATGCTACTCCATCTCATTTCCAGTAGGCCTAGTTAGTTATCTTCTACTTTTAAAAAGCAAATAAGAAGGATGGCATAGAGTTCGAAAGTTGACCTCAGATGGATTGCCACCGCCGTGCGGAACCACATGAAAGAAAGGAGTGACCAAGTGTTGAAAAAGATCCTTTTTGTGAAAAGCGCCTGGTTCACAAGCGTGCCCCAGGGTATGCAGCAAGGAGGAAGCAAGCAAGATAAGTGGAGAGGCAAGATATCTCGATCTTCAAAGAAGACTGACTCATTCTTATACTTGAGTCTTGGATCATCGTAGGTCCTTCTTTCAGGCTGGGCTAGAGCTATCCAGTTTTGTATTGTTGACTATTCGCTCGATCGAGCTTTGTGCTTATTTACGCACTCTTTTTGAAAGCTTTCTTTCGTTATGTATCATTCCGACTTTTCCTCTCTCTCTTCTATTTGCATCTTGACACTTCTTTGTAGAATGAGAACCCATGAGCTTTTAGAATGGATTTCCTATCACTAAGCCAATTTTCTAATTGAAAATGAATTGAAGTAATGTGAAAACGTTGTGGGAGAAAGAGAAATAGAAAGTTATCGGGAGTAGGCTTGCTTCAACTGAACACAAAGCGTTTCGTACAAGCCATCTAATCAACCCGTTGAAATAAAGGTTAGTTAGTACTTACTCTATTACCAATGGAATAGCGGCCACCTTATTCTATCTCTGGTCTTTGAAGGTAAAGGTATCCAACGGTAAAAGAAAAGAAGAGATATTCTATAA
>Ga0302320_10019626_pt1 | contig 13552 bp, 7 predicted proteins | sample Bog_T0_3_FD_202130 | JGI IMG/M metagenome (GOLD analysis project Ga0302320, IMG submission 202130) | Peat permafrost microbial communities from Stordalen Mire near Abisko, Sweden - Bog_T0_3 | ecosystem: Environmental > Terrestrial > Soil > Wetlands > Peat | place: Sweden: Abisko, Stordalen Mire...
AGGTTCACCAAAATAATGCGCTTAACCAAACTCAAGATTGCCGGCTTCAAATCCTTCGTCGATCCAACCACCATCACTTTTCCGAGCAGCCTGACCGGGGTGGTGGGTCCGAACGGCTGCGGAAAGTCCAACATCATCGACGCCGTACGCTGGGTGATGGGCGAGATTTCCGCGAAACACCTGCGCGGCGATTCCATGGCCGACGTGATATTCAACGGCTCCTCGGCGCGCAAGCCCTTGGGCGCCGCCTCGGTGGAAATGGTATTCGATAATTCGGACGGCAAGATCGGCGGAGAGTACGCGGCCTATAACGAGGTCGCGCTGCGCCGCGCCGTGAGCCGCGATGGGACCTCCGATTATTTCATCAACGGCATCAAGGTACGTCGCAAGGACATCACTCAGTTGTTCCTGGGCACGGGACTGGGCACACGCAGCTACGCCATCATCGAACAGGGCATGATTTCCCGCATCATCGAAGCGCGGCCCGACGATTTGCGCGCATTCCTGGAGGAGGCCGCGGGCATCTCGCGCTACAAGGAGCGGCGTCGCGAGACCGAGAACCGCATCGGCCATACGCGCGAGAATCTGGATCGCTTGAACGATGTGCGTGATGAGGTCGAAAAGCAGATTCGCCATCTGCAGCGGCAGGCCGCCACCGCGCGACGCTATCAGACACTGAAAGAAGACGAACGCAAACTGCAGGCGGAATTACTGGCCCTGCGCATGCAGAGTCTGGACACCGAGGCGGGGGTTCGCGACGCGGCGACCCTGACCCACGAGACCGCGATGCAGAGTGTGCTTGCGGATTTGCGGCAAGTCGAGGCGCAGATCGAGAGAATCCGCGCCGATCAATCCTCCAAGACCGACACCCTCGCGGCCATACAGGCGCGCTTTTACGAGGCGGGGTCCGAGGTCACACGGATCGAACAAAGCATTCAATACACGCGCGAGTTGCGCCAGCGCCAGCAATCGGACTTGCAGCAAGCCGAGGCGCAAGTCACCGAATTGACAGGAGTGTTGCAGCGCGATCGAGGCCAGCTCGAAGCGCTATCGCGGGAATTGGCGGTCATGGAGCCGGACCTCGACACGGCGCATGATCAGGAGCGTGCCACTTCGCATGCCCTGGAGAGCGCCGAGCACGCACTGGCCGCGTGGCAGCAGACCTGGGACAGCCATTCGCAGGCCGTGGCGCAGAGCCAGCGGGAGACCGGAGTCGAACGCGCGCGCATCGAGCAGCTGGACAGTCAGCAAAGGCGCCTGTTGCAGCAACGGGAAAGACTCGAGGATGAGCGCGCCGCGCTCGCTCAATTGCAGCCGGCGGTTGCGTTGGAAACCTTGGCCGAGCGTGCGGCGCTGGCGCGCGATGCGGGCCAGAAGGCGGCGGCCGAACTGCAGGAATTGCTGGCGCAGATCACGGTCACCCGGGACCGCGAAAGAGAACAGTCGCAGGCGCTCAATGCCTTGCGCACTCGGTGGCAAACGGCGCTGGGCTCGCAGGTATCGACGGAGGCTTTGCAGCAGGCGGCGCTCGGCAAGGTATCCGGCAAGGTGACGGAATGGCTGAAGTCGAAATCGCTGGACCGCCAGCCGCGGGTCGCGCAGCAATTGCGGGTCGATCGCGGCTGGGAGCGCGCCGTCGAGACTGTGTTGGGATCCTATCTCGAGGCGGTGTGCGTCGACGGGCTGGACAGCGTCACGGATCTGCTCGATAGCTTCGATGGCGGACATTTGGCCGTGGTCGCCTTGGGCGACGCTTCGAGCGAAGCGCGCGATTCCGCCTCGCTGCAGGCGAAGGTGCAAGGCACGACGGTGCTCAATTCGGTGCTGTCGTCCGTGTACACCGCGGAAACATTGAACGAGGCGCTTAGCCTGAGGCGGCGGCTGGCCGCGGGCGAATCGGTGGTTACTCGCGACGGAATTTGGCTCGGGTCCGATTGGTTGCGCATTTCGCGCGACGCCGATCCGCATACCGGCGTGATCGAACGCGAGGAAACCCTGCGGGCGATGAGCACGCTGGTGACGGGACTCGCGGATGAAGTCAAGGATTTGGAACATCGCCTGGAACTCACCCGCGAACGCGTGCGCGACCATGAAGATCGGCGCGATCGGTTTCAAGCGGATGTCAACCGGTTGCACCGCGAGCATATCGATCGGCGCGCCGAACTGGATTCGGCCCAGGCACGCAATGTGGACGCGGCGCGACGGATGACCCAGCTGGAGACCGGTCTTGCGGACGTACGCGCCGAGCTCGAGCGGACGGACACCGATCTTCATGCGGCGCGCAGCCGCATGGAGCAGGCCATCGAAAAATTGGCGGCTCTCGAGCCGCAGCGCGTAGCGCTGGAACAGGAGCGCGAGGCCTTGCGTGCCGCGGTTGCCACGGCGCGCTCCGCGGCGCTCGCCGCGCAAACGCTGGCGCGTGAATTGGCTCTCCAAGTGGAATCGCGCCGCTCCTCTCACGCCTCGTTGATCACGACCCTGTCCCGGATCGAGAAGCAGCTGGAAGGCCTGGAGGCGCGGCGCAACGAGCTGGCTGCCCAGATCGAGGACGGCGAGGCACCTCTCGCCGCGGCGCAGGCCCAGTTGGAAACGGTGTTGCGAGTGCGCGCGGAGATCGAAGGCGAGCTTCAGGCGGCGCGAATTGCCAGCGATGAACTGGATGCCCTGCTGCGCGAGTGCGACTCGGGACGCGCGGCCGTGGAGCAGCGCCTGGATTCGGCGCGTTCGAGCCTGGATGAGGCGCGGCTGGCCGCGCAGCAGGTGCGCGTGCGCCGTGAAAGCGTGGCTGAACAGCTGGCGGCCACGAATTTCGAGCTTGCCGACTTACTGGCGCAGATCGCCGAGGGAGCGACGGTCGAGACCTGGGAGTCTCAGCTCGAGGAGACCAAGGGTAAGATCGAGCGCTTGGGCCAGGTCAATTTGGCGGCCATCGGTGAATTCAAGGAACAATCCGAGCGCAAGGAATATCTGGATCGCCAATGCAAGGATCTGACCGATGCGCTGGAAACGCTGGAATCGGCGATGCGCAAAATCGATCGCGAAACACGTACGCGATTCCAGGATACCTTCGACAAGGTGAACGCCGGTCTGAAGGAGAAATTTCCGCGGCTGTTCGGCGGCGGCCACGCGTACTTGGAGCTAACGGGTGAAGAGGGCGTGGCGGCCGGAGTGTCGGTCATGGCGCGCCCGCCGGGCAAGCGCAACAGCACCATCAGCCAGTTATCCGGCGGCGAGAAGGCCTTGACCGCCGTTGCCCTGGTGTTCGCGATATTCGACTTGAACCCGGCTCCGTTCTGTCTGCTGGACGAAGTGGACGCGCCTCTGGACGAGAACAACGTCGGCCGCTTTTGCGACATCGTGCGCGAGATGTCGCGCAATGTGCAGTTCATATTCATCACCCACAACAAGAGCACCATGGAGTTGGCGTCGCAGCTGGTGGGCGTCACCATGAATGAACCGGGAGTGTCCCGCTTGGTGGCGGTGGATGTGGACGAGGCCGTGCGTATGGCGGCGATGTAGGGCGTAGACAATTGGCCGCCGAGCTCCGCTGGATACTTTTGGCACTGAGCGTGCCGCTGCTTGCCGGAATTTGGTGGTGGACGGTGCGCCGGGCCGGCCAGGCCCCGGGCAATGCGGAGCTGCGCGAGTCCACTGTGGGGAAACCGGCCGAGAACCTGCCCCCTCTCGATCCCCGATATGCTGATCTGGATGAGGACGATGGGCCAGCGCCGGCGCACCGCGATTGGGGGGTGCCGCCTTTCGAGCCGCTGAATATCCGCACGGCTGAGTTCGAACGGGTGCCCGTGTTGGAGGGACCCATGATGGTCAACGGCGATTCGGGACCCTATGAGGCAGCCGCTGCGGCGCCTACGCCGGTCACCGAGTCGGCGCCGCCGCCTGCGTCGACTTTATTGCCGACAACTTCTACGTCCGCGTCCGCGTCAGGGTCACCGTCGCGGTCGACGGGGAACGTGACTGAGCTGCAGAGGATAGTGACCATCCGGGTGTGCGCGGTGGAGGAAGTGCGCTGGTCGGGTACGCGGTTAATGGCGGCTCTCGAGTCGCACGGGCTGGCATTTGGGCGCTACCAGGTTTTTCATCGAAATCACGTGGACGGGCGCAGCCTGTTCTGTGTCGCGAGTCTGATCGAGCCGGGAACCTTCGATCTGGCCGGCATGCCTGACCAGGAATTTCGCGGCGTGACTTTGTTCGCGGTGCTGCCGGGACCGGCCGAGCCCCTCGAGACCATGGACGAGCTATTCGGAACGGCGCGTGGATTGGCGGCCGAATTGTCCGGCATGCTGCAGGATGGGAAGGGAATGCCTTTGTCGCCGCAGCGTGCGGCCGCCATGCGCGAGGATATCGCGCGCTTTCAGGCCGCACTGTCCCGGAGCTAGCTCGGATGTGTGCGAAGAAAGCAGCCGGTCCGACCAAGAAGTGGGTGGCGCGCGCGGCCGAGCTCAAGGAAACGCTGGAGCGCTACAACTACCGCTATCACGCGCTCGACGATCCGGAGGTTCCGGATGCCGAGTACGACCGGCTCATGGGGGAACTGCGCGCCCTCGAGGCCCAATACCCCCAATTGCTGACTGCCGACTCGCCGACCATGAGAGTGGGGGCGGCGCCGGTTGCGGCCTTCGGCACGGTGCGCCACCGGATGGCCATGCTGTCCCTGGACAATGCCTTCAGCGAAGAGGACGTGCGTGACTTTGACCGGCGCATTCGCGAGCGGTTGGATGGCGAGGTGGTTCGTTACTCCGCCGAACCCAAATTGGACGGCTTGGCGGTCAGTGCGCGCTATGAGAAGGGCGTGTTCGTGCAGGCAGCCACGCGCGGCGACGGCGAGACCGGCGAGGACATCACCCTGAATCTCAAGACCATCAAGGCACTGCCGATGAGGCTGCGCATGGAGCGGCCGCCCGCGGTGATCGAGGTGCGCGGCGAGGTGTTCATGCCCATGGCCGGCTTCGAGAAATTCAATCAGGAGGCGGTTGCCCGCGGCGAGAAGAGTTACGTCAACCCGCGTAATGCAGCGGCGGGAAGTTTACGCCAGCTCGATCCTCGAATGACGGCGGCCCGGCCGCTGGATTTGTTCATCTACGGACTGGGGGTCGTGGAGGGCGGAACATTACCCGCGCAGCACAGCGAAACCTTGAAGATGCTGCGCCACTGGGGATTCAAGGTCTGTCCTCAGTCGCGCGTGGTCGAAGGCGCCGACGGCTGTCTGGAATATTATCGCGATATGGGGGCGCAGCGACCGACGCTCCCGTATCAAATCGACGGCGTGGTTTACAAGGTCGACGATCTGGAATGGCAGAAGCGTTTGGGCTTCATTTCGCGCGCCCCTCGCTGGGCGATCGCGCACAAATTTCCCGCCGAAGAAGCGCTGACGACGGTACGAGACATCGAATTTCAAGTGGGCCGCACCGGGGCACTGACGCCCGTGGCGCGGCTCGAGCCCGTCTTCGTCGGCGGCGTCACGGTCAGCAATGCGACCTTGCACAATATGGATGAACTGACGCGAAAGGATGTGCGCGTCGGCGATACCGTGGTCATCCGCCGTGCCGGCGATGTCATTCCTGAAGTGGCCAGAGTGCTGTGCGAGCGCAGGGTGAAAGGCGCCAAGTTAGTGGTGCTGCCCAGTGTGTGCCCGGTATGCGGATCGCCGGTGGTCCGGGAGGCAACCCAGGCGGTGGCTCGCTGCACCGGCGGACGGACATGCGCTGCTCAGCGCAAGGAGGAGGTCAAGCACTTCGCTTCGCGCCGCGCCATGGACATTCAAGGTCTCGGCGACAAGCTGGTTGAACAGTTGGTGGATCGCGATTGGGTGCGAACACCGGCGGATTTGTTCGCCCTGCGGATCGATCAGCTGTCGACACTGGAGCGCATGGGCGACAAGTCCGCGGAGAAATTGCGGGCAGGTATTCTCGCCTCGATGCAGACGAGTTTGCCGCGCTTCCTATACGCACTCGGCATACGCGACGTGGGTGAAGCGACCGCGCTCGCGCTGGCGCAACATTTCCAGAATATCGGACCTTTGCGACAGGCCTCGGATGAGGAAATTCAACGCGTCCCGGACGTGGGGCCGGTGGTGGCGAAGAATGTCGCCGCGTATTTCCGCGACGCTGAGAATGCGGCCATCGTCGATCGCCTGCTCGCGGCCGGAATATCCTGGCCTGCGCCCAAGCCGGCCGAGCGCCACGCGAAATTCGCGGGGAAGACTTTCGTGCTGACCGGCACCTTGGAAGCAATGACCCGCGAGGCGGCGGGAGAGGCCATCGCGCAATTCGGCGGCAAGGTGAGCGGCAGCGTGTCGAAAAAGACTCACTACGTGGTGGCGGGAGCGGAAGCGGGATCCAAGCTCAAAAAAGCGGAGCAACTCGGCGTGCCCGTGTTGGACGAGGCCGCTTTCCTGAAATTACTGAACAGCTAGGAGTCTCGGCGGCTGAGATTTGGCAGTACCGCGCATAGGGCGAGTGCAGCCATTCCTCCCACGCTCCGTTCTGGTTATACTTTCACCAGGGCAAACATGCAGAATTGAACTCGAGCACCGCCAGGCGATGAAAGCGATCAGAGAACGACTTCCGCCCGAGGCGCGCATCCAACGCATATTGGACGGTGCGTTGGATCTGTTCTCGCGGCAACCCTATACCTCGGTGACAACGCGGGACATCGCCGCCGCATGCGGGGTGAATGTTGCGCTCATCTACTATTATTTCAAGAACAAGGATGTCCTGTTCCATGCCGTCATCAAGCATGCCATCGATCAGGCCCTGCGTACGTACAAGAACCGTACTCGCGATGTGAAGGACCCCGTCGAGGCTCTCGACGAATGGTTCCAGGTCAATTTGGAGCTATTCATACCCCTCAAAAAGATGTCGCAGATCCTGGTTGCATACAACAATACGGGCCGTCCCGTCGCGGCGATCGACAGCCTGATCAACAAGTTCTATCGGGACGAGCAGCGCATGTTGTATCGGTGCGTCGCGCAGGGGATCAAGGTCGGCCGCTTTCGCCAACTCGATGCCCGAGGCGCGGCGACTTTCATTTCCAATCACTTGGATGGATTGTGCTTCGCCTCGATGACCCGCCCGAAAACAGCCATCAAGCCGCTGATGACAGCGGCCTGGGCCATTATTCGCGACTATCTCGGCGTGCGGAAATAGTCGGAACCAGCACGCGCACCAGAATTCCGAGGCCACCGATGAGCGTTGCCATCACCGGAACGGCCCAGTTCTCGTACCAAGGAGCACTGGGCAAGCGCGGCCAGCCGATATTCACGGTCTCGAACACGATCCAGGCGGCGGCGGCGTAGATCGTTGGCCCGGTGAAGGGTCCGAGGTGGAAGGGCCCGTTGCTCCATCGTCCCGTCAGTCGAACCCAGGCCGCGGCGAGCAGGGGGAAGGAAAAGGCGATGTAGAAGCCGGCCGTGGTAAATGAGACCAGGGTGGCATAGACATTGGTGAGGCTGAAAAGGAGCATGCCCGCGGCCATGATGCTCGTCAGCAAAATGGCGTTCACCGGCAGGCGATCCTTCGCGGAGAGCAGCTTGAGCCACCGCGAGCCGGGCAGCGCATCGTTTCTGGCAAACGCCCAAATGACACGCGACACGGATGCTTGTGTTCCCAGTATGCAGGCGATGAAGCCAACCATGAACAGGCAGAGCATTCCCTTGAAACCGATTGTTCCGAAATAATAGGTCAAGGTGCTCGCCACGGGATCCGCGTCCTGTCCGCGCAGAGCCTGATCGATGTCCGGAATCGCAAGAATCATCGACAAGGCGGAAAAGGATATGACGCCTGCGACGCACAGCAGCGAATACAGCATGGCCTTGGGAATCGCCGTTTCCGGACTGCGCACCTCCTCGGCGACCGAGCCCGCGCTCTCGAAGCCCAGCAGCGCCCATCCGGCAATGGCCACGGAGGCGGCGAGCGGCGATTCAAACAATCCGGTGAGCGAATGAACATTGCCGAATATATGCGGGTTCGAAACCAGGAAGCTGAGCGGATGAACCCGGTGAAACACCAGAAGCAGTATGCCGACGCCGACCGAAGCGATCACTTCGGCGGCAATGCACAGCCCGACGATGGCATTGAGAATGAATCGGCCGTGGGTATTGCCCCAGGTGGCGAATGCCAGAAGAGCCGCGGACAGGGAGAGAATGACGGCGTGCGAATGCGGGTCCAGTCCTGCGAGCTGCGCCAGAAAGTACGAGCCCGCCAGCGCGACAGCGCCCATGGAGATGGGCAGCACCCACACATAGGTCCAGCCGGCGAACCATGCGTATCGCGGCCCGATGAGATGCCCCGACCACTGATACACGCTGCCCTCGTAGGGGAAACGTGCCGCCAACATTCCAAACACCAGCGCCACCAGAATCTGTCCCGCCAGCACGATGGGGAATCCGAACCAGAAGCCGGGACCCGCGGCCGCGAGTCCGAGGCTGAAAATGGAATACAGCCCGACGATGGGCGAGATGAACGCAAAGGCCAGCGAGAATGCGTTGGCGAGCGTGAACTCGCGCAACAGCTGCCCCGATTCTCGACCAGCCGCGGGGGCGCCTTGTTCGGTCACGGGCTTGGGCTGCGCCCGGCGGGTGCGGCGGGAACCTTTGGCCATTCTTCGCTGAGACCGGCGCGCAACAGGGCCGCAAAATCCTCCACCAGAATACCCGCCATCATGGCGCCGTCCTCCGCGCTCGCCTCACTGGGCCGGCCGACGACGCCAGTGGGCGTCGTGCTCGGCATGTCATAGGACCAGATACGGCCCGGCGTGACGTCCGGGACATCGAAAACATGCTCGAGCCTCACCATGGTCGGCGCCGCATGCAGCAATACGGAGGTCTCGCCGCGATTGGCGTGGACATCCTCGCCGTCGCGCGTATAGAGGTCGCGTACACGCGGAGAAATCTCCCAAATGCCGAGCTGCCGGAAGCGAGCGCGAGGCTCCTCGTAGCGCAGCTGCAAAACGGCGCTGGACAGGGACGGCGCATTGGTCGCGTGCCCGGAAAAGAAAATCATTCGGCGGATGCCCGACTTCAAAGTCCACCGGGCAACCTCCAGTACCACCTGCGTCAATGTCATGGGATTCAGCGAGATCGTGCCCGGCCATTGCTCGGTGTGACCGAGCGAGCAGCCGTAGGGAATCGCCGGCAGTATCAGAACCCCGGCGCGCTCGCCCGCTTGTTGCGCGACCCAGGCGGCGGAAATCGTATCCGTCCCGGTCCCCAGATGAGGGCCATGCTGCTCGGTGGCCCCGACAGGGAGTACCGCCATGTCCATCCCCGAGCGAACCAGCTCCCCGATCTCGGCGCTCGTGCAAATATCCCAGATTGGCATTGCCCGATCCCCTGTTTAAAGTCGACCTTCGCCCACACGCGCCTCTGCATGTCTGTAGCCGCCGTCGCGAGTCTACCAGGCGTGCATGTACCTCTTTTCCTCCCACTCGCTGACGGTGAGGCAGTAGTCCTCCCACTCCCGACGTTTGTATTTGACGTAGGAGCTGTGGAATTCCTTGCCCATGACCTCTCTGGCGAAAGAGTCTTCCGAGAATGCCTCGATTGCCGCGCCGAGCGTCTTCGGCAAACGATGAATGCCCTTGTTGGCCAGTTCGTCCTCCGAGTACTCATAGGTATTGAGCTCACAGGGCTGACCCGCCTCCAGCTTGTCGCGAATCCCGGATAGGCCGGCCGCCAGAATCATCGCCGAGCTCAAATAGAAGTTCGTGGCGCTGTCGACGTGACGCACTTCCAGGCAGTGCCGGTTGGTCGGCAGGCGGGCCGCGAGCGTGCGGTTGTTGTGCCCGTAGGCGGCGTACACCGGTGCCCAGGACATCTCGTTCATTTTTCCGCGCGGGTTCAGCCGCTTGTACGAGTTCACCGTCGGGCAGGCAACCAAAGTGATCGCGTGTATGTGGCGCAGGACCCCGGCGGTGAACTGGTAGGCGAGTTCACTGTAGCCGCGGCGTTGCGCGGCGCCGTCCTTGGGGGCAACGAAGGCATTGGCGCCGTCGCGCGACAGGCTCATATTGACATGGGCGCCCGATCCGAAGGCCTCGGACCAGGGCTTGGGCATGTAGGTCGCAATACACCCCAGCGAGCGGGCCACATGTTTGCTCATCAGGCGGAAAACCACCATGCGATCGGCCATGCCGAGCACATCGGTGTAGCGGAAGTCGAACTCGTACTGCCCCTGGCCGCCTTCGTGATCGAATGAATATGTCTGCCATCCCAACGCATCGATGTACTTGACCATGGGTTCCAGAAACTTGTCGGCGAGCATGCTCGTATCTACATCATAACCCCGGGTCGGGACATTCCACTTGTCCTCGTCGACGAATGGCTGCCAACCGTCGGCCGTTTGTTTCAGAACGTAGATCTCAGGTTCGATGCCCATGTTGCACGTGAACCCATCCAGTGCAGCGGCCGCCACTTGCCGCTTCAATACGGTGCGCGAACAATGCGTGTAAGGAGCGCCCTTGAATAGCAGGTCGGTAGGTGCAAGCGCGTAGCGCGTGTCCCACGGCAACACCACGGTACGCGCGATATCCGGAATGCCGACGCACTCGTCCTCGTTCGGACCGAGTTCCCCCATCGCCTCCATGGCGCCGACGGTGTACAGCTCGGATCCGGCCGCCGCGGATGCGAAAGCGTCGATGGGCACGATCTTGGACTTCGGAATTCCGAGCCCGTCGACGAATGCACCGATGAAATACCTGACACCCTGGCTGCGCAGGGAGTCTTGAACCTCTTTGACCGTAGACATTGATTTACCTCGCCAGCTCAGCGTGAAAACCCCTTCCAACGCAAGGGGTCAAAATAATTCTTTATTCAGCACGTGTTTAGTAGTAGAACATAGGCAGTCGAGCGAGTGCAATACAGAATTGAGATTGGGGTGACAGTCAAGAATCGGTTCGGGAGAAACGACATGCATGTGAAAAATTCGAAGTGTTTGTTTGGATTGATCCTCGCTTCGCTTGCCGGCGTGGGCGCCGGCACCGCCTGCCGGGCCAGCGAGGCAGCCGATGCGCAGAACGACTCGGCGGCAAAGCTCGATGAAATCGTGGTCACCGCGCAGAAGCGGCAGCAGAACCTTCAGGATGTCGGCACGTCGGTCACCGCGCTCGACTCCGCGGCACTTGCCAGGCTCGGATTGAAGGACGTGACCGAGCTCGCCATGCAGGTGCCCGGCCTTCAGTACAATCAATTCGGCGCCACGGTCACGGTTTTCAATTTGCGCGGCGTATCGCAGAACGACTTCAGCGATCATCAGGAAGCGCCCATCGCGGTTTACGAGGACGATGCCTACGTCGCCATGCCCGGCGCCTTCGCCGGATCCATGTACGATTTGCAGCGAGTGGAGGTGCTGCGAGGCCCGCAGGGCACGCTGTTCGGGCGCAATGCCACCGGCGGACTCATTCAGTACATCAGTCAGAAGCCCACCGACACGCTGGACGGATATTTCCAGGCCAGCACCGGCAACTTCGGCGACATCGAATCCGAGGGCGCGCTCAGCGGTCCGCTCACCAATATCATGTCGGGACGGCTTTCCTTCGCCACCGAGGATCACTCGGGCTATATCACCAATTTGACGGGAACCTCCATCGAGAATCAGAGACAGGCCGCCGCACGGCTTCAGTTGCTGATCAAGCCCTCCGATTCGGGTGAGATCCTGATCAAGCTTCATGGCGTCAACAACGATCATGAGTCGGGCGGCATTTATTCATGGGCGCCCTCGCAGCCCAACAGTCTCGGTCAGGGTCACTTCGTCGGCGCGAATTATGTCGGCAACTGCCCGCAGGCCAATGGAGGCTGTACGCCGGGCGCCGACGATTCTGGCTACCGCAACAACAGCAATAATTATTTCGTTCAGTCGGAGAACGGCGACGGCATTTTCAATCGTACCGTCTGGGGCGCGAATGTCCATGTCAATTGGAATTTCAGCGGATTTTCCCTGACATCGGTGAGCGATTACTTGACCATGCAAAAGCGCTATGGCGAGGACACCTCGCTCTCGCCGGTGAGCTCGCTCAGCTATAACACGCTGCAGCACTACTACCAGCTGTCGGAAGAGCTGCGCTTGAACGGCACGCACGGTCCTCTCACCTGGATCGCGGGCGTCTACTACCTGGATTACCTCACCAACAATTTCATCGGCGTGGATGCCATCCCGGCCTTCGGCGGCACCAGCTACGGAAATTTCACGCTCTCGGACCACTCGCCGTCGGCTTTCGCCCAACTCGAGTATGCACTGACGGACCGCTGGACGGTGATCGGGGGCGCGCGCTACACCTATGACATCAAGAGCTTCGACTACAACTTCCAGCCGCAGGGATTGAATTACTACCCCGGAACATTTCCCGACGCGGCCAAGAATTTCAGCCTGCCGACCTGGAAGGCGGAAATCGACTACAAGGCCGACCGCGACGTGCTGCTATACGGCAGCGTCAGCCGCGGCGCCAAAGGCGGAGGCTGGTCGGCGCCGAACTCCGGATTGGTCGACCCGGCTCAGCTGGCCTATCAGCCGGAGAAGCTCACCAGCTACGAAATAGGTGAAAAGGCGACGTTCTGGAATGGTGCAGCGCGGCTCAACACCTCTTTGTATTATTACGACTACAAAAACTACCAGGGATTCTTCATCGTCGGTCTCGCCTCATACCTCAAGAACGTCAACGCTCAAGACTATGGCGGCGAGATGGAGTTCGCGGTGGTGCCCATGAAGGGCATGAACCTGCAGGTAGGTGTTTCGAACATAGAATCCCAGGTCTATGACGTTCCCGAGCCCGGTGGGCAGCTCATCACCACGCAGCTGCCGCAGGCGCCGAAATGGAGCCTCAATGCCGCGGCCCAATATGAATGGACGCTCCCCAGCGGCAGCGTGGCCTTCGATGCCGATTCGAAATGGAACAAGTCCCAGTATCTCGAATTGATCAACGCACCGGTCGATGTTCAGCCGTCCTATGTGGTCACCAATGCGCGGCTTACCTATAAGAGCCGGAGCGGCTCCTGGGAAGTCGGGTTGTACGGCAAGAATATTTTCGACCGCGTATATCGCCAGTACAATCTGGACCTGTCCTCCGTGGGCTGGAACCTGGGTGTGTACGCGCCGCCGCGGTTGTACGGCGTGACCGCCACCTATCACCTCGGCAAGTGAAGGCGATGCGCGAAACGCGGGGCGGCGGCGGCCCGGGCTGAATCCAATCATGCTGCAAAATGCACGCGATGCGTCGGACTTCGAGCGGCTCGCCGCCGCGTTCTCTTGGGACATACCCGAGTACTACAACATCGGCGTGGATGTATGCGACAAGTGGTCGCATGAGCCAGGCCGTATCGCGCTGATCCATAAGCCGCCGACGGGCGACCGCCTCGAGTACAGCTTCGCGGACATCCGCAGGCTGTCGAATCAGGCCGCGCACTTGATGCTGAGCGCCGGCGTCGCCGTAGGTGATCGGATCGCGGTTCTGCTACCCCAGATGCCGGAGACCGCGATTGCTCATGTGGCCATCTACAAGATCGGTGCCGTCGCGGTACCGTTATTCAGCTTGTTCGGAGTCG
>Ga0302320_10019627_pt1 | contig 13551 bp, 12 predicted proteins | sample Bog_T0_3_FD_202130 | JGI IMG/M metagenome (GOLD analysis project Ga0302320, IMG submission 202130) | Peat permafrost microbial communities from Stordalen Mire near Abisko, Sweden - Bog_T0_3 | ecosystem: Environmental > Terrestrial > Soil > Wetlands > Peat | place: Sweden: Abisko, Stordalen Mire...
TCGGGTTTTGAGTCAAGATTCACAAAGAACATCCCTCGGGGGCTAAAGCCCAGCGTTTATTTTCAGCCACTTGCGGCACGGCTGAAGCCGTGCCCTTTCAAAACTTCGGCCATTTGGTAGTTTTTCGCAGCCTGTAAAGCCCTCGTTGTTGTTGGGGGTGTTGATGTACGGGCTGAAGCCCGTACCCTTCATGCTGAAGTCGCGCCCTTTCAAAGCCTAGCCCCTTTGGGCGGTTAATCGAGGGCATAGATGGTGAGGCCGCTTAGGGGTTTGGGGTAGAAGTCGGTGGAGTTGGGGGGCATTTGTTCGCCGGCGAAGGCTACTTCTTTGAGCTGCTCGATGGGGACGGGGTTGGTGAGGAAGGCGATGTCGGCCTGGCCGCGGTGGACCTGGTCGATGGCTTCGACGGGGTCGCGGAGATAACGGATGTGGGTTGGGGCGCTGGGTTTTTCAGTGAGGTTTTCGGCGTTGATGGCGAGGACCTGGTCGAGCAGCAGGGCGTGGAGTTGGGTGAGGTCGAGGGGGCGCTGGCGCTCGGGCAGGTGGGCGAGGGCGGCCTGGGCCTCAGGGCGGGCGCGGAGAAGGAGGGCGCCGGCGCGGGTGATGGCGACGAAGGCAGTGCCTTGATGGCGGCCGAGCAGGTCAATGTAGCTGGGGGCGTCAGCGTCGGGCAGGGCTTCAAGGGTGAAGAACTTCTGGGCGGCGAGGGCGAAGGCGACGGGGTCGAAGGGCGAGGGGTTGGAAAGACCCTGGAGGACGCGGTGGGTGGGCTGGATGACGAGGCCGTCGGAGTCCATGTTGACGAAGGTCATCATGGCGGCGGCTTCAGGCCATTGCATGGAGCGATCTTGCATGGAGCGGCCTTGCATGGAGCCGGATTGAAGGGAGAGGGATCGAGTGGAGTCGGATTTCTCTGGGGGATGGGATGGGGCCGGGGCGTGTTCTTTGGCGTAGGCCAGGGCTGTTTGATAGCGATGGTGGCCGTCGGCGAGGATGAGTTTTTTGTCGGCCATGGCGGTGGTGAGCAGGCCAATGGTGGCCGGGTCGCCGATGCGCCAGAGGCTGTGAAGGACGCCGGCATCGTCAGTGACTTGAATGTCGGCGGGGCCGCTTCCGTCGTAGAGGATTTTTTCAACGCTGCCGGCAGGGTCGGCGTAAAGCATAAGGATTTGATCGAAGTGGGCGCGGGTGGCTTTGAGTAGATCGAGGCGGTCGGTGATGGGTTCGGGAAGCCTCAGTTGATGAGGGAAGACGACCTGATCGGAGAAGTCGTAGAGCTTGCCGAGGGCGATGAAGCTGCGGCGTTCCTTGACGATTCCGGAGCCGGGAAGGCGGAAGCGCTGGGAGTAGGCGTAGAGGGAGGGGGATTTCTCCTGGGTGAGGACGCCAAGCTGACGCCAGACATGGAACTCGCGTGCGGCGCGGGTGTAGACGCTTTCGCCGCGTTCGGCATCGAAGAGTTCGGGCAGGCCGAGGAGGATGCGGACCAGGTTGAAGGGGCTGCGCTGGTAGTAGGCCTGCTGGATGGCGGGGGAGATTTTGTCGTAGGGCTGGGTGACGACATCTTCAAGGCGAACTGCGGAGGGATTGTAACGCCAAGCGCGAAAAGGATAGAGGCGTGCCATTAAGGGATAGGGTATAGGGTTTGGGGTCTGGGGGTCCAGGGACTTAGGGACGTAGGGACCAGGGAATAGGGACGATGGGGGTAGGGCACAGGGCTTTTTTGGCGGGGCCATAACCTTCTTCCTGGAAGCAACCGCAGATCCCTCCACTTCGGTTGGGATGACAGTGCCCTACTGTGACGCAAGAAAGGTGGAATTGTCTGCTCACGATGACAATTCTTTCTTGTCTTATATCCACACTGACTTTCAACCTGGATGCGGAATGTGGGAAGTGGAAATTGATGGCGGCAAAGGGTGCTGGGCACGGTTGGCGCGGGGCGTGCTAAACTCGCCATCATTCTCAGGTGTTGCGGCATGACTATGCTTCTATTCCGGCGCGGTTCAGAAGATGCGGGCAGGCGTCGCGGAGTTGCGCTGAAACTGCTTCTGCTGGCGCTGGCGATTGGCCTTGGAGCGGGGCGGGTTGAGGCGCAGGACGACCAGCTGAACAAGGTTCATGTTACGCCGCCGGTTGATGCCAATGCGGGGACGACAGCGCCCAAGGGGGCGGAAACGCACGCTGAGACCGGACCGAATGCGCTGAAGATTCATCCCGGGTCGTATATCCGGATGAATGTGGACATGGTTCTGGTTCCGGTGACGGTGACCGACCCGATGAATCGGCTGGTGACGGGGCTGGAGCAGGAAGATTTTCAGGTGTCTGAGAATAATGGACAGCAGAAGATTGTGAGTTTTGCCAGCGAGGATGCGCCGGTTTCGATCGGGATTATCTTCGATCTTTCGGGGTCGATGTCGTCGAAGCTGATTCGGGCCAGAGAGGCGATTGTGCAGTTTATCAAGACGGCCAATCCGCAGGACGAGTTTTTTGTGATCGGGTTCAACGACCGTCCGGAGCTGATTGAGGATTTTACGAACTCGGTTGAGGACATTCAGGCGCGGCTGGCGACGGTGCGCAGCGGACACAGGACGGCGCTGCTGGACGCGATCTATTACGGCGTGGCGAAGATGCAGCAGGCCAGGCACGAGCGCAAGGCGCTGCTGGTGGTTTCAGACGGCGGGGACAACCGGTCGCGGTATACCGAGGGGGAAGTCAGGGCGCAGGTGCGGGAGTCGGATGTGGAGATCTATTCGATTGGGATCTTTGACCAGTACGCATCGACTCCGGAAGAGCGGACGGGGCCGCAGTTGCTGGAGGATTTGAGCGAGGAGACGGGTGGGCGGCTGTTCCGGGTGGACGATATTGCGGAGATGGGCGACATTGCGGAGAAGATTTCCACCGAGTTACGCAACCAGTATGTGATTGGTTACCGGCCGAAGGACCTGAACCGGGACGGGAAGTGGCGTAAAGTGAAGGTGAAGGTGAATCCTCCCGCAGGGTTGCCTCCGCTGACGATTCATGCTCGTACCGGCTACTATGCGCCTTTGCAATAACGGGATACTCGCGATTTTTTTTGCCGGGGCGGCGTTGACGCTCGTGGCACAACCGGCGCAGACGCCTAAGCCCGCACCAGCAAGCCAAACAGGCCAACCACAACAGGCGCCGTCGTTGACGGTGGACCGTGATCCGGTGCGGTCGCCTGACGCGGAGGTTGTGGCGCCGGCAACTGGGGCCGGGACGGTGGAGAAGGAGGGTTCCGGATACATTCTGCACACCAATGTTGAAGAGGTGGTGCTGAATGCGACGGTGTTGGAGGGTACGCGGCTGGTTCCGGACCTGAAGGCGGACAATTTTACGGTTTTTGAAGACGGTGTGAAGCAGGCGATCATCAGCTTCCAGCACACGGATCTTCCGGTCTCGATTGCTTTGGTGGTGGACAACTCGGGATCGATGGCGACGAAGCGGCCATCGGTGAACAAGAGCGCGCTGGATTTGATTCAGGCGTCGAATCCGCAGGACGAGGCGTTTGTGGTGAATTTCAGCGATGAGGCGTTCATCGACCAGGAGTTTACGTCGGACGTGAACAAGCTGAGGGACGGGCTGAGCCATATTGAGTCGCGGGGCGGGACGGCGCTTTACGACGCGGTGGTGGCTTCGGCGGACAAGCTGGCAGCGGATGCGAAACGGCCCAAGCAGGTGCTGATTCTGATTACGGACGGCGAGGATAACGCATCGACGCTGAACCTGGAGCAGACGATCAGGCGAGTGCAGGCGTTGTCAGGGCCGGTGATTTACTCGATTGGGCTGCTGTTTGGGGACGAGATGAGCCGGGCCGAGGTGCGGCATGCGCGGCGGGCACTGGAAATGCTGTCGACGGAGACGGGCGGGATGGCGTTTTTCCCCAAGTCGATTGAGCAGATTGACCAGATTTCGGCGGAGGTGGCGCGGGATATCCGGAACCAGTACACGATCGGGTATCGGTCAACCAAGCCGATGGACGAGCAGGGATTCCGGCGGGTGCAGGTGAACGCGGAGGCCAAGGGGCTGGGCAAGCTGACGGTGCGGACGCGGACGGGGTACTTCCCGGTGGCTCCGGGGGCGAAGAAGCCGGTGGTGCCGGGGAACAAGAAGTAGCCGAGAGCCCGCCTGGTTGAGGGTCTTGCCTTCCCACCCATTCACGATGAAGCTGTGAATGGATGGGGCACGGAGCGTTTTTGGCGGACATCAAGCGGACTTTCGAGACGGGCCACGCGCGCGCAGGGGCGCTGTGAAGCGATAGACTAGGTCTGCCATGAGCGCAGAAACCGTAATTCACTCCTCTCTTCGGATTGCCACCGACATTACAAAACTTGTGGGGCAGACGCCCATGCTGCAACTGGGTCGGCTTTCGCCGGAGCCGGCGGGGGCGGTGTTTGCCAAGCTGGAGTTTCTGAACCCTGGGGGGAGCATCAAGGACCGCGCGGCGCTGGGGATGATTCTGGACGCGGAGGCGCGGGGGCTGCTGCGGCTAGGGACGAAAGATCGACCAGGCTCGACGATTGTGGAGGCTACGGCGGGGAATACGGGCGTGGGGTTGGCGCTGATCGGGGTGAATCGCGGGTACCGGGTGAAGCTGTTTGTGCCGGAGGGGTTTGCCGAGGAGAAGTGCATTCTGATGCGCGGGTTTGGGGCGGAGGTGGTGCGTACGCCGGAGGCAGAGGGGATGGCCGGGGCGATCAAGCGGGCGCGTGCGGCGGGGGATGAGATTCCGGGGTCGTTTACGGCGTTGCAGTTTCAGAACCAGGCGAATCCGCAGTATCACCACGACACGACGGCGGTGGAGATCTGGGAGCAGATGGAAGAGCGCGTGGACGGGTTTGTGGCGGGCGTTGGGTCGGGCGGGACGTTCAGCGGAATTGCGCGGTTTTTGAAGGAGCGGAACCCGTCGGTGGTGACGATGGCGGTGGAGACGCAGGGGTCGATTTTGCAGGGCGGCGCGCCGGGCAAGCACAAAGTTGAGGGGATTGGCGTGGCGTTTGTTCCGGAGACGTTTCATCGCGAGGTGTGCGACCGGATTGTTGCGGTGACCGACGAAGACGCGTTCGGGATGGTGAAGCGGCTGGCTTCGGAAGAGGGGCTGGTGGGCGGATCGAGCTCGGGTGCGGCGGTGTTTGCGGCGGTGGCGCTGGCCAAGGAACTGGGGGCGGGGAAGCGGGTGGCGGTGATTATTCCCGACTCGGCGGAGCGGTATTTGTCGAAGGGGATATTTGAGGGTGGGGTGTAGGGGCTGAATTTTCCCCTTCCCAATACACACGTCATCCAGAGCGGAGCGTTCTTCAGCGGAGTTGAAGGACCTGCTTCTGCTTTCTCGGATGTCAACTTGTGTAGATCGCTGGCACTGAGTAACCTTTTCCCATGGACGAACGCACTTCCTTTGCGTACATCGTCGCCAGTCGGAGCCGTACCCTCTACATAGGCATGACCGGCGACCTCCGGATGCGCGTTTATCAGCATAAGCAAAAGCTCCATGTTGACGGTTTTGCTGCTAACTACAACTGTGACAGACTCGTGTGGTTTGAGCGGTTTCTTGATCCGAGCAATGCGATTGCGCGCGAAAAGCAATTGAAGGGATGGCTGCGGGCTAAGAAAATTGTTCTAATCGAAAGGGACAATCCCACTTGGGAGGATTTGAGCGAAGGATGGTATGGACATGTCGATTTGCAAAAGTAAGGCCGAGAAGCAGGTCCTTCGACTCCGCTGAGAAGCGCTCCGCTCAGGATGACAGGTTCGAGGTGGGGCGGACAAAGAGCAACAGCAGGTCCTTCGACTCCGCTGAGAAGCGCTCCGCTCAGGATGACAGGTTCGAGGTGGGGCGGACAAAGAGCAGAAGCAGGTCCTTCGACTCACCACCCCCAACCTCCACCCCAGCGACGAAGACCTGTCGCCGGGGACCCCGGGACTGAGAAGCGTTTGGGGCCCCGTTCGCTCAGGATGACAGGTTCAGTAGCGGGTTGAGATGAGCCGAAAAGCAGAAGCAGGTCCTTCGACTCACCACCCCCAACCTCCACCCCAGCGACGAAGACCTGTCGCCGGGGACCCCGGGACTGAGAAGCGTTTGGGACCCCGTTCGCTCAGGATGACAGGTTCGGTAGCGGGTTGAGATGAGCCGAAAAGCAGAAGCAGGTCCTTCGACTCACCACCCCCAACCTCCACCCCAGCGACGAAGACCTGTCGCCGGGGACCCCGGGACTGAGAAGCGTTTGGGGCCCCGTTCGCTCAGGATGACAGGTTCAGTAGCGGGTTGAGATGAGCCGAAAAGCAGAAGCAGGTCCTTCGACTCCGCTGAAGAACGCTCCGGTCAGGATGACGGGTTCGGTAGCGGGCGATTGACGGCGAATCGCCATCACATTACAAGGCGATAAAGGAGTGGTATTCTTGCTCGTCGTTTTTTGAGGCACGAGGAGGAAGACGTGAGAAAGAGAATTTTATTGGCGATGGCGGGATTGCTGCTTTTGGCTGGCTGCGGACACGAGGCGGACAACGCTGCCAAGGCGCCCACCAAACCGAAGTGGCAAGGCGCTGCTTACCACACATCGTTTGACACCAAGGCATTGAAGCCGAACCCGTCGGGGATCAGCATTCCGGCCATCAAGTACACGGCGAACCCGGACGCGGTGGAGACGAGGGCCACGCTGGTGGTGAGGATTGACGCTTCGGACGCAACCAAGGGTGTGCCGGCGGGTAGCCAGATGGTGATGGCCCCGGTGGATGTTTCCGGCACCGATGGCGCGCTGCCTGACGACTATATGGCTGCCGCGGACAAGAACATGTCTGACTTTTTGCAGGCTTATTGCGTGAAGGGGAAGGTCAAGCTATCGCTGGCGATTGCCAAATCGCACCTGGCGCCGCAACCTTCAGAAGCCGAATTGAACAACAAGCGGCTGTCGGATTGGCTGGCGATTGAGCTGATGTTCAAGAATCCTCACCCGAACTGCACGCCCCATGCCGCGCCGCAGGCGGGGCCGCTGAATTAACTGGGATTTGGAAGGGACAATTGCGTTGGGAGGTGGTTCCCGGGCGAGCGCATTTTCCAAGATTGTGTAAACCCGAACCTTGTTGGTATCCCACCCATTCCGCTGAAAAGACGCGGAATGGATGGGGCACCAGGGTTTACAGTAAATCCGAAAATGCTCTAGCGGAGCTTTGCGGCTCGAGCGCGGGTTTCTGTCACGAATGCTTCGTCTTCGGCGGTTGGCGCTTCTATTGAACTGAGATTGATGTCTACGTTGGCGAGCGCGCCGGTAATGGCTGCCGCGGCGAGGGCTACGGCGGTGGTCAAGTCGGAGGCCATCATGGGGCTGGAGATCGGCCGCAGGCTCTCGGCGATGCGGGCTACCTGGGCTGAGCGCTCGGCGACCAAGAGAGGCACGCCGGCGGCTTGGCGCAGAGCGGCATTTACCGAATTCCTGCCAAGCGCGATGCCGTCGTCGCCGGCATCGCGGGCTGCTTTGTAGGCCTTCATGACGGCGTTGTAGGAAGCGGCGTCGGCGTCGATGGCGGCTTTCAGATCTTCGCGCAGGGCGGCTAGTTTGGCGATGGCTTCGGAGAGCACGGCCTCGTGCTGGGCGTAGGCTTTTTTGCCGCGCGACATGGCGGCGACCATTCCGGCGAGGCCGGCGGCCATGGCTCCGCTGGCTGCCGCTGCGCTGCCGCCGCCGGGGGTGGCAGTGGGCGCGGCGAGTTGCTCGATGAAAGGCTCAACTCCCGCGCGAAGGCCGCCGACTGCGGTTTTGCCGCCCATGACGGCAGCGAGGCGATTTTCGAGAATCAGCGAGGAGTCAAAGCCTTCGATCTGGAGGAACCACTCGGCGGCCTGCTCGAGGGCGAGTTTGGGAATGAGGCCGACGATTTCGCTGGAGACGGGCGTGACGCCGTAGCGCGCGGCTTCGCGCTTTACGAACTCGAAGACGCGATGGATGGGGGTCTGCTCGAAGTCGGTGAGGTTCATGGAGACCTGGGCCAGGCCACGCACCAGGAAGCCCGCGCCTTTGACGAAGCGCAGGCCGCCGGAGGAGAAGCGGACGGCCTTGGCGATCTTTTTGGCGATATCGACGTCGGGCGTGTTGAGGAAAATGTTGTAGGCTACGAGGGCCTTGCGCGCGCCGACGACCGTGGCTCCGGCGGTGGGATGGAGGGCTGCCTGGCCGAAGTCGGGCAGGCGCGCGGGATTGGTGGCGATTTCGGCGCGAATGCCTTCGAACTGGCCCTTGCGGATGTACTCGAGATTCTGGCGCTCGGGGCGGGTGGCGGCGGCTTCGTAGAGGTAGACGGGAACGCCGTAGCGACTCCAGATTTCAGCGCCGACGCGCCTGGACATGGCGACGCAGTCGGCCAGTGTGACGCCGTCGATGGGGATGAAGGGGATAACGTCTGCCGCGCCCATGCGGGGATGCGCGCCCTGGTGGGTGTTGAGGTCGATGAGCTCGGCAGCCTTGCCGACGCCGCGAATGGCGGCTTCTTCAATGGCCTCGCGCTCGCCGACCAGGGTGATGACGCAGCGGTTGTGGTCGGCGTCCATCTCGCGGTCGAGCAAGTAGACGCCGGGGATCTTCATGGCTTCGACAATGGCATCGACTTTCGCGGCGTCGCGGCCTTCGGAAAAGTTAGGAACGCATTCGACGAGTGTGCTGGGCATAGCAGAAAGGATAGCGACGGGTGGGGGTGTGGGGCAAACCCATTGCATGGAGCGGCGCTATTTCATTGGCGAGCATGATTGGTTAGCGCGGCCGTCCGAAGAAGAGGATGTAGCCGTTGGGGTCCTGGATTTCGAAACCGCGGAGGCCGTCGGTGGTGTCGGCGAGGGGCTTGCTTGGGATTACGCCGCGAGCGGTGAACTCGTCGGCGAGGGTGTCGGGGTCGGGGGCGTTGACGTAGGCGTCCCAACGGGCCCAGGGATGACGGTGCGAGTTGGGGATGGGCAGTACATCTGGGGCGATGGCCTTGAAGAAGATCATGACGCCGTCTCGCTGGACGATTGCGAAAAATGGGTCGGGGTCCGGCGCGGCGTGGGTGAGGGTAAAGCCGAGCTGGTCGCAGTAGAAGGCGATCGTGCTGGGAATGTCGCGGACGATGAAGGAGGGGGCGATCAGGTTTAATGTGGCGCGGTGCATGATTTGGGCAGTATAGCGCTGGACACGAGTTTTGTGTTTCAGCGTGTGAAAGTGGGTGTGGGTTAGTCTGAGATCGGCATTCCCTCGGGGGCTAAAGCCCAGCGTTTATTTTCAGCCACTTGCGGCACCCTTCGACTTCGCTCAGGGCAGGCTATTGAAGCCGTGCCCTTTCAAAACTTCGGCCATTTGGTAGTTTTTCCGCAGCCTGTGAAGCCCGTACCCTTCACGCTGAAGCCCGTACCTTTCACGCTGAAGCCCGTACCTTTCACGCTGAAGCCCGTACCCTTCACGCTGAAGCCCGTACCCTTCAAGTTGACCCACGGCATGGAACCGGCTCGGCGGCTTGAAGGTAGAATCCTGTCAGGCGGCCTTGGTGGAAAGCTCCGCGTGCTGAGGCTGGGGAAGGCAGACATGGCGACAACTACCGCAAATCCGATGATTCGCGCACCGCGCGGGAACCAACTGCGCTGCAAGGGCTGGCAGCAGGAGGCGGCGCTGCGCTGCCTGATGAACAATCTCGACCCGGAAGTGGCGGAGCGGCCGCAGGACCTGGTGGTGTATGGCGGAATTGGCAAGGCGGCGCGGAACTGGGAGTGCTTCCACGCGATAGTGCGGGAGCTGGAAAACCTGGGAAGCGAGGAGACGCTGCTGGTGCAGAGCGGGAAGCCGGTGGCGGTGTTCCCGACGCATGAGATGGCGCCGCGGGTGATTATTGCCAACTCGAACCTGGTGGGCAAGTGGGCGAACTGGGAGCATTTCAATGAGCTGGATCGCAAGGGCCTGATGATGTACGGGCAGATGACGGCGGGGAGCTGGATTTATATCGGGACACAGGGGATTTTGCAGGGGACATTTCAGACTTTTGCGGCGCTGGCGGACCGGCACTTTGGCGGCAGCTTGAAGGGCAAGCTGGTGGTGACCGGGGGCGTAGGCGGAATGGGCGGGGCGCAGCCTTTGTCAGTGACTCTGAACGACGGGGTGGTGTTGGCCATTGACGTGGATAGAACCAGGATCGCCCGGCGGGTGGAGACGCGCTATTGCGACGTGCTGAGCGAAGATCTGGATGAGGCGCTGAGGCTTTGCGAGGCGGCGCGGAAGGAAGGGCGCGCGTTGTCTGTGGGGCTGGTGGGCAATTGCGCCGATGTGCTGCCGGAGCTGGTGCGGCGGGGCGTGGTGGTGGATGTGGTGACGGACCAGACCAGCGCGCACGATCCGCTGAATGGGTATGTGCCGCAGGGGCTGACGCTGGAGCAGGCTGCGGAGTTGCGCGCGAGTGATCCGGAAGAGTATGTGCGGCGGTCGACGGAGACCATGGTGGTGCACGTGAATGCGATGCTGGCCTTGCAGCAGGCCGGGGCGGTTGCGTTCGACTACGGGAACAACATTCGGCGGTTTGCGTTCGATGCTGGTTGCGCGGACGCGTTTCTGATTCCCGGGTTTGTGCCGGAGTATATTCGGCCGTTGTTCTGCACCGGGCAGGGTCCGTTTCGCTGGGTTGCGCTGTCGGGCGATCCCAAAGACATTGACCGGACGGATGAGCTGGCGCTGGAACTGTTTCCGGAGAACGAGATTCTGAACCGGTGGATGAGGCTTGCACGGGGACGGTTTGCTTTCCAGGGATTGCCGGCGCGCATCTGCTGGTTGGGCTACGGGGAGCGTGCGGAGATGGGTGAGGCGATCAATCACCTGGTGCGCAAGGGCGAGATTTCGGCTCCGGTTGCCATTGGACGGGACCATCTGGATACGGGCTCGGTGGCCAGTCCTTACCGCGAGACGGAGAAGATGCTGGATGGGTCGGATGCGGTTGCGGATTGGCCGATTTTGAACGCGCTGCTGAATACGGCGAGCGGCGCGACCTGGGTGAGCTTCCATCATGGCGGCGGTGTGGGGATGGGGTACTCGCTGCACGCGGGGCAGGTGACGGTGGCGGATGGGACGGAGATGGCGGCGGGGAAGATTCGGCGGGTGCTGAATAACGATCCGGGGCTGGGTGTGGTGCGACATGCGGATGCGGGGTATGAGGTGGCGCGGGAGACGGCGCGGGAGAAGGGGATTCCTATGCCGATGGCGGGGAAATAAGATATGTCGCTCACTGAGAGAACAGGTTCTGAAGTTACTGTCGAAGAATTATTTGGGCATGTTGGTCTTAAGCCACATGGGCCGAAACGATGGATCGGCGAGAAAGAATACGAAGAGGTTTCGGAGTTCTGTGCTGGAGTTTATGTGGTCGCTCTTGCAAAGGAACTCACCAGTCCTCCATGGGCGGAAACAGGCGAAGGCTCGAAAGAGAATACGCGAAACGTCGAATTGGTTCATTGGCTCAAAAATCAAGTTATCCTTTACATCGGCCAAACCACAAAACAAACGTTATCCCATCGTGTTCATCAGATGCACGTTCACAAGTATGGCGATGAGTCGCCACATCGCGGCGGTCAAGCCGTTCACCTTTTGAATTGCGAAAGACTGGTGTATTGGGCAGCGACGCAAGATCCAAGAGTGGATGAAAAAAAGATGCTTGAGTATTTCAAAGAACGGGTTCGTGGCCCAAAGCCATTTGCAAACCGCCGCGATTGAGTAAATCCGAGGGTTCATTGTCAAGTTTCCGATCCGGCCAATTGGTCATAACGGAAAGGCAAAGACAAAAGCAACCGCAGATCCTTCGACTCCGCCTGGCGCAAAGAACGCGCCAGACTCCGCTCCCTATGAACAAAGGATGTGAGGCGCGGGTCTGGAGACCCGCAGGACAGCCGGTCTGGAGACCGGCGCTACTCTCTGAGGTGTTGTTCAGTCTAGATGTAACTTGCGACGCAAGTCATGATGCTCCCTATGAACACGGCGGTGGAGATTCAATCTTTCCCACCCATTCGCGAAGAAACTGCGAATGGATGGGGCACCCAGCATTTTTCACCGAGCCAAGACTACGTTCATTGCAGATGTAACTTGTGACGCAAGTCAGGTTGCTCAGGATGACAGTTTTGCGGTGATATGAACTTTCAGCGAACGGGGGGCAAGCGTGGGAAACGTACGAGCCATCGTCAATATCGGGCAGCTTGTGACTCTTGCGGGACCGGCGCGGCCGCGCGTTGGCGCGGAGTTGCGCGAGTTGGGGATTGTTACGGACGGCGCGCTGATTATTGAAGATGGGTGCATCCTCGCGGCTGGGCTGTACTCCGAGTTGAAGGACAGAATCCCGCTCGACGCAATGGTGATTGATGCGGAAGGGCGGTGCGTGACGCCGGGGTTTGTGGATGCGCATACGCATCTGGTTTTTGCGGGGAACCGAGCGGCTGAATATGAGAAGCGGATTGCTGGAGCGACTTACCAGGAGATAGCTGCTGCGGGTGGTGGGATTCTGAGCACTGTTGCGCAGACCCGCGCGGCAAGCGAGGATGATTTGCTCACTGCTGCGCGACGCCACCGCGATTGGATGCTGCGGTCGGGGACTACTGCGATCGAGGCCAAGTCGGGCTATGGGCTCAACCGAGCGACGGAGATGAAGATGCTTCGGGTGCTGCGGCGGCTTGGGGAAGAAGGGCCGGCGCGGATTGTTCCTACGCTACTGGCTGCGCATACGCTTCCGTCGGAGTTTGTGGGGCGGCGGGAGCAGTATCTGGAGTTTGTTGCGGAAGAGTTGATTCCGGAGGTGGTTGCGGCGGGGCTGGCACGGTATTGCGATGCATTCTGCGACGATCATGCCTTCACGGTGGAGGAGTGCCGTGTTGTTCTGACGGCTGCTCGGGCTCATGGGTTGGGGCTGCGGATTCATGCGGAGCAGTTTCGGCCGGGGACGGGTGCGGGGCTGGCTGCGGAGTTGGGGGCGGTCACTGCGGATCATCTGGAGACTGTAACCGAGGAGACGCTGGGGCTGTTGCAGAAGGCTGGGGTGCAGCCTGTTCTTCTGCCGGGGTCTGTTTTCTGTCTGCACCGCACGGAGTATCCACCGGCGCGGGCGATGGTTGCGGCGGGATTGGGGATTGTGCTGGCGACGGATTTCAATCCGGGGTCGTCGCCGGCTGCGTCAATGCCGTTCATGATGTCTCTGGGTTGCCTGCAGATGGGGCTGACGCCGGCTGAGGCGCTGACGGCGGCTACCATCAACGCGGCGTATAGCCTGGGGCTGGGGGCGGAGATTGGGTCGCTGGAGACGGGCAAGCAGGCGGATTTGCTGATTCATGAGGTTGGGGATTATCGCGAGCTGGCGTACTTTGCGGCTGCGCCGCTGCGGCCGAGGGTGTTTATTGCCGGCGGGGAAGTGGCGTCGTAGGAGGGGCGCAGTATTCGGGGGCGGTACAAGTGAAGCAGGATTAATTTGCGGCGGGCCAGTTGGGGGCGATGCGGATGAGTTCGAGACCGCCGAGGTCTTCGACGGTGAATGCCGGCGAGCTGGCTGGGATGGCGACGA
>Ga0302320_10019628_pt1 | contig 13551 bp, 13 predicted proteins | sample Bog_T0_3_FD_202130 | JGI IMG/M metagenome (GOLD analysis project Ga0302320, IMG submission 202130) | Peat permafrost microbial communities from Stordalen Mire near Abisko, Sweden - Bog_T0_3 | ecosystem: Environmental > Terrestrial > Soil > Wetlands > Peat | place: Sweden: Abisko, Stordalen Mire...
GGCCATCTCGCAAGCAAAGAAGGACAGGAGGAAGAAAATGCGACTCGCCATCCCTCTCGTCATGATCCTCTCAATGCTCGGTCATGCCACCGCTAAACCAGAGTTGACCATGCACCGCGTGCAAATAATGGTTGACGAAGGGTATTATGCCATTGATATATCTTACGACGGCAGCCTGGACGCGCAGTTGCGTATAGCATGCATGGACCAATGTAAGTCCGCTGCAACATACTCCGAAACAAAACCGGGTTTATTCCTGCTCGGCGCATTCGGGGACGGCGACTCGTTTATAACCCTTTGGGCCGCTGGGTCAGCCGAATGGATCATAATATACCGCATTAATGATGATATCGGAACCAGAATCCTGGAACAACCTGCGCGAACGTTACCCGACTTCGAAGGGACTCCGGATGGCCGAAGAGTCATCGTGCTGCACACCGACACGCCAAGCATGTATGTAGGGAAGGAATTATATGGGACTCTACATGGACTCACAAAAGCGGACCGTGTCAAAATTCGGGAAGAGACAACCAGCCTTTGGCTTTGGAACGGTACAACCTACGTGCCGTATCACGGACAGGTTGTTAACGGTTGGGAAAGGATTAAATAATCACGGTCCAGTGGCCAGACCCCGATCGAACTGTTCTCGGTCGATGCAGCGGGCATTCTCGCCGGTGCGCAGGAGGCCACGCCCGCCATGACGGTGTGGTCGTACCGCCCAAGAGGCGGTCTTTCAGGCCATAGGGTCTCATACCAACCCGCATAAAGAAAGACTCTCAGGTACCCGATTCCCAAAGCGCCGCATCCGTGATTCGATGCCCGAACGAAGAATTGGATTCGGGGAGCACGGGAATGGGCGCACCGGTGAAGCTAACGCGCGAGGAGCACACGCCGACCGATCTGTGGCAGTTGGCGGGGGCCCTGAATGACGCGGGACACGCCCGCAGGGTGCAGGCGATTTCGTTCGTGTTGAGCGGATGGCCGCGGAGCAAGGCGGCGGCATTCGCGGACGTGGACCGCCAAACGCTGCGCGACTGGGTTGAGCGCTACAACGCGGGCGGCGTCGGCGCGCTGGCGACGCTGACATCGCCGGGCCGGCCGCGCCTGCTGACGCCGAAGCAGGGTGAGGACCTGTATCAGATCGTTGTGAAGGGCCCGGACCTCGATCAGGATGGTGTCGCCCGATGGCGCTGCGTAGACCTTGTCCGGCAGACCACTGAACGCTTCGGCGTGCCCGAAGTGCATCCCAGCACGATGGCGAAGTGGCTCCACCGCCTGGGCCTGACGAAACTGACCACCAGACCATACCATCCCAAGAAGGACGAGGCCGCATAGCAGGCGTTCAAGGCGAACTTCGGCACCATCGTGAATGAAGCGCTGCCCGCCGTGGTGAAGGAGAACGAGACCCCGGTCGAGTTCTGGTTTCAGGACGAAGCTCGGGTCGGGCAGCAGGGCATGCTGTCGCGGATCTGGGCACCGATCGGCTCGCGTCCCGCCATGGTGCGCGACAACCGCCGTGCGAATGCCTATATCTATGGTGCCATATGCCCAAGCCGCAGCATCGGCGCGGCGCTGATCATGGCAAGCGCCAACACGGAAGCCATGAACGAGCACCTGAAGGAAATCAGCCTTCAGGTGGCAATCGGCGCGCACGCTGCGCTGATCTGCGATGGCACCGGATGGCACGCCAAGAGCAAGGACATCGCCGTGCCGTCCAACATCACACTCATCACATTGCCACCATACGCCCCGGAACTAAACCCGATGGAAACGGTCTGGGAATTCTTGCGCGACAACCGGTTCGGTGCGCAGGTCTGGAAGACCTACAGCGACGTCGTCCGCGCGTGCTCCAGGGCCTGGAACTGGTTCGTCTCAGATCCTCGACGTATCGCAACGATCGGGACCCGCGAGTGGGTAGTTCTTTAGGCGGGTTGGTATCACACTTCCGCCGGCACCCGCGCGATCTGCTCCAGCACCCCCAGATCGGCGATGGCCTGCGCGACCATGGCATCGAACGTCTCGGACGCGGCCTCGACGATGCCCGACATCCCCCCCGCCCGAACCGCCGCCAGGCCGCTCGTGATGCTGCGGGTCAGTTCGGCCCGAGCGCCTTCGCGCCCCTCGGCCAGCATCTTCTCAAACCCGGCTTCGGAAAGACCAAGGTGCAGCAGCGTCCGGCTCACCAGATTGAAGTCGTGGTTCCGCACCGCGCCCTCGACCGCCAACCCGACACCCGCCCCCAGGCCGAGATAGCCCGCCACCGTGCCGATCCCCGCAATCACCGCCAGGATCGGGTGGGCCACCGCGAGCAGGATGATCAGCTTCAGGTTCAAGGTCGCGATCACCAGCGTGCCGATGCCCGCGGCCACGGCCGTCACGTTCGCCGCCAGATCGCCCAGGTCGGCGGCGATCCGCCCGCTGGTGCCACTGCCCGCCGCGGCCAGCGACAAGGCGCTGGCGGTGTCCGGGATATAGCGCGACACATCGCGCGCGATCTCCTGGACCCGCAGGAAGGCGAGCAGATGGTCGCGAAAAATCCGCAGCAGGTCGGTGTCGAGCACCCGCCACTCTTCGGCCGCCAGCCGGACCGCCTCCGGCTCGAATCCGGCGCAGACCGCCGCGACCTTGTCCTCGACATCGTGCAGCGAGCCGCCCTCGCGGTACCACGTCCAGAACAGCGGTTCGATGCGTGGCATGATCGCGTCCGTGATCGTCTGCGCGAGCCCCGCGGCGAACCGATCGAGCCGCTCCGTGACGGAATCGGCGAAGTCCTGACGGGCCCGCGGACCGGCCGCGGCAATGGTGGCGCGCCGCACCTCGTGCCGCGACTTCAGCGCCGTATAAAGCGCCAGCCCCGAACCGATGGTCGTTTCGGGGTCATCGGAGCGCAGGATACCGGTTTGCGGATCGACACTGAACACCTCGGCCGCCATCGCGCGCATGAAGGGCCATTCGGAACTGCCGCCGGTCAGCACGACCTTGCTGAAGCCTTCGCCGGCCAGGTCCTGCGCCGCATCGCGTTGCATGGTCCGGCGGATCCAGGCGAGCAGATCGATGGGGCGATCCGTCGCCAGCGGCGCGGGCAAGCCGAACGACCGAAAGTAGCGCAGCGCCAGGTCACTGGGACGGTACGCCCGAGCCCGCGCCATGAATTCGGCCACCGAGGCGTTCCGTAGTGGCTTTCGCGTGTCGCCGACGTCGATCCGGTATTTGAAATCGTCCATCCCGTCGCCCAGCACGGCCCAGCGGCGGGAGAAACTCTCCTTGAGTTCCCGGCATTCGTGCTGCCAGACGGCCATCGCCTCGCGCTCGTCGACCTCGAAGGAGCCGTTCTGGTCCTGGACCCATTGGTAGAACAGGTCGTCGAACAGGCGTCCGCCCAGGGCCGGGTCGCCCCAGGGCGCGCGCAACCCATGCTCCGCATCGACCAGCGCGAGGTCGAGCGTGCCGCCGCCGAAGTCGATGACGACGACACCCTGGCGCGCCTCCGCGGGGCTGATGCTGCCGTTGTTGAGATGGTAGGCGAGCGCCCCCAGCGGCTCGTCTATGCAGACGGCCTCCGCGAAGCCGGCGGCGCGGGCAATCTCCCGGGTCTTGTCCTGGTGCGCCGCCCCGGCCTCGGCGGGAACGCCGATCACCACGATGCCGCTGCGGAAGGCCGCGGGCTGGATCTCGGCAACGCCCTCGCAGACCTTCTGAAGAAAGGCGACCGCGTCGGTACCGGCCTGGGCGGAGCGGGCGATGTCCGGCTTGAACCCGAACGCGATGCGATGTCCGGCGCGTTCATCGGCGTCGAACTGGCTCCAGGTTTCGACGGCGATGGTGCCGAAGGCCACGACGGTCGCCGCACCGGTCGCTTGTGTGCGCCACAGTACGCAGGTTGCGATGGATGGCCGGCCGCCGAACCGGATGGGAACCGCGATCAACGGCCCCTCCCCCGCGTCGCGGCAGTAGGCCACGTGAGTGTTGCTGGTGCCAAAATCGATGCCGAGACAGGTGCGCGGGTCAGGCACGGCGGATCTCCCCCTTCTGCACGACCTGCCCAAGCCGGAGGATGGCACTGCGTTGCGTGCGGACGGGCTGTCCGGGGGCCAGCATGCCGAACGCGTCAAACGCCGCCGCGGTTTCCGGCGAGAACGGGGTGCCACGGGACACCGACTGCCAGACGTATCCGTCCTCCTGAAAGCGCTGGAACAGGTCCTCGCAGGCGTCGCGCAGGTCCGGTCCGGGTCCGCGGCGCGCCAGCTCCGCCTGCAGCCGGGTCAGCGACACCCAGATCGCGGGCGGGAGCCGGTCGGGTTCGGTGGGCAGTGTCTCGGCTTCCGGCGGCATTCGGTCCGGATGCGCCCAGGCCACCGCCAAAGCCAGGTCGGCCGCCTGCACCGCCCCGATTTGCCGCCCCCCCGGCGCAGCCGGCACCCGTTCGGCTTTGTGCCAGGGCCTGACGACGGTCAGCAGCAGCGGCGCGACGGCGAGCCACAGCCCGGACCGGAGCCAGCCGACCGACTGGCCCCGAAACGCCCGCCACAGCCCGCCCAGGACCACGCCGCCGCCGGACAGCGAGGCGGCGGACCGGATCGCCGAGACGAGAAGCGGGCGGTCCAGGAGGGCGGCGAGGCCTCGGACCGCCAGGAAGGCCCCCAGCGTCCCGCCGATGAACAGCCCGATAGAGCGGTTGTCGAACCAGAGGAAGGTCAGGGGCGAGACGACCAGGGCACCGACGGCGGCCCCCGCGGCAGCCGGCACGGCCCAGGCGGAGGGCCGGACATTGTCCGCCGTTGCCGGTTCCGGCAGGGGCACCGCCAACTGATGGACCGCGGCCTGCACCTCGGCTGCGACGCGGGTCATGTCCGCCGTCTGGTTCGGCCAACATCCCTGGCGGTCCATCCAGGCCAGGCAGGCGGCGACGATCCGGCGTTCGTCATCCGGCCCGACCGGACCGGCGGAGGCAGAGCGTGCCGCGACGCGCCAGGCGGGGAGAGCATCTTCGAAACGATGGAAACCTGCCATGCCGAGCCCTGCGCGTGCCGGCGAACACATGGCGTGTACGATCCGGTCCGGCAAGGCGTCAGGCGCCGCCGTGACGCCTGCGGGTGATGCCGGTATAACCGGCAAGAGGCGGCACAGGACGGGGGGCGGATGGACCGGGACGGCCGGAAGATCGGCTTGCAGATGCCGCAGGACGCATCTGATGGCGGCCTCTCCCTATCAGGCACGCCACTGGACCCTGATTTCATCGAGATGTTGCAAAATCAAGGCGAAGATTGACCCATGCCTGAAGACGCACCAAATCTCTACATAAGGGGATGGGGATGGCCGTGGAGCTTTCGATGCGACTGGACGATCGACGCGACAGAGCGATTTCAGGCGCTCGGGCCGCTGTGTCCGCGCTGGCGGCGCTCGGCGTGACGGCGGTCATCACCGGATCGCTGGTTCGGAACACGTTCGGCCCTCACGCGGAGGTCGACTTTCTCATCACCGCCTGCCCGCACCACCTGAAATATGCGATTGAAGGGATGGTCGAGGACGCGCTTGGCGGGCTGCCGTTCGATGTCGTCTATCTTGACGAGATCCCGGCATGGAAGGTCGCTCGCTTCACGGAGGGGGCCGTCGATGCATCCGATCTTCGTTGACATCGAGAATGAATTCTCGGAGATCGTCACGGAGGCCGAGGGTCTCTCCAATCGGCTCGCCCGCCTCGATGCCGAAGGCCCACTCCTGGGCTTCCAGGATAGGTGGGAAGCGACCCACGTATGCGCCTCTGCGACGGAGAAGATTTACACCGGATGCAAGCGTGTCATGGCCAGGCTGGCGAGCGATATCGACGGTGCTCCCGTGACTCACTCGGACGGCTGGCATATGGCGCTTCTGCGCCGCATGGCTCGCCCATACCCGGACCTCCGGCCAGCGATCATTTCGGCCGAATGCTACGCTCTTTTGGATAAGCTGCGGTCATTCCGCCATCGAGAGCGCAACTCGTATGGTGTTCGGCTGGATTTTGATATCGTCGTCGAGAGAGACCGCGAAGCTCTTGCCGGGCTCTCCATGTTCCGTGACGAAGTTCGGGCCTTTCTGAGCTGCGGCGACGATGATGTTTCTGATCTCGATGCGGGATCGTCCAAGGTGCCTGGCAAGCGCTGAGGCTTATCCCTGACGCGTCGCCCAAGGAAACGCGGAATCCCTCCGAGATCGCCATCAATCGCGTTATTGGTTGGTATTGCCGGTTGGCTTCGTTACGTGAACATTTCTGGCATCGCCGGTGACGTTTGCAAGTCCGCTGTTTTTAACACGGAGGTAGGATGAGGGCCACGGAGGCGCCCTCGCTGTCAGAAACCAGACATCTGGTTCGGTTGCGCTGCCTCCGATTTCTATTGATTTCGGGTCATATTGACCTCCGTGACCCCTGTGGTCCTCCGCGCTTCCTTCGTGTTAAAAACAGCGGACCAACCGCCGTCCCGGACGGCGCAAGGAATATCCCGATGACGAATCTGACAGGCATAGCCAACACCGAACGCGATAAAAGCGATCCGCATAACCGGAAGATCATCCACGTCGATATGGACGCGTTCTTCGCCGCGGTGGAGCAACGTGACGATCCTGCCCTGCGCGGGCTTCCAGTCGCGGTCGGGGGCTCCCGGGAACGTGGCGTCGTCGCCGCCGCCAGCTACGAAGCCCGCAAATTCGGCGTCCGTTCGGCCATGCCCTCGGTGACCGCGCGGCGCCTCTGCCCGGACCTGGTCTTCGTGCCGCCACGCTTCGAGGTTTACCGCTCGGTCTCGGAGCAGATCCGCCGGGTCTTCGCCGAGTACACGCCCCTGGTGGAGCCGCTGTCGCTGGACGAGGCCTATCTCGACGTGACCACCAATCTCAAAGCCATCCCGCAGGCGACGCGGATCGCCCGCGAAATCCGCGCGGCCATCCTGGAACGAACCGAGCTGACCGCCTCGGCGGGCATTTCGTACAATAAGTTTCTGGCGAAACTGGCCTCCGATCACCGCAAGCCCAACGGCCAGTTCACGATCACCCCGGAGATGGGTCCGGCTTTCGTCGAACATCTGGATGTCGGCCGGTTCCACGGCATCGGCCCGGCGACGGCGGCAAAGATGAACGGCCTGGGTCTGCGCACCGCCGCGGATCTGCGTGCGCAGACCGAGGATTTCCTGATCCGGCACTTCGGCAAGACCGGTTCGCATTTCCACCAGATCGCCCGCGGCATCGACGATCGGCCGGTCGTGCCCGACAGGCCGCGCAAGTCGGCCGGATCGGAGACGACCTTCGGCCGCGATCTCGACACGGAAAGCGCGGTGACGGCGGCGCTGGAGCCGCTGATTGACGATGTGTGGCGCTGGCGGGAAACGGCCGATGCCGCCGGGCGGACCGTGACTGTGAAGTTGCGTTACGCGAATTTCGAGCAGACCACGCGCAGCCGGACTGTCGCCGCACCGATCGCTGACCGCTCGGCCTTCACCGCCATCACGGTCGAACTGGTCCGCGGCCTGTTTCCGCTGCGCCGGCCGGTCCGGCTGCTTGGGGTGACGTTGTCGCATTTCGACGAGCCCGGGCGGCCGGGCGATGGCCAGATGACCTTCGGGTTCTGAATGCAACCATCGCTTCATCGGGCCAGACCGTCCCGGCAACCCCGGGGATCCTGACGGACACTCTTTTATGCTGGCATTATCATATATAGATACGCTGTGCTGTGAGGGAGAGTACCAACGGTCTAAATGCCAGTGTGGAAGAACCCGGCGCTGGTTGACAGCTCCCAGCGCGAAACCTGCCGGGATCACGCCATGACCGGACCGCTCACCAACAACGGCGCGCTGATTCAGGAAGTGATACGTCTTGTCGAGGACGCCGCAAAGTTTCATGGCAAAATGGCTGGCAGCGCTGTGTTCCCGGAGTCGTTCATTCGCGACTGGGTGGCGACAGAGACTGGCAGGAAAGACGTTCTGCGATATCTCGTCGATGAGACCCAGTGGGAGGAAGCCCCGCGGCGTGATCTCCGCCAGCCCACCTCACGATATCGCGTGCAATACGCTACCGTGCCGTTTTACGCAGATGGGCCTTCCGCCCCTTTTTACACGTATCCCGACCCTACCCCAGGAAGGGTCTGGCGGATGGTGTGGCGCGTGGCCATCCTGACAGGCGATAGGCGTCTTCGACCAGACGCAGGGTTTGCAGATTGTCTTCCGGCGTCGTTTCGAACGCCTGGCCGGTGCGGACTGCATTGGCGAAGTGCGCGATCACCGCGTCGTAGGCGCCCTGGTAGCAGTCCGCCAGGTCGTAGTCCCGGACCTCGGGTGCGGCACCGGTGCGTTCCAGCCGGTTGCCATGCAGCCGGATCGAGCCGGTGGTGCCGATCGTCAGCATCTCGTCGGCCTGGGTCGACGGAAAACCCGGCGCGGCGAGGTTGGCCAGCACCACGGCGGCGGCTCCCGAGACGGCCGTCATCGTGATCAGCGCGTTGTCCTCTCCCGCCATGTCCGCGCACGTCCGCCCCAGTTGGGCCGCCGTCACCGTCAAGGGGCCAAGCAGCACGCGCATCGTGTCGAGGTGATGGATCAGCACCTCATTCACCAGCAGGCGCTGCTCGTGGCGGAAGAAGGGCTGGCGGACCAAGGCCGGCCGAACGCCGGTGGCGTCGGGCAGCAGGCCAGAGGTCAGCAAGGTGATCTGGCACTGGCGGACGGCACCGATCGTCCCCTCGGCGATCCAGCGCGCGGCGTCGCGGTAGTAGCGGCGGAAGCGCCAGTTTTCATGCACCATCAGACGGGCGCCGGCGGTGTCGGCGACGAGCGCCTGGGCCTCCGCCAGCGTGGGCGCCAGCGGCTTCTGGCACAGCACCGGCAGGCCGCGCGCCACCCCCAGGCGGACCAGCTCCGCGTGGAATTCGCGCGGGGCGGCAATGTCGATCGCGTCAGGGGCTTCCGCGTCGAGCATGGCAGCGGCCGTCAGGTAGGTGCGAGGCACGCCGAACTCGGCGGCGCGGGTCGCGGCATGGGCGGAAACCGGGTCGGCGATGGCGACAACCTCCACATCCGGTCGCAGTTTCGTCCAGGCAATCAGATGATGGCGGCTCACCATTCCGGCGCCGATGAGGGCAACACGCATCTTACAACTCCCTCGTGATGGCTGTCGTGGTGGCGGGGTCGAACAGGTGCACGGCGGCGGCATCGAAGGACAGCGTCACCGTTTCCCCCACCCGCGCCGGAACATCGCGGCCGAGGCGCGCGGTGACCTCGGCGGCGCCGGCGGAGACCAGGACCAGCGTTTCCGCGCCCAGCGGTTCGATGGCGTCGATGCGACCGCGGAACCAGCCGGATGGCGTTGCGTCCGGCGGCGGCCCGAGACGCACATCCTCGGCGCGCACGCCGACGATCAGGGACTGTCCGGCATAAGGCGCGAGCGTCGCGGGCCGCCAGAGCGTCAGGGGAACGGTGGCGCTGTCGTTGCTGGCCAGCAACCGCTCGCCGGTCCCGACAGGAAGTTGCAGCAGGTTCATCGGCGGCGCGCCGAGGAAGCGGGCTACGAACGTATCCGCCGGGTTCCAGTAAACCTCCAACGGCGAACCGGTCTGCACCACGCGGCCGGCGTTCATGACGCAGATGCGGCTGCCCATGGTCATCGCCTCCACCTGATCGTGGGTGACGTAGATCATGGTGGAGCCGAGACGATGATGTTGCCGGATCAGCTCGTTGCGTGTGTTGACCCGGAGCGCGGCGTCGAGATTGGACAGCGGTTCGTCGAACAGGAACACTTGCGGTTCGCGCACCATGGCTCTGCCGAGGGCGACGCGCTGGCGCTGGCCGCCGGACAGTGCCGACGGCTTGCGGGCGAGGTAGGGCGTGAGGCCAAGCAGGTCGGCAACCTCGCGCACCCGGCGGGCGATTTCCGGTTTGGGTACCGCGCGGCGGCGCAGTCCGAAGGCGAGATTGTCCGCCACGGTCATGTGCGGATAGAGCGCGTAGGACTGGAACACCATGGCGATGTCGCGGTCGCGGGCAGGCACGTTGTTGACGACCCGGCCATTGATGGAGAGTTTGCCGGCGGAGATGGATTCGATGCCGGCGATCATGCGCAGCGTGGTGGACTTGCCGCAGCCGGAAGGACCGAGCAGGACCATGAACTCGCCGTCGGCGATTGAGAGGTTGACGTTGTCCACGGCCAATGGACCCGAACCGTAGGATTTGGAGACGGCGTCGAGTTGCACGGTGGCCATTATTTCACCGCCCCCGCCGTCATCCCCTGGATCAGCTTTTCCGAGAAAAACGCATACACCACGACGACCGGCAGCACCGAGATCATCACCCCGGTCGCGATCATGCCGATATCCTGGAAGTGGTCGCCCATGAAGCGCTGGATGCCTACCGGCAGCGTGCGCAAATCGTCGTCGGCGATCAGCACCACGGCGAACAGGAACTCATTCCACAACAGAATGAAATTCAGAATGACCGTGGTGGCGATCGCCGGCATCCCGACCGGCAAAACCAGCCGGAAGAAGATTTCGAAATCGCCGTAGCCGTCAACCTTGGCCGCATCGAACAGATCCTGCGGAATGCGGGCGAAAAACCCCTCCAGCAGATAGATCGTCAGCGGCAGTTGCAGCGACACATAGACCAGCCCGAGGCCCCATAGCGTATCGTAGAGATTGTATTCGACCAGCGTCTGGTACACCGCGATCAGCACGATCTGCGGCGGCAGAATGATCGAGGAGAACAGGATGAAATAGATCAGCCGGTTGCCGGGGAAACGGTAGCGCGCAAGACAATGCGCCGCGGCCGAACCGACGAGCGTGATCACCGCCACCGAACCGATGACCACCGCCGCGCTGTTGGCGAAATATGTGTTAAACGCCGAATCGATCCACGCCGTCCGGAATTTTGCCCAATGAGCCGGGCTGGGCCAGCCATAGTGATTATACGCGATTTCCGTGGTGGTACGAAGCGACATCGTGCCGACCCACAAAAACGGAAACCCGGCGAAGGCGGTATAGGCGACCAGGATTGCCATCAGCCCGCCACGGCTGAATGCGCGCGAGAGCATCAGAACTCCACCCGTTCACGGGAGCGCAGCAGCCGGTTCAGCAGCAGCACGGTCACGATGACGACGCCGAACCAGACGCTGGCGATCGCCGCCGGATAGCCGAGATCGAACGTGTTCCAGGCGAACGCCCGCTTATACACATAGGTAGATACCGTTTCGGTTGACCACAGAGGACCGCCCTGGGTCATGATCCAGACCAGGTCGAACACTTTCATCTTGGCGACGAAAGCGAGAATATACAGATTCAACAAGGTCGGTCGCAGCATCGGCACGATGACGAAGCGCAGCTTGCCGCCCCAGCCGCAATTATCGAGTTCGGCCGCTTCCAGCACCTCGGACGGCAGCGAATGGATGGCGGCAAGGCAGACAACCATGTTGAAGCCCGCCCATTTCCACACGTCGATGAAAATCAGCGAGCCGAGTGCCAGATGCGGATTGCCCAGCCAGGCACTGGCCAGTCCGCCCAGGCCAATGGCGCGGAACAGCACATTCACAATGCCCCAATCGTAATTGTAAAGCCAGAGCCAGACGATCGCAACAACCACATAGGACAGCAAAACCGGCGTGAACCATGCGACGCGCAGGAACCGGGTGAACGGCACTTTCGCATACAGACACAGCGCCAGCAGCAGGCCGACGCCAACATCCAGCACCGGCGCCGCCACCGACCAGATCAGCGTGTTCACCACCGCTCGACGGAACGTTCCGTCTCCGGCAAGCGTGACGTAGTTGGCGAGACCGACCCATATCGGCTTGTCCGGGTCGTCGATGGTGAAAAAGCTATCGCAGATCGTGCGTACCATCGGATAAGCGGTCATTGCCCCGAATACCAGCAGCGCCGGCCCCAGAAACAGCAGCAGCACCAGCCAGGAAGCGCCGCTGGTGTCACCGCCCGTTCCAGGCCGCAACAGGCGGCGCCAGGCCGCGGAGCCGTTGCCTACTTGCTGAGGCACGCAGCGTCCATCTGGTCAGCAGCGTCCTTCACGCCGATCAGCCCTTCGGGAAAGGCCGCGTTCATGACCTGGGAGTAGGTCTCGGCGCATTTCCCGCGGTAATACAGCAACGGTACGCCGAAGAAGTATTTGGCGTTCTTGTCGCGCGCGTTCAGGTCCTTGAAGTAATCGGCGTGCGGGCTGTCGATTTTGTTGGGATCGGATTTGATGCCGGTCTGCAGCGCAACCATCTCCATCCATTTCGTGCCGTTCTCGACCGTCGCCATCGAGCGCAGCATCGCGCCGGCGCACTCCTTATGCGGGCTTTTCGAAAACATCGAGAAACTGCCGCCGACCGCAAGTGTCTTGCAGGTGGGGCAGGCGCCGTTGTCCATCGCCGGGTATTGCATGATCCCAAGCGGGAAGTCCGCCGGCTGGCCGCCATCCTCGGGTTTGGCGAAAGCACGCCCGGTGTACCAACTCGGATCCGGGAAAATCACCGCGCCTGGCGAGCTGTAGAAATAAAAATGCGCCTCGCCGAGTTTCAATGTGGACATGCTCCTGGGGTAAGCGCCGGCGTCGATCATGCCTTTCATCCAGGTCAATACGGCGATGACGCGCGGATCGTTGTAGGATAGTTGGCCATGCACAAGCTTGCCGTAATCCTCGATTCCGAGCTTGCGCAGCAGCGATTCGAAGGTCAGGAAGGCACCGGGATAGGGCCGGTCGCCGACACCGGCCGCGACAGGTGCAATGCCGGCCTTGATCGCCCGGTTCACCAGATCGGCGAACTGTGCCTGCGTGAGTTGGAAGTCCGGCGGCAGTTCCACGCCCAGCTTCTTTACCAGGTTCTTGTTGTAGTACAGTTCGACGGTATAGGCCTCGGCCGGTATGCCATAGATCTTGCCGTTGTGGGTCCAGGCGGGACGCGCCCAGTCCTCGATGCCGGCCTGCTCGATATAGGCATCGAGCGGTTCGAGGTAGCCGCCGTCGAAGAACTCGGGTGAATCGGGTTCCATGTAGAAGATGTCGGGCGCGTGGCCGGTGCGCAAGGTTGCCTTAAGTTGGGTGAAGATTTCCGCCTTCGGCGTGAACGTCAGCTTCACGGAGCATTGCTGGTTGCCGGCATTGAAATCGGCTACGCGGTCGCTGACCCAGGCCTTCTTCGCCGGCTCGTCCGGCCAGTTGCTGACCATGGTGATCTGGGTCGGTTCGGCCGCGGCGGGCGGCGGTACCGGGCTGAGCAGGGCCGCGCAGAGAGCGGCGGCGCAAGCGAGCACCTGGCGTTTCATGATTGTCTCCACCGAAAGGTTTTTCGATCGCGAAGCGTGCATGGGGTCGGGGTATTGTCAATAGTCTGGAGGGTTGTGCAGTCTTGCAGGCTGAAATTGCTCACGGTACGGATGTTTTATCGATAATCATGCCGGTGGGGCTCGCTGCGTCGTTGGCGGCGGCACGACGTTCGGTATAGCGAACGGATCACGGCAAAGCCCTTTGCACCAGCCCGGGAGCGGCTGCCAGAGCGTGAGGATACGGACTGGCAACCCTGTCCAGAATCGTTCGATTGCGGACAGAT
>Ga0302320_10019631_pt1 | contig 13550 bp, 10 predicted proteins | sample Bog_T0_3_FD_202130 | JGI IMG/M metagenome (GOLD analysis project Ga0302320, IMG submission 202130) | Peat permafrost microbial communities from Stordalen Mire near Abisko, Sweden - Bog_T0_3 | ecosystem: Environmental > Terrestrial > Soil > Wetlands > Peat | place: Sweden: Abisko, Stordalen Mire...
TGTCATCTGGTTCGGCATGACAAAACGCAAAAGAAAGCCAGCCGAACTTATGAAATACAAAGATGTGCCTGTTGTTGAAGGAGGGTGGCCATTAATTGGTCATGGTATATCCTTTGGCAAAGACATAATTGGCTTTGTGACTGAATGTCAAAAGAAATACGGTAACATATTTAGGGTAAAAATCTTCAAAATCGACATGATCATTTCGTGTGATCGAACAATGGCCAAACAATTTTTCAAAACAACTGAAGACAAACTTTCCTTGTATGAGGTTTTAGATCGTCTATTTTTCAGCGATGGCTTTTCTGATCAAAAGAGAGACTTTCCTATAATATTTACAATTATCAAAAAGACAATAGGTACCCGTTATGATGAATTCATGCCGAAAATTCTCAGTGAAGCTCAAAGCATGATAGCCAGAATGAGAAAGAAAACTAATGGGGAAAAACTCAAACTCTCAAATGAAATGATACGTTTTGTGGCTAGCACAAGTGCCAAATGTTTCATTTGCATTGACCTTCCAGATGAAACATTTGATATTTTAATGAAATTCACTCATTTGCTTAACAAAGTTGTGCCTTTGACTTATTTCCTCCCAAAATTCGTGCTTCGTTTGCTGTTTTGCCGCAAATTGAGATCTTATAGAACAAAAATCACCTCTTATCTAAAGCCAGTTATTCAAAGCTATAGAAAAGATCCTAAAAAATCAGATTCCATGGTAATAAGGAAATCAGTTGACTACAAGGATGAAAAGACTGGAGCAACTCTCAGTGATGACCAAATAGGTGATCTTATTGTGAGTCTTTTGTATGTCAGCTCTGAAAATGCTGCCTTGGGGTTGTCAGCAGTAGTTACCGATCTTGTAGTTACACAGCATGGTTTCAGGATTGTTTACTTCTATAATTTCCCTTGCCAATCTTATAGGACCTATCTTTGGAGGTAGTTTATGTTCTTTTTTTATTTTTTCAGACTCTGTGATGATTTACAGTGCAGTTTTATTAATTATCATGATATTATTTGCTATAAATTGCAATATTTTCAAAGAAATTAAAAACTGCGGAAAAAAAGAACTTAGAATAGAAGAAAATGGCATTGAATTAAAAGAAAATTTAATAATTCCAAATAAGCTTTAATATTATAAAATATAATATTATTTATTAAAAAGATTTTGCTACCAATAAAACACAACAGAAATAAAATATAAAGTACTTTTTTTTTAATGGAAGGTTCATCCTTAAAACTAATCTAGTTTATTATTTTTATTTTTAATAGATTTTTATATTTTTACAATTATATAAAAAAACAATTTTATTCATAATATCAAATAAAATATGCTATCATATTTTTTAATTTTGAATTTTTATTTCAGAGGAGAGATAAATTATCTAATTTGAAAGAAAATTTTTTATATGTAGTTTGAGAAAAATTTGGATAATTAATTTGAATGTCGTTTGAAGAAAAATGATAATCTTGTTAATAATATCATTGATATTATATGATTTAGCCCTCCCTAAAACAAAGGTCATTAAGCTGATTTTAAAGAAAAATTGGTCGTTTTAACATAAAAAAATATTTTATTTCTTTTTTTAAATTATCCAAAATGTCTTTAATTTTTAAGACTCTCAAAAAATTCGCCCTTGCTAAAGCTCAAGTTCTCTTAATAAAGGTATCAAAAAAAACCTCTTTCATTGACATATGGCCATTTTTTTTTAGGATTTCCCTGCCCTCGGCTATGAAGGACAAGTCGTTTTAGTGAAACCTGGGTAACATTTTCTAAAAAAAATATATAATTTTAAAACAAATCTTGAAGATATGCCAAACAAGTGCTATTTAAAGAAAACATTGCCATTCCTTCTTTTCCAGGTCTGAAAAATCGATTGTACCCTAACATAAAGGTTGATAATTTCTTATTTTATCTCTTAATGGAGATGGATTGAAAATTTTATTTAGGATGATGAGCTGGAAAAAAGAAAGGTGAACCATGATGAAGTGCTGAGTTTTAATAAAAAAATCAAAAATGTTACCATGGAAATCTTAAGATCGCCTTCTTTTACTAACCCCGCATTATTAAAAGAAGAGCTTTCGGGTATTATTTTGACCAATGAATTTGAAATAAAACATGAAAATTAAAAGTAAAGGATGTTGTCGATGAAATTAATTTGAAGTATGGATGGGAAGTCGAGCCACAATCTCTGCAACTTGATAAAAATATCACGAAGTTCGGGGATTACAAATTGGAGATTGTGAATTTTGTGCATAAGAAATTTAAATTTTCATATAATTTTCCAGTGAATATGAGGATTATGCCCCAAAAATTGAATGCCAACTTAGTGAAACCTGTTGTCGAGACTGAGAGTAAAGAAAAAAAAGAGAAGTGAAAGGAACCTGTTTTTAAGATAAAAAGATTTTTTTCGAAAAAAACATAAAAAGTTTAATTAAATATTTGAAATCCATTTTCAAAAGTTTCAATAAATTTCCAAAGAGCTAAATGATTTTTAATTTCCTATTTGGGACTTTTTATTCAACCGGCTTATCCTGCTTTTGTTTCTCAACATTTCCCCCAAATACTTGGGATATCAAGCAAAGTGTTGCAATTGTTGGATTTTGGAATATCTTTATGGTGCCTTTCGGCATGCTTTGGAATCAAGTCAATAATAAACTGTTGAAAGCATCAGGCATCAAGATCGCTTTAACCAACCAAATTTTTATCAACAAAAAATATATGATGCTCGATTTGCTCTTCAACCACATAGTCTACCAATCAATTTTCGTCTTTAGCTTTTATAGATATCTACATGAATTTTTCCCAAATTACAAAATTTTTGCTTCGAATGAAGAAAAAAACAAGGAAAAAAATATGGAACAAAGCAACAACATTGTTAAGGAAATTGTTATATTTCGAGCAAAATTAAGTTTGTTTTCAATTATTTTCGATTTGTGGATCCCAACGCAAGGACAAACTAGAGGGATAAAAATGATGAAAGTAAAAAACTTAGGAGTTCAAACTTTTTGGCATTTATATCTATTTCACAAATATTTTGTCGACCCTGAAAAAATGAAAAAAACAAATTAAACAAATTATTGAAAAATCCATAATATGAAAAAATAAACATAAAACAACAAATTTTGAAGTTTTAATGAGAATTTTTCGATAATTTAATATTTTTCTTTCTCTGTCAAGAAAAATTCCGAACTTTTATTTTTTTCGTTGTTCTTCAGATCGACGTCCATTTTTTCCAAATTATTACGCATGAAAGATGGTAAAAATTTGAAGAAAATCTCAGGGTGTTGAGAATTTTCCACTATTCTCCGGCAACCGAAACAAAGCAGCTTGGTTAAATAATCAATTTCATCGAGAGATTTATCAGGCAAATATTCCAAAGGTATATTCGTTTCATTTTTATTAGAATTTAGATATTTCAGAGTTCCGATTTCCAAAATGTTAAATAATTTGTCTCTTTGGTTGAAACAAATTGGACAATATTTGTTATCTTTGAAATAGTCGTATTTGGTTTTTACTTTGTCTAGGGTGTTTAACACTGTGTGGACAGTTGCGTTATTTTGTTCCTAGTTTTAAAGGAAATTAATTTAAATTAATTTCAAAAATAAAAGAAAAAAACCTGCAATCTATCTAACAAATTCTCAATCAAAATATTAAAATTGCCATTTCCAGGCAATCCTTTGTTATTGGAAGAGATATTTTCCCTCATTATAGTAAAATCACCCAATTTATAAATATGATTATAAAGCAAAATCTAATGATAAAACGATTATCAAAAAATTAAAAATGTAAATACCTCTTTTTTTAGAAAATCTCTCAGTGGTCTTCCCAATAAAATTTCTTCCTGTTCAAACTTTTCATCCAAAAACTTTATCATATTTTGAATTTCAACCCCTCTTCCCTGAATAATTTCGGAAAGAATTTTGCCAGCCATCACTTGTCCAGTATCTGCCAAAGCGACTTTTTTAATTTTTTTGGATTTTGCATAAGCCAGAATGAGCGCCAATTTAAAAATATAAAGCATTCCTTCTCGAGAATATCCATTTGCTATTATTTTGTTTTTTCATTAATAACGGAAAATTAACGAAAAATTACCTGATAAATTATTCACAAAAACTTTGAATTGTTCAACCTCGTCTTTGTTTTTGAGCAGGTCGGCATTTATTGATTCAGGCAATTCTGGTAAGAATCCCTTGCTATTTCTCAATGAAAGAACATCTTGAATTCTTAAAATTTCGAGATCAAACCTTAAAAAACAAGTTAATAATTTCCTAAAAAATTAGAAAAACTTCATAAGAGCACAAAATTCTTTCACTTTTTTTATCTCTTCTTCACATTTGTCTCCTAATTCTCCTTCATAAACAATGCTCTCGTCAATATGGACAACCTGAGCAGTGAAAAACATTTTTTTGGCACCAGGATTAAACAAGGTTTCACTCATCATTTTTAAGAGGGCAATGGAATTTGGTCCTCCTGAAAAACTCATTAATATATGATCATCTCGATTCATTTTCAATAGATTTCTTAAAGTATATTTGAATTTATGCTCCATCATGACTATGAAACATTCGCTTGGGAAGATAATTTGGTTAAGCCGGGAAAATAGAAGAAATTTCTCACTTACAACAAGGGTCATTCCGAAATTTTATCAGAGCTTTTTTCTCATTGCATTTGCTGCATGACGTCTTGGCATTTTCAATAGCAGTAGTTTTCTCCATTTGGATAATGGCTTGAAGTTCTTTTGGTGGGCATTTGCAGATTTTATTTTTATGTTGGTTTTTGCAATCACAACTCTTTTTTATTTGAATGGGTTGGCAAGTTTCCTCTTCTTCGTTTTGGATGGATGGTTCTTCAGCTGAAAGAAAAATTAAAGTTGTTAAAATAAGATAGTGTTTGGTACTCTTTTCCATGAACATATTCAAGTCAAGGTCCTTTTCTAAGTCAGAAAATTCTTCAGGATTCATTAACGCAAAATTTAATTTTTGGTTTTTCTATAAAATAATGATGAATTTAATTACTTTTATTGAGTGTTCATTTTTTTTATTATTATCTCCTTGTTTTAAGAAAACAATTGATAAAAAATTTTTTTACTCTTTTTGATTTTTTTAATCTTAGATATTTTGAATATTTATCATTTTTTTGTCAATTTTTTTTTATAATTAATCAAGAAACAATTTATTTAAAAAATAATAAATCTTATATAGTTTTTCTATTTTTTATCTATTGCCCTATTCACGCTTGATTTTCTTTCAAACAAAATGCTACTTCTGCTTTTAAATTGAGCAAAGGATTTAATTTCAAATTTCGAATTCAATTTCATCAAATCAGTCGATTGTGGTTCAAATTCAGGAATGCTGTTTTTCTTGTCTTCATTGTTATCAAATTCATTTTCATGATCAAAAATCGGAAGTGAATCACGATGTTTCCATTCGAAATTAATATTAGTAGATGTGCTTCCCAAAGGATTTGACGATGGAGTAATTATATTAAGGGATTTATTCAGCTTTCTTTTGCCTTTCCAGGTCATTAATTTGATAGCAATATTTTTAGCAAGTTTGTTATTCTTTTTTCCCATTAAATAATTTGCAAATTTTTCAAGATATGTGTTCAATTCTATTTGAAGAATAAACAAAGCGCCTGCGTAAATAAAGAACAGAATTTGAATAGCTAGATAAAAACTCGTTTCAAAGTTATTATAGTAATAATTGGTTTTTTTATCAAGCATCGCTACCAAAACTGTCATCATATTACTGAAAAATGAGAATCTCACCAAAAACATTGATGATTTATGCTTGTACGGTTTTTTCGCTTGATATATAAATATAAGTAAGATGTAAAATATAAAAAGTGCGATATAAGCATAATCTGTTGGCACAAAAGCCACTAACACACTCATAATTATCTTCCAAATCATAATAATAGAGGACCAATAATACATACTGCCTTCATAATCAGAATATAAAAAAGCCAACATATAGGTGGAATCAATGTTGATTTCAAACATGCCAATATTTTTTTTCTGATCGAAATTCTTTATTGTGGGCATGGTATTGATCTCGTCTGCGTAAATTATTTGTAATCTGCTTGAACGTTCTGGTTTATAGACACAAAGATTTTTGGATGATCTTTTCAAACCCTGAGTTATTTTCATTCTCAAAAGCAAAAGAAAAAAAATCAAAGGCAATGCCAAAACCCAAATTATCAGACAAGGAATTCCTAAAACACATAGATAAAAAATGTGCTCCCCCGAATAACATTCTATATGAGGAGCATATTCAAGAAATGTTCTCATATCGTTATTATCTAATTGTGTACATTGAAACAGTTTAAAAAAAGCTCCTAAAATCAAAGTATATTGAGTGTCACAAACGACAATGAAAAGAGTAAACAAAGTTTTTAAGAAAACAGAAAAAAACACCTTTTTTCCACTTATAATTTTTTCTAAGTAAATGATGAAAAAAGCCAAACTGATAAATGCCTGGAGATACAACGGAGAAAGTATAATCGAAAAAATGAAGAAAAAGAACATATCAATCCTATCATTGACGAAACAGTTCAAATTTAAAGTTGACCCTGTGACAAAAAGATTCCCATTATTGTTGATAAAAGAGAAAAAATCATCAAAGTCAGTCCCTGAAATGGAAAATATCAGGAAAATTTGATTAAAATGATCTCGTATTATTTTGAGATACACCGTTTTTAATTTCACTGCATTCAAAGAAGAAACGAACAGTTTAGTATAAACTTGATAACTCACAAAAACTAACGTAAATCCGAGCTTCAAAATCATCATGCTGAAAAATTGAAGGCTGATTTCGCATTGGTCACAGCTTCCACTAAATGACTCTTTGCTATACCCTGTCTCACAAACTATGCATAAAGCTCCTTGATGTCCAGCCTCGCAAGGCACAAAGCCGTCAAATGATGAAAGATCAACCGGAATGCAAGCATCTGAAGGGCATTTTAAGATCAAAGTTGAGTTTGGGTCCTCGCTTTTCCAATAATTTACTTTCGGAACGATCGTTGAACCTTGACATAATGAATTTTCAGGGCATGGAATGCATGAAATGAGACCTTCTTGCATGGACCCCTTGTACATAGGTAAAATCAAAGAATAAGTGTATAATGGACATTGGAAGCAAGACTGATAACCCACATCATAATACTCACCAGCTTTACAAGCTCTGATATGAACATATAGGTTTTGAGTTATGGAGAACAAACCGGACATTTGAAGTGATAAATTATAGGTTCCGTTTGATTCAGCAAGGATATAAAAGTTAGAAAGTTGAAATTGACCACCCGAAGAATATGCAACTCCCCCCTTGATTGTTTGAATTGTTGAGTCTTGAGGGTCTTTTGAAATCACCAAGAGAGAACCATCATCGTAAGAACAAATTCGATTGGTGGAATCATTAATGTCAAATAGCAGACTGATTGTTTGGCCGTTATTGATTTCCACAATTTTATCTTGGTCATCTATACCTAAATCAATTTCGTTTCCATATTCGTCAATGATTGTCGTTAAATTCACAAAATAAGGGGCCGTCATAACGAAGTTTTTCCTTAAATAAGGAGATAAAAATGAATCATTGGAAAATTTCGCCTTGGATAATTGAAAAACATGCAATTTTTCCAAAAATATTGAACCTCCCAAATCCGCCCAATTGTTTTTAAATAGAGTCTTGTTAATTGTCAATAAACATTGGAACGTCCCAACGCAACGGGAATAGAAAGAAGCTCCCATTGATAATCCAACATTGTTTATGAATTGATTTTGAAACATTATGACGTTTGTGAATCCTTGCACAAAAATAGCAGCTCCTAAAGCACCATTATTTTCTGTGAATTGGCAATTTGATAAAAGTATTAACATTTGGACATCTGTGTCAGTAAGAATATTGATGGCTGAATAATTTGCAAGAAGGCCCAAACTTGAAAAATTCGTGTTATCTATCAAAACTTTATTTACGTTGGAAAAGAATAAACCTCCATTTTGGCTATTGAAATTTGTGTTTATAATTATGATGAAGTTATTCGAATTTATTGTGAGAAATGAGTATTGATCAAAGATGGAACAATTAACAATGAGCACTGAATCACCCTCTGATATATCAAGAGAATTGTGGGGAGATTGATCAATCATTTGACCTTCCGCATTGCTAAACACAGTGCCTATCAAACTTATATTTGAGTTTATGCTTGTAAGTAAGGAAAAGACAAATTCACCATTAAATGCATAATTTAGATCGATTAAGGTTGATTCGATAATTATTTCGGAATTGATCAATTGGATGAATAAATAGTTGAGATCATTATTGGAAAATAGATGTGTAAGGTAAATGAAAGAGTTTTGAGAAGTAAGAATTTGTGCGAAATTTTTGACGATAATTGAATTATTTAGGAAAATCATCGCGCAATTTAAAAGATTCAAAATTGCAATGTCACTCTGGGCATTTGCTCTTTCCAAATTATTTAAACAACTTAAATTAGTAATCATCCCCTCGTTGATTCCAATAATTTCAATAAAGGCACCACTTGTTTCATCATTCATGTTATTTTCAAAAAAAATATTATTAATTGAAAATTTGCTATTCATTGATTCACCTTCAGAATTATCAATTTCCATTAAAAAGGTAACAAAAGAATTGCTGTTGAAAATCACATTTTGAATTATTAAATTCTCATCATTTGTGTTTAATTCCAAACAACCATTAACTTGGTTATTCACAAATTCTAAAAAATTTATTTCTATCAAAGCGTCTTGTATTTTAACCAACGAGTCACCTTTATTATTTTTGAAACTTAGCATTTTCATATATAATGTAGCTTCTCCTTCTATATAAATCACATGGTTTGTGTTGGATCCCTCCTGAGTAAAAGAAATCGTTTCAAGGAAAATGCTATTTAAATTATCGGTTTTCAAATATATAACTGAGGAATCGATTTTTTGCTGTGAAAGAAGCATACCATCAGAATCAAATTTTGTAAAATTCATATATATTGAGGTTTCTTCTGCATAAATTACACTGGCCCAATAATTAGCTTTGGACTCACTAAAAATGCTAGCATTGATGGTAAATTTTGAGTTGGTTGAATATATTACTCCTCCCATATTAGCAGAACTTCTTAAAAATTTGCAATTTTGGATATCTATTTTGGCAAAAGATGAAAAAATGATTCCTCCGGTGCCTTGGCTTGAACAATTCCAAAACTGTGACTTGAAAATGTTGAGAATACCACCAGTTGAAATTACACAAAGTGCAGAAAACCGGGTTGAAATATTGAAGGCAATTAAATTTGTAAAAGTGAAAGAATTTCCATATTTGGATTCAAGAAGTGCCCCTAATGTTCCTGATTTCATATTGGCCATTATAATGTTTTGCATCAACACTGTGTTGTTTGAAATGCAAAGTAGAATTCCATTTTGTAAAAAATACATATTGGAGAAATTTGACTGAGAGACATTAATAGTATTTTGATCTGTCAGAAAAAAAATGATTCCCTCTGTAAAATTTAGAAATGAACAATTACTGATTGAAAGTTTATTTTCAATTTTAAGTAAAATGAAAGACTCACTGAAATTAAAATTCCCAAAATAATTTTTTGTCAGGGAAATGTTCGAATCAGTTGCGAAAATAAAAGAAGACTCATCACCCAATATGTCTAAAAATGTTGTATTATTCATTTCTAAAACACAGCCTATCAAATATAAATTCCCCATCATGCCAGTTGTCGAAAGTTGTATAGTGCAATTAGAAATTTCAATATTTGCTCCAATTGCATAAATAAAAGTGCCAACAAATGATTTCATGTCAATAAAGGATGAATTGAGAATTGTGATTTTTGTCGCGCCTGCATATATGTTACCAAATAATTCACTGCTAGTATTTGAGAAAAAACATGCATTGATATTTAAAGTGTTGTTCAGCAGATTCCAACAACAAGTTGAATAAATGGCCCCTTCTCCGAAAGAGTGAATAAGATTGAAATTGCAATTAAAAAATGTAATTGAATTAAAATCATCATAAACCATGATCAACCCCACATAATCGAAATAATTTTGTAGAAATAAACAGTTGTTGATGCTGATGTTTAAATATCTCCATGAATGGATAAGCCCATCAGACCAACTAGGAGATTTTGTGAAAACTGAAAGATTTAATTCAATGTTATTATAGTTATTTACTGAATGAGAAGTGACAAAACTATATAAAAAGGCAAAGTGGATTATTTCAAAGGTGGTATTAAAAATATTTATGCGATTTGATGAACATTCTGGGTATAAAACGAACGCAATTTGGTGAATGTCAGCGAAATGAGAATCTTGAATTAAAATTGTGTTATTTTGTCCCCAAATAGAAATGAACTCTTTATAGGAAGAAAGGCTGATTACTGAATATAAAGTCAAAATATTGTTATTTCCAGCTATAGACATTTTGGGCTCAGATAAATTGCCTGAAGAAAGGAGAAATGTAATATTGTCATCACTTGACAAAAGTGATTCCGTTGTATTGAGGAAAAAACTATTCATTGAAATTATGCTCAAAGATTCTACATTTTTAATGATGAAACGATCAATTTCAGAAAGTCCCTGATGACTTATTGAAAATGATTGCAAAGTTATGTTTATTTTGTCGTTTTCCAGTCTGAAACAATTATTGATGAATCCATACTCAAAAAAAATTGATTCCAAATATAAATTTCCGTTTGTGTTTTTCAAAAAAAACAAAACTGGATCTGAAAAATGAGAGTTGACAACCTTGAAGAAATATATTAATATTAATTATAATAATATATAATTGAAAACATTTTAAAATATATTTTTCACCTGAAGGGAATTATATTTCAAAACTGTCAAATTAGTAATGGAAATATTCAAATTAGGAGTAGACTGACAAATTATCATAGATTGTGAGAGACTAAATTGTTCCAATACTATATTTCTGAGAACAATTTGTGCCGAAAGAGTTTGGACGTAAATAAAAGAAAGAATATTTTCAAAAGAATTGAAATATTTAACAGTCACATTCTTCATTAAAAATTGTCCTTCTAAAAAAAAAAATCTTTACTTATGAAATTTTAAAAAATTCAAAACCTATCTGAAAAAATCCATTTATGATGGAATTTTGATTCGTAAGGTCAGATGCATTTTGGAGGGAACAAGGATCAGATTTATTGAGAAATTTCGATTCGGGATCTGGATAGCAACAGATGGATGTGTTGCATGAATTATTTGTCATGAGCATATCAAAACCCAAAAAAACAATGTTTATGATACTCAGACCTGTTCGGACATAAAAAGTGAAGTTGTCAGTTTTTAAAAATATATAGGAATAGTCAAAATCCGGACTTTCTATCGTTACTTGACCTAAAAATTCTTATATTATAGACATAGATTTGTTTTTTATTTAACCATAATAATCTTCAAAGGGAGACCCATATCCAGCCTCTATTGTGTGGCCTTGACTCATTTCGGTTGGATATAAATAGAAATTTAAGGTGAGATCGTTCACTTGTTTCGCAGTGGAAACACCTTCTACAAAAGCTGAAGATAGGTCATCGAAGGGATTTTCTTGAGAACCAACACAGAGATTGGATGAGGTTTGGGCTTTTTGAGTGCAGTTGTTTGAGGATGGAGGAGCAACATAAATGTTTAGAAAGTTGGCTGAAAAAAACAAGGAGAATAAAGAAAGCAATAAAAGTTTCATATTTTTCATTTTTTTTAGTTTTTTGTTTTGCTTTCTTTAAAAAATTACATCAATTTCTATCGATGAATTTTTATTCAAATTTTTGTGGGTTCGACTCCAATTTTGAAATTTTTTTCTCTTTACAAACATCATTAAAATTTCAGAGATTTCACATTATTATTTCAATATTTGAAAATATTGAAAAATATGTTTAATTTTGTAAAATGAAATATAGTCATAGGACCTCATTTAATAATAAAAAATAAATTTTTTTCCCCATTTAAAAATTTTTAAAAAAATAAATGTAATAAATAAATTAAAAACTAATGAAACATTCAATATCTTCTCAAGAATTAATCGGTCAAAAAAATTATGACATCGAGAAGGAAAAATTATCCAAAATATTTTCTTTATATCAAGCAAAAAGTCCATTAGATGCCTTGATTTATATGGAAGAGTTAGGGGGTATTTTCAAATAATATTATGTTCTTATTTTTTCCCAAATTTAAGGCGATGATTTTTTCACTTCAAAACTACAAACTAATTTTTCTCATGGAATTAAAGGTTCTCAAGATGAACTTGAAAAAAGGACTCATTTTTTCGGATCAAATGCGAAGGAGGAAACTTCAAAAAAAAGTATTTTTCATTAATTTGTCAACATTTATATTTTCTCCTAGCTTTGTTTAATTCATTTCTGAGCAGTCTCAACCTTTTTTCCATAAAAATCTTTCTGATTGCAATTGTTCTTTCCATCATAATTTCCGTATCAACAGCTCCGAACCCCATCGTTTCTTGGATCGAAGGCTTCGCAATTTTTTTGGCAATGTTAATTTGTGTGTTGGTGGCCACAATCACCAATTATCAGCTCTCCACAGAATATAGCAAATTAATAAAAGTGTTTGAAAATACAAAAGAGGTCTCCTTTTCCAATTGATTATAAAAATTCACTTAAATATTAGGTATCGGTTGTGAGAGATAATGTTTCATTAAGTGTCAATAGGACAAAAGTGGTGGTCGGAGATATTATTAACATAATGTCTGGAATGGAAATACCAGCTGATTGTCTTGTGGTTTCCTCAACTCATTTAATTGTGGATGAAGCCTTGATAACCGAATCAAATGATTCAGTCAAAAAAGCTGTTTTGCGGGAATGTTTGGTCAAAAAGGAAAAAATTAAAATGGAAATGAATTCACATTCCGATCTAAGCAGGCTCCCCACACCTATTTTATTCGCTGGCTCAAATGTTTTGACAGGAGAAGGGAAAATATTGGTGTTAACAGTTGGGAAATCGACTATAATGCATGAAATGAAAAAAGATTCTGAAAAAGAGGATTTTAAAAAAGAAACCCCCTTGCAAAAAAAGCTGAAATATTTAGCTCATACTCTTGGGAAAATCGCTTTACAGACTTCTTTATTGATTTTATTGGTGCTTTTGATGAGATTCATTATCGAAAGAAGTCAGGTGCCATCATGGGATAATTCAAAACATTGGAATCAATTATTTAATTGCTTTTTGATTGGAGTATGTTACTTTAGTTTTCTGCTTGTTCTCATATTTTTACTCAGATTACCATTTTTGTGGTTGGAATACCAGAGGGATTGCCATTATCAGTTATTATTACAATTGCTTATTCAGCAAAGAATCTGGTGAAAGATAATAATTTAGTTCGAAAATTAGATGCATGTGAAACAATGGCTAAGGTAAGTGTGATTTGTGCGGACAAAACAGGCACTTTGACCACAAACAATTTGACTTTCACAGCTTTATGGAATGAAAAATTTGTGAGATTATTTTTTATTTTATCTTTAAAATTTCAAAAAACGCACCCCTATATTTTTGTAATTTGATTTATATTGA
>Ga0302320_10019632_pt1 | contig 13549 bp, 12 predicted proteins | sample Bog_T0_3_FD_202130 | JGI IMG/M metagenome (GOLD analysis project Ga0302320, IMG submission 202130) | Peat permafrost microbial communities from Stordalen Mire near Abisko, Sweden - Bog_T0_3 | ecosystem: Environmental > Terrestrial > Soil > Wetlands > Peat | place: Sweden: Abisko, Stordalen Mire...
GCTCGACCCTGCGGCATACGATCTGCCCGAAGTCTCAGGATCGGCATTCTTTACATATTCGTTGGCATGGGGCATCAACCACGGCGTGCTCGACCGCGCGAAATTCGAACCGGTAGTCACACGAGCCTGGGCCGGAATTCTGCAGCACATTTATGCGGATGGCCGCCTCGGCTCTATTCAGCCAATCGACGGCCAACCCGGCAAGTTCAAGCCTTCAGCTAGTTATGTATATGGAGTCGGCGGATTTCTGCTAGCCGCGTCCGAAGTCGATGCCTTGGCGAAAAAGTGACGCATGGAATTCTCATGGCCGCAAACTGCATGACTGAGCTGCATCCGACTTCTGCGCGGCTTGAAAGTGTCGAAAAGGAAGCAGTGGTGGCCAGAGACGGGATTGAACCGCCGACGCCGGCCTTTTCAGGGCCGCGCTCTACCACTGAGCTATCTGGCCTCAGTGCAAACTATCAGGTGCAATTCTGTGCGCTGGATCCGGCGTCGCCGGAAAAGGTGGGCGAGTCCACGAACTCTGCGCTCAAAACAACCTCAGTCAGTATAGCAACTCCCTTTCCCTCCGCCAAACCGAAGTGGAAATCCTTCCCATTCAGGTCTGCGAATCCTTTCAATACATGCGATCAAATCCTCCAATCCGGCGCAGGCCTGCACTACACTGGAAAACAACCATGCGCCTCCCAGCTCGCCTTTTCGCCTGCCTTGTCCTAGCCGCCCTCGCCCGGATTGCCGTCACACAAACTCCCGGTTCAGCCAAGATTGCTCCCGAGAATCGCACCGCGCGCGCGTTTCAGTCCGCCGCAAAAGACGGCCCGCTGGCGTTGCAGGCGTTCCTTGCCGATTTCCCAAAAGGCGCCGACCTGCATGTTCACCTTTCGGGCGCTGTTTATGCGGAGAGCTTCATTCGCGCCGCCGGGGTGGACGGATTGTGCGTGGACCCCGTTGCCCTGAAATTCGCAAAGCCGCCATGTATAGGACAACTGGTCCCTGCAGCGTCAGTTCCTGCGAATCAAGACCTGTATGACCGCCTCGTCAACGCCTTCTCGATGCGAAGCTTTGTGCCCACACCGGGATTCAGTGGCCACGATCAGTTCTTTTCGACGTTTGACCGATTTGGCGGCCTGGGGAAAAAACATGCAAGTGAGTGGGTGGACGAAGTAGCCAGCCGAGCTGCTGCCCAGAACGAGCAGTATCTGGAGCTGATGGAGACGCCACCCTTCGGGCACGCGGCACAAATTGCATTTCGGCTAGGATGGAGCCAAAACCCTTCATCGGCAGACTCCGATAATCCCGATTTCGCCAAATCCCGCCAAGCCCTTCTCGACAACGGGCTGCGCGATGAAGTTGCCGCGGATCGCGAGGATGTACGCACCGCAGAGAGCGACCGGCGCAAACTTGAGCATTGCGACACGCCGCAGGCAGCGCCGGCATGCCAGGTAGAGGTGAGGTACATCTATCAGATTCTGCGCGGCTTCTCTCCGCAACAGGTATTCGCGCAAACATTACTGGGGTTCGAGACTATCCAGGCGAGCATGGAGGCGCATGACGACACATGGGTCGGAATTAATTTCGTGCAGCCAGAAGACGGATTCATCTCCATGCGCGACTACACCCTGCACATGAAGATGCTCGATTACCTGCACTCCGTCTATCCCCAAGTGAAGATCAGTCTGCACGCCGGCGAATTGGCTCCAGGGCTTGTTCCGCCGGAGGGGTTGCGTTTCCACATCCGTCAGGCTGTGGATCTGGGACACGCCGAGCGGATCGGGCACGGGGTCGATGTAATGTATGAAGACAACGCGCAGGACCTGCTGAGAGAACTGGCCGACAAGCACGTAATGGTGGAGGTCAACCTCAGTTCCAATGAAGGCATTCTAGGGATTAAGGGCGCGGAGCACCCCTTTCCTCTCTACCGTTCTGCGCATGTGCCTGTCGCGCTATCTACAGACGACGAGGGTGTGAGCCGGATCGAGATTACGCATGAATACGTCCGCGCAGCACTCGACTACAAGCTTATCTATCAGGACGTGAAGCAACTGGCGCGTACGGGGATGGAGCACAATTTTCTCCCCGGGCAGAGTCTGTGGGCGTCACCGGATGTATTCACAAAAGCGGTGTCCGCCTGCAATGGAGACAAGCTGGGAACGGATAAGCCCGCGGCGGGATGCAAAGCATTTCTCGATGGAAGCGAAAAGGCCGCAGCGCAATGGGAACAGGAGCGGCGCTTTCAGGTGTTCGAAACGAAATGGGGAATGAATTAGTGCTTCGACGCAGAGAGACTTTGGCTATGCGCTTGCTGAATAGCGCTGAGCAAGGTCTCGTCGAATCCCATCTTGCGCGCTTGGTCGAGAGTCAGGCTAATCTCGTTAGCGCAGGCCCGGACGACATGCGGTAAATCAAACGGCTGCGCGACGAGAGTTTCGTGTTTCGCATCTGGCCAGAGCAGAAAACCCTGCGGGTCCAGGAATGCGTCTTTGCATTCGGCGTCAGCGGCGGCAAGGTTCATTTTTTGAAGTGCAGGCAGGACGAGAGCTCCCACTGTGGTACCGTCAGAAACGGAGTCAATAAGGGCGGATGGGGCAGAAGACTCAGGCAGTAATTTAATCCAGTTCACTGGCTTTCCAGTAGTCATGTCGAAGACCATCGCCAAGGTATCGCTGTCGGGATGGGCTCCGCCGCAATTTGTTTCGTCGATGGCGACGATGCTCAGGAAACGCGGCCCGGCCATGGTGACTCTGACACTGCGCGACCAATCTCGAGCGGCCGCGTCTTTGCCCTTCTGATCCTCTCCCAAGTTCTTCGCTGACTCCCGTGAATCCCCATCGCAACCCAAAAAGTCCTTCGCCAAGCTTCGATTCAGTCGCGTAAGAGTGGCGTTCACGCGCTGCTCCGCCGGACTGGCTGGATTTGCAATCAGAGGCCACGTTTCCACACCTTTACGCAGATGTTTGACTGCTGCCAACTGAATGGTTCCGTTATCCGCCTTCTGAGAAACTGCGTTTTCCGCAGCAGTCTGTTGAAACCCACTCGCCGACGCAATAGACGGCACGAGCAGACAAAATAATACCGGAATCAAATCCTTCATCGGATCTCCTGGAGATCTTATAAATTATAGACGCGGTGCGAATTCCAACTGGTTACCTCGCTGTCACTGATTACCTAAACGAGTATCAATGAGAGTTCCAGGTATTACCGTCGGTGCCCGAAGATACGCAATTGGGTGATTGTTATTTCTTAAGAAAGCGCAGAAACTAAACGCGAGGCAGAGCACGGAATCAGCCTGTTCCTGAACCACAATTGGGGAGGGGGTCTCGCCTCATCCAGAACGTCTCCCCGGTGAATCGGTTCGAAGCTGCATTGGCCCTGTCGGGTGGAACTCAGCTCGACGAACATAAATGCCATGTGCCGTAACGACTGGATTCGGCAATTTGTACGCATACCGAACCCAGGCTCTCAAGCGCGGAACCAGAACGCATTTCGGCCAGAAACATTGCGGTGAACAGCCGCATAATTGGCGTGTCCTGGTAGTCGACGAGAACGGCACCTGTTCTCAAGTGCTGGAGAAAACCATGAACAGTAAGTGGAAATCCTCCGCCCTGATGTTGGCCTTGGTGCTCCTGTTGAGCGCCCCGGCCTTTGCACGTGAACATGGTGGATCCCTTCCTCCAAGCGGAGGTCCTAGCGGAGCAGCTCCCGAAGTAGATCCGGGTCTGGCGATTGCCGGAATCTCGTTTCTAACGGGGTCGCTTGCGGTGCTGCGGTCGCGGCTGCGCAAGTAGTCGGAGGAATCCCTGAATAGCCACTCCAACCGGCTCCTGACTGGGAAAAACCGTTCCCAGTCGGGACCGCACCCTCTTCTTTCCCGCTTTGGGCGACCTCGGTTTCTGCCCCCGCATTTTCTCCTTGCCCGTCTGTATCTGCTGGCCGCTATCCTTGCGGTAGACTGCGCCCTGATCGCAGGCATTCCCCACGCCGCACCATTGCTCGGACCGCTGGCTCCATTCGGAATCGTTTCTTTCGCGGTGTTTCTGGGGCTCGGCTACCCGCAACTGAAGCAGCAGCGCGATCAAATCCAATTCAATGCTGGATTGTTTTTCGCCCATGCCTTGTGCGTTGCCTCCCTGATGCTCGGCAACCTTCAGGCCTGGCGCGATCCTGATTCCTGGCTGAATTCCCGCGCCGGGTTGCTCCTGTCTGGCGGCGTGCTCGTGTTGGCCGTCGGACTCGCTGCGCTTGCCTGCATCCCCCTCAAGGTCTGGATCAAAACCGTTCGCCAGACCAGCCCCGTGGGCCTATATGCAACGCTCGCCGGCATTGCTGCATGGTTCTTGCGTTCGCCGTCCCAATGGCTCTGGATTCAATCCAGCGCGGCCAATATCTACATTCTGCAAATCATGACCTTTCGTTCCATTCAATGGGTTCTCGGACTCCTTCTCCCCGACCTCGTAGTGGACGCCGGACCGTTCATCATCGGCACTCCGCGGTTTACGGTCTCCGTCGGCGCGCAATGTTCAGGTATCGAGGGCCTTGGCCTCGTGCTCGTGTTCACCTGTGTATGGCTGTGGTTTTTCCGCAGAGAGAATCACTTTCCCCGCGCGCTTCTGCTGATTCCCTGCGCCCTGGCCTGCGCCTTCCTGCTGAACATCGTGCGCATTTCCGCGCTCATTCTGATCGGAAACGCAGGAGCGCCGGAAGTAGCTTTTGTAGGCTTCCACTCGCAGGCCGGATGGATCGCTTTCACGCTGGTTGCTCTGGGCTTCTCAATGGCCACGCAAAGACTGGCCTGGGTCAAGAAGCCTCCCGCAGATTTAAATCTGAGCCACAATGATCCGAATGCGTTCAGGACGGTCAAGCAGGAGAGCGCAGCCGCAGAATCGCCGGCCACCGCCGCATATCTGATCCCGTTCCTGGCAATTCTGGGCGCTTCCTTCATCTCCAAGAGCGCCTCCGGATATTTTGAATGGCTTTATCCGCTCCGTTTTCTCGCGGCAGCGGTTGCCCTTTGGCTTTTCCGCCACGAGTACCGCAAGCTCGACTGGCGTTTCAGTTGGCCAGCGCCTTTGACCGGGGTCGGAATTTTCCTGCTTTGGATTGCCCCGGCATGGGGTATGCATGGTCAGGCCGACAGCCCATTGGGCCCGGCACTGGCGGCGCTCTCGCCCACGGCCCGCGTAACCTGGATTGCCTTCCGCGTGGCAGCCGCAGTGGTGACCGTGCCGATCGCAGAAGAACTCGCCTTTCGCGGCTACCTTGCCAGGCGGTTGGTGGCCAGGGACTTCGACGAAATTCCCTTTGCCCGTCTAACGCTCTTTTCGATATCGTTATCGTCGCTGGTGTTCGGCGTGATGCACGGCCAGCACTGGCTCGTGGGCATTGTGGCCGGATTGGCATACGCCTTTGTACTGCGGCATCGCGGGCGGATGGGCGACGCGGTGGTAGCTCACGCGGTCAGCAACCTGCTGCTTGCTGCATGGGTGCTGGCGCGCGGAGACTGGGGACTCTGGTAGCCCGCGGCCTTCCGCAAGGGCTGGAATCGCTATGGACAACGAAAAAATTCGCGAAATCTGCCTCGGACTCCCGCATGTAACGGAAACAGTAGGCTGGGGACACCACCTTGTCTATTGGGTGGGCGAACGCGACATCGGCGGCAAAATGTTCGCGTCGACCGATCTCGACGGCAGCGGGGTTGGCGTCTTGAGCATCCACTGCGGGGCCGAGCGATTTCATGAGCTGCTGGAGATAGAGGGCATGAGACCTACTCCCTATTCAGCCAAATATTTTTGGGTGACTCTGGAACGTTGGGACGTGTTGCGGCCCAGGGAAATTGAAGAGGAACTCAAGCGAGCTCACGCGCTGATCTACGAGAAGCTGCCGAAGCGGACCAAAGCCGTGCTGGCCATGCCGGAAAAGGAACGGGCGAAGGTGATCAGAGAGCGCCAGAAACTGTTAAAAGCCAAGAAATCGGAACCCGCTCATAAGGTGCCGTAACTCGACATTCCGAGCATCATGACTTGCGTCGCAAGTTTCATCTGCAATGAACGCCGTGTCGAATGCGTCAACAAACCTGGGAGACCTCAAATCTCAACCCGTTCATCAGGAGCATTGCCCGCGAGCTACTGCGCGGTGTAGGTGTAGTCGTTGTAAACCAACACGCCGTTGTACCGTGTGTAGACGCGGGCGTAGATGGTCTGGCCATTTGTGGGCAGGCTGCTGAAGGTGGCGGAAGTGGCGGCCTGTTGATGTGAATCGTACAGATCTTGCGACCCGACTCCCGTGGTGCCAAGAAACAACCAGTACCCCTGATTGCCAGGGCTGGCTGCCGTCCAGGTGAAGGTCGCACTCGATCCGGCGAACGTGCTCCCCGGCGTTGGGCTCGTCATTACCGGCGGCTGCATCCACGCGGTGTAAGTGTAGTCGTTGTATACCAGCACGCCGTTGTACCGGGTGTAGATGCGGGCGTAGATTGTTTTGCCGTTGGTTGGCAAACCGCTGAAAGTGGCGGAAGTGGCTGTCTGTTGATGGGAGTCATACAGGTCCTGGGATCCGGCTCCCTGGGTGCCAAGAAAGAGCCAGTACCCCTGATTGCCGGAACTGGCCGCTGTCCAGGTAAACGTCGCGCTCGGGCCGGTGAGCGTGCTGCCTGGCGCGGGACTCGTCATTACCGGCGTCTGCGCTGTGAACGCAGTGTAGGTGCTGTCGGTATATTGCCACCCTCCACTGATCCACGAATAGAGCCGCGCGTAGATCTTCGCTCCGTTCGTCGGAAGGCCAGTCACCGTTACCGAAGGACCAGCTACAGCACCAGAGGAATAGAGATCGGAGCCACCCGGCCCGATGGCGCTAAGGTGAAGATTGTAGAAGGGAATCCCCTCCACGGCCGACCACGCAAACTCCACGCTGCTGCCTGTCAACGTTGAGCCTGGAGAAGGTGTGGTGAGGGTCGCCGGCGATAGTGTGGGCACCGCCGCAAACACGTATATCGCGCCGGACAATTCGTTGTGTATGGAAACTCCAACCAGCGCCGTCGTCCCACTCATGGCAAGTGGAACCCCAAATCCATAGGTGGACGCGTCGGAATTAGTCATTTCCTCCTGCTGGCTCCAGGCACCATTACTTTGCGTAAAAACGTAAGCAGCGCCCGGAGCCCCGCCGCTACCGGGAGCCCCGATTATGGCCGTGGTTCCGCTCACAGCGACGGAGGTCCCGAAGTAACCGTAATGAGCTGCGTCGGATGCCTCGAGTTCTTGCTGCGGGCTCCAGGTTATCCCGTTTTGCACATAAACGTAAGCCGCGCCTTGGTCGAAGTTATTGCCGGCAGAGGTGTCGATAGAGTGAAAGCGAGCTCCGATCACCGCCGTCGTCCCGCTCACAGCGACGGAACAGCCGAACTCATCGTTGGGGGCGCCGTCGTCGGCGGTCAGTTCCGGTCCCCCGGCCCAGAAGCCGCTGATTTGCAGGAACACATATGCAGCGCCCTGTCTTGCATTGTGTAGTGGAGCTCCAACTATTATCGAAGTTCCGCTGAGAGCGACGGAATACCCAAAATCGTCGCCTGCCGCCCCGTCGGAGGCGGTTAGCTTTTTCTGCTCGATCCAGGTGGTTCCGCTTTGCACAAAGATATAAGCCCCAGCCACACCCTGCCCATTGTCCTCGGGGTTCCCATTCCCCTGTGGAGCTGTAATTACCGCCGTCGTCCCGCTTAGGGCTATGGAGGTCCCGAAGAAACTGTTAGGGGCTGCGTCGGATGCCTGGAGTTTCTGCTGCTGGCTCCAGGTTGTCCCGTTTTGCACAAAAACGTAAGCCGCACCTTGGTCGTACGGGCCGGTAAATGAATCGACAGCGTAACCGGGAGCTCCGATCAGCGCGGTCGTCCCGCTCACAGCGACGGAATACCCAAAACTACTCCCTTCTTGCCCGTCAGCGACTGTAAGTTCCTGCTGCTGGGTCCAGGTGCTTCCGTTCAGTACAAACACATACGCTGCGCCTTGCTCAAGATTGTTGCCAACCTTCCTACCCGCCGCCCCAATCACCGCTATCGGCCCGCTAATGGCGACTGAATACCCAAAATTATCGTTATAGGTCTCTTCCGGGTCGGTCAGTTTCTGCTGCTGGGTCCAGAAGGGGTCCACTGTCAGCGGGTACTGAGCCTGTTGGTCTTCTACTTCAAGCCGAATCTCGTTGTTGCGCGCTTCCATGTGTGCGGGGATGGCGCGGCCAAGGGCATCGCGTGCTGAGAGACCTGCGTAGCGCAATACCGTCGATTTGCCGGATTTCAGCAGCACTGCGCCCTCTTGCTGGCTCAGGGCCAGCGTGCCGGTTACTCCGAGTGCAATGGTTAGCGGCTGACCTTTGCTGACGCCAGCGGGCTTGTGCGCCAAGGTAAAGCCCTGCTCCAGGCCTTGCCGTCCGTTCACATACCACTCGGTGAAATCGCCGCGCCGATATTCGAGCCGCGTGCCGTCGCCGGCCAGCTTGGGAGCTGCGGGCGAGTTGAGTTTATCTCCGTAGCCGTAACCGTTCAGATGAAAGGAGACACTGCCGTCGGGATGCTTCAGACTCGCTTCGTGCGCGTCGAATTGCATCGACAGCTTCTGCACATGGTTCGTGCCGGTCCAGATTCCGGTTCCGTGGCCGGATTCCTTCAGCGTATAGATCGCCTTCTCAAAAGCTTTCCGCAGGCTGTCGTCCGCGCCTGCCTGCTTCCAGGGGTCCTGCTTTGGGGTCTGCTGAGCGAGAGTGCTGGTGGCGCAAAGTGCGGTGAACAGCGCGATCAGGGTGAAAGACTTCTTCATTACGGGTTACCCACCCCTTCTGTTTTGAGCGGTAAACCCCATCTTTCCACCCGTTCCAGGAAATGTCTACTCCGAAGTTATGTTTGAACAAGCATTCCGTCGCCGGGTGCTCCACCCTCAGCCTGACCCGCGTCCAGCAGACTTCCGCGCCCCTAAACTTTCTTCTCAATCTCTTGCAGTTAATTAACCACCATTGGCGCACAATAGTTTTATGAGCATCCAACATAGCCCCCAAAGCCTCACCAAAGGCCCTTGCCCCCATCTCCGCCCCTCATTTCGCGCGAAGACAATCACTTCATTTTCGGGCTGTGAAACTGTGGAACATCATTTAACTCATCCACAATCAATAGTTTAATCGGATAAACCCCACAGAAACACAGAAACTGTGAAGTTGTGAAGCTGTGGACCCTGGGAACTCAGTCGCGGTCAACTTCGTATATTGAAATCAGCCAAATGGCTAGTGAGGCGGTAAAGCGATGGCGAAGTTTCTGCTCTGGTGCATCCTATTTGTCCTGTGCTGGCCGCTGGCACTACTGGCGCTGGTGCTCTATCCAATTATCTGGCTTTTGCTTTTGCCGTTTCGGTTAGTCGGAATAGCGGTAGGCGGAGCGCTGGAACTGGTGACCGCCATCATCACTCTGCCGGTGCGAGTTTTGCGCACGATTTGATTTGCCGCAGATATAACTGATTAGAAATCTCTGGAGATTCGCGTTTGCGCCGATGAGTTCAGTGAGGCGCATCCCATGAATCGAAATCTGGCAATCTTGATTGTGGGAGCAGGCCCAGTATTTGGTCTGCTGGGCGGAGCTGCGTGCCGTGCGGATGAAGTTTTCCCGGTGGTGCACAACGAGCCGATTGCAGTGCGCGTTCTCAACGGTAAAGACGGCCATCCGCAGCCACAAACTCATGTGGTGCTTACAGCTGGCTATGACCGCCGCGATCTGAAGCTACGGCTGTGGCGGGAAGAAGCGCTGACCGATGCTGCCGGAATGGTCCAGCTTTCGAGTGCGTTGCGGAACCTGCCACTACTTCAGGTAGAGGTCCTGAATCGGCCTGGATGCGCGCCCGGAGCTGACAGTGCCGTGCTCAGCGTAGAGCGAATTCGAGGAAGCGGGCTGACGAGTGCGAACCGCTGTGGTTCGGCTGTCGTCGAGAATGCGCCAGGCGTGTTCACGGTGTTTGTTAAGGGGAAAAAGGGTGTTTCTTCTGCGGCGTCTTTAGCGGGTTCGCAAGGTTCTGTATCAATGACGCCAACCCCCGTTACGGGATCTGTTATCGTCCAGCGGGCTGTGGCTGCTACGAGTTCTGCGTCTCACTTTAGGGCACTTTCGTTCGACGATTCTGCCGAAACGATCGCGTCCGAATCCGAAGCACCTGCACCGAATGCGCATATTCATGAATCTGCCAAGATTGCCGTTCATGGGCGTGCAAGTACATCTGGCGACGAAAATGACGCCGTGTCGCAACCGAATTCAGCACTCGAACCCCCAATCGGCTCCTCGGGAATGGCTGCGCCGCAATCTGTACAGCGAGGTTCCCGCGCACCTGTATCTGTCCCACCTGGAAAGCAGCCGCATGGGTCGGCACCATTGAATTCATCCGGCACGGGCTATGTTCCGACAGCCTCATCGGCTCCCGGGAGTAAATCTCCTCCAACGGCCAAGGCTGCAGCAGGCCATGACGATCAAGGCGCGGGGGTCGTTAAGGCTTCGCTATCCACTGCGGCACACCCATCCAAGCGCACCTCCGGGCACGCTTCCGCGTCAGCGGCGGCGCCATTGCATGCATCGACTAGCCGTTCCACGCCGGGCATCCGGCAAGTCTCCGCAGCTTCCGTTCGGCCCAAAAAGGCGCAGTTAGACCTTCCCGCAAACACCGCCCGTCCTGCACTAAACGAACGAACTCTCCAACAGAACGGTGCTCCAACCGTTGAACCGCAGCACATTTCCGCACCTTCTTCCGCGCAGGTGCATGGATCTGCATCTGCGGCAGTGCGGGCAGCGAGTGGCGCCGTTCCTGCTTCCGCGACACAGACTCAAACCGCGCATCCGCCTCTGCTCGATCCAAAGCCAAGTTCAATTCCAGAGCCAACTTTGGCTCCTGTGCATTTCCGGGTGCATGAGCCAGCACCTGCTTTGGCACCTGTTCGAGTGCCCGAACAGATGACTGACGATGAAGATCTCAATTCATTGTGTGAACCGGAATGAGGACCGATTTTGGATGACAACCCAGCGATGGTCATCGAGGCATTCTTGCCGGGCGTGCTTGCGGTTTTGGTGCTCACTACGGTAGCGTGAGCCCTATGGCTGGTGTCTTTTTGGTTCTGGATAATAAGGTCGCACTAATCACCGGTGGGTCACGGGGAATTGGGGCGGAGACGGTAAGGCTATTTGCCGAAGCCGGAGCTTGTGTTGCGTTCAGCTATGAAAAGGCTCGTGAGCGGGCAGAGGCGCTCGCGGCCGAATGCGGCGGCCCGAAGCGATGCATAGCGATCCAACAGGAGCTAAGCACGCCGGAGAACGGGCGCGCCGTTGTCGCGGCTGCGGTGAAGGCGTTTGGGAGGCTGGATGTGCTTGTGGCGAATCATGGGATCTGGGAAGCGGTGGATGCTCCGATTGGCGAAATGAAGGACGTCCAGTGGCGGCGAACGCTGGGGGTGAACTTGGACTCGGTGTTTGGGCTGGTGCAAGCGTCAGTGGCCCAGATGGAGAAGCAAGGGCGTGGTCTGGATGGTCTAGCCGGGCATATTGTGTTGATCAGTTCGACGGCCGGACAACGAGGCGAGGCTTACCATGCGGACTATGCCGTGACGAAAGGAGCGCTGATCAGTCTGACAAAGAGCCTGTCGAGCGAGTTGGCGCCGAAGGGGATTCGTGTAAATTGCGTGGCGCCGGGATGGGTGGCGACCGAGATGTCGGCTGGCGCGCTCGGAGATGCCTCGGTCGGATCGAAGATTCTGCAAGGGATTCCAGTAGGACGTGCGGCTAGTGCGCGGGAGATTGCAGGGCCGGTTTTGTTCTTGTGCACACCACTGGCGGGATTCATTTCTGGTGAGATTTTGAATGTGAACGGTGGAGCGGTCTTAGTGGGTTGAGAAATCAGTTTTAAATTGTCAGCCGTGAGTTAAGGAGAGGAACGCGATGCGGAGAGTTTTTGCAGTGGGGCTGGCTTTGGTTTTGTTGGCGTGGTCGCGTGGGGCGCAGGCACAGGCAGCCGCACAAACAGGGGATGATGCGGCTGCCAAGAACGCAAAGCAGGCGCGGGCGGTCTTGGACTTGATGGTAGAGGCACTGGGCGGACAGGCCTGGCTGAATATGAAGAACGTAGAGCGCGAGGGGCAGGTGGCGGCGTTTTTCCATGGACACCCGGACGTCGGAACGACGATGTATTTCGAGTTTCACCAGTCGCCGGATCACGACCGAATTGAATACACCAAGCATCGGGATGTGGTGCAATTTTATGTCGGGCGCTCCGGCGAGGAAGTGACCTACAAAGGGAAGGCCGCGCTGCCTCAGGAGCAGGTAGACGATTATCTGCGCAGGCGAGACCACTCGATCGAAACCGTGGTGAAGACATGGCTGAACGATCCGAAGACGATTTTGATCTACGAGGGACAGCGATTGGCCGAACGCCACTTGGCCGACCAGGTAACACTGATCGCGCCAGACAATGATTCGGTTACGATCCAGACAGACACGCAGACGCATCTGCCTCTGCGACGCACGTTCCAGTGGCGCGATCCCTTGTACAAGGACAAGAATACTGACGCCGAAGAATACGACGACTACCACGTGATGGAGGGCTTTCCGACGGCATTCACGATCTCGCGTTATAAGAACGACGACGAGATTCGGCAGTATTACCTAGTGCATGTGAAATACAACCAGGACTTGCCTGCGGATTTCTGGAACGTGGACGCGGCGGAGAAGCGAATCAAGAAATAGGGACTGACGCGTATATTTGTCGCCTTCGCGGCATCGTATAAAGACCTTACAAAGAGCTGTCAAGCTGTGGCTTGTTTATAATCCAGACGAGCATGATGCGGCCCTGCGCGGCTGCTCAGTTAAGTGCCCTTTTGCTGTCTGGAGCTAGAGAATGACCTTCAACATTCAGGAGATCATGGATTTCCTGCCGCACCGATATCCCTTTTTGCTGATTGACCGAGTTGTGGAATTTGAGCCTGCCAAGCGGCTGGTGGCGATCAAGAATGTCACCATTAATGAACCTTTTTTTCAGGGTCATTTTCCGGGCTACCCGATCATGCCCGGAGTGCTCGTGGTGGAGGCGATGGCGCAGGCTGGCGGCATGATCATGATGGCGGAGATTCCAGATCGGACAAAAAAGCTGGTGGTGTTTACTGGGATAGAGCGGGCCAAGTTTCGCCGCCCCGTGACGCCGGGCGATCAGTTGCGCATCGAGGTGGACGTGCTCTCCATGAAGCTCAGAGCGGGCCGCATCGAGGGCAAAGCCTTTGTGGACGGCAAGCTGGCCTGCCAGGCCACGCTCACCTGCGCAGTGGTGCCGAGGGTGCGCGAGCCACAACCGGCCGCCGAGCCTGAAGCGGAGCCGGCGGAGTGAGCGTTCATCCCAGCTCCGTCATCGCACCAGGGGCGGTGGTTCCGGAATCCTGCACGGTGGGCCCGTTTTCGACCATCGGCGCCGGTGTCGTGCTGGGCGAGCATTGCACCCTCATCTCCCACGTGGTGCTCGACGGATGCACCCGCATCGGCGCAAACAACACATTTCATCCC
>Ga0302320_10019633_pt1 | contig 13547 bp, 9 predicted proteins | sample Bog_T0_3_FD_202130 | JGI IMG/M metagenome (GOLD analysis project Ga0302320, IMG submission 202130) | Peat permafrost microbial communities from Stordalen Mire near Abisko, Sweden - Bog_T0_3 | ecosystem: Environmental > Terrestrial > Soil > Wetlands > Peat | place: Sweden: Abisko, Stordalen Mire...
AATAATCGCATACGCATTATTTGTCATAAGGTCGAAATCGCTTGACGATATCATACTAGCTTAGTGTACATAGTCGAGATGGCCTATAACACTGCGAACCTGCCGAACAAACCCAAGGCCAGTTTATTTCTCACGCTTGCCGCCGCTGCGACTGTCATTGCGCTGCCCGGCCCAACACGGGCTGCCGAGGCGCCCGCTGCCACGGCTGCGGCCCCGGCATCCGCACCCTCAGCGGACGCCGTGACATCGACCAAGCCGAATTGGCTGACCGACTTGTCATTTTCCGTTTCGCAGAATTACGACGACAATATCCTGCTCGTTTCCGGCCAGGGTCTTCCCACCCAATCATCCTGGGTTGACACGATCTCGCTGAAGTTTGGCGTCGACTTCGCTCGGTTGCTGGCGGCGGGACCGGCCATCCAAACCCTTTCCCTGCTGTACCAGGTCGACAAGGCCACCTACATCCAGGACTCGCAGGAGAGCTACACGGCGCACCGCTTCAACACCACGTTCAAAGGGACCGCGGGCAACGTGACATACAGCCTTGTCAATGCCTTCCTTTACAATGACGGCAACCAGCTGGCCGAGACCTACGCCCTGAACCAGCTCTCGGGTTCGGCAGGCAATCAAAACGACAAGTACCGCAACAACCTTGCCCATGGGGTGCCCCGCGAGCGCCGCAACCAGGACCAGGACCGCTACACCGCCCAGGTGCAGGACAATCTCGGCGATTTCTTCTTCCGTCCGGTTTCCTCGCTCACCTACTACAATTTGAACACGTACCTGTTCAACACTTCGCTGGCGCCCTACAAGGGCTACCAGGACTACATCGACCGCTGGGACCTGAATGTCGGCGCGGACCTTGGCTACAGGCTGACGAAGTCCCTGTCGCTTACGTTCGGATACCGCGACGGATACCAGCACCAGGACCAGTTTTCGGTGGCGCTCAACAGCGACCAGCACTATTCGTCAAACCGTTATCAACGCCTGCTCGTGGGCCTGGAAGGCAAGCCGGTCAGCTGGCTGACGTTGAATGTGGCCGCAGGCCCGGATTACCGGGTCTTCAATCCGAATGCGCCGATCACCGACCTGCATACGACCCGCTATTACGGCGAGGCTTCGGCGAGCGCCGCCCTGGCGAGCAACCAATCGCTGACGTTTGCCTACAAGCAGTGGGTGTTTGTCTCCAGCACAGGCTTGGTGCCCTACGAAGAGATCAGCTATACGCTGGCTTACCATTGGAGCATCACCAAGCAGTTTGGGTTCGATTTGGGGGCGAAGTACTGGGAGACAAACTATACGCTAGGCGACGATTATGCGGGCTCGGCTCCAAGCTTTCGCGATGACATCCAATACGAGGGTTCGGCCGGCTTTAGCTACACTATCGTTCCGCACCTGGTCGCCACGGTCAGCGACACCTATGACAAGGGCTTTAACGGCCTGACCACCCTTGCCGCGACCTACGCGCCCTCCTATCGCAACTTTAGCCACCAGGTGGTTGGGATCAAGTTGCAGTATGCGTTCTGATTGATGTCGGCCCGGCGGGCTGGCGGAAAAAGGAACAAGCAGCCTGCCGGGTTAGGTCGTCGGGACCTTGTAGTCCCACTCCTTGCGGTAGGGCGTGTCGACGTAGCCGTTGGCCACCTCATCGTTCGTGAATCTCATGGCCTTCGCATCCCAGAGGAGGACCTTGGAGCTGCGCCAATAGCGCGGCGCATCTGCTCCACCGGGCACCCAGACCCCGGGGTGGGCTCCCCCGGTCGTGCTCCACACATCCGCGGAATCCGACCGACCGTTGTGCCCGTATCCTGTCGGTGAGCGCTCGCCCGGCGTGCTGTAGCGGCGCAGCGCCGCGGTGCCGAGCAGCGCGAATTCCGTGAGATCGCAGGCGGACTCGACAGGCATGATCGATTTCCCGCCGGCCTTGCACATCCGGATCCATTCGGCGTAGTGATCCGCCCGCTCGCACCGCGACAGGTGGGGCTCGGGCTGCCTGAAGTCCTTGAACCGGGATTCCGGGAAAAGCCAGCCGCCGGGCAGTCCGCGCAAGGGCTGTCCCGGCTGCGGCAGGGTGTGGTCCGGCAGCGACGGGCTCCCGCCATAGAAGGCGGAAATCTGCACTCCATCGTCGCCGACAAACATGATTCCCCGTCCCGGCATTCCCACGTCGGGGGGAACGCAAAGCGGGCGGGGCGGCTGCAGGCCGCCGTCGTAAAAGTACGCCATCATCTCCGGGTGCCTCCCGCGGGGCGGAAAGTGCCACTGGACAAAGTTGGCTATGCTAGCGCACTCGCTGTTTTCGACGACGCCGTCCGCGGAAAAGGCCTGGCAGGCGTCGGCCGCGACCCAGTCCGGCGCGCCCATTTCGAGTTCGTCGTGGAACACATGAAGGGCGTGGCAGGCGACATCTCCGAGGTTGCCCGTCCCAAAATCCCACCAGGGGCGCCAGTTGCCGTAATGATAAGTTCGGTGGTACGGCCGGGCGGGGGAAGGGCCGCACCACTGGTCCCAGTCCATCCCTTCGGGCGGCACCTGGATTTCTTTTGGTCGGGAGAGCCCGCTCGGGCAGTGCGTGCCAGTCCAGAAGTGCACCTCCCTTATCGGGCCTATGGCCCCGCTCAGGAGCAGTTCCGTGGTAGCCCTGGCCGCGGAGGTGCGCGAATCCTGGATGCTTGCCTTGGTAGTGACTTTCGAGGCCGTGGCCGCGGCCTTGACCCTTCTCGCCTCGGCGATCGTGCGGGTGATGGGCTTGGCGCAGTAGATGTGCTTGTTCATCGCCAGACCCGCCATCACCAGATGATAGTGCCAGTGGTCGGGTGTGGCGACGATCAGGGCGTCGAAGTTCTTCTCCTCCCTGTCGAACATCCGCCGGAAGTCCTTGTAGATCCTGGCCTGGGGATGGAGCTTGAAGACCGGGGCGGACAGCTCGTGGTCGAGGTCGCAGAGGGCGACGATTTCCTCGCTGCCGCAGCCCGTCAGGTAATCCTGGCCCACACCGCCGACCCCAACGCAGGCGATCCTGAGCTTGTCGCCGGAAGGAGGGCCTCCCGCAGCGCCCATGAGACTGCGGGGGACGACGAGGGCACCCAGCCCTGCGACGATGGCGGTCCGCCGGGACATCTTGACCGATTCATTCAATTCCACGGGCACGATGGGAACGGGCTCAACGGGCACCCGGTTCGGGATAATCCTTCGAGGCATCGTCCAGGACGAGGACCCAGTCTTCGCCGCCGGCGGGCGGGGTGAACTTGCGCATGCGGACCCTCGAGGGCCCGGGCGCGCCGTCCAATGACCGGGCGATGGTCTCGATCGCCTGGGCCTTGCCCGTACGTGGATCATACCACCACGCCTTGACCGTCGCCCCGGTGATGGACTCCAGGGCGACAGCGACCGACTTGCCCCCCTGGGTGTAGACAAAGGCATAGCTGCCGTCGGAGGCCCGCATGGCGCAGGTGCGCTCGGTCGCCTTGTCGCCGATGTCGCCGAGGATCATCGATGAATTGGGCTCCCTCAGCAGCTGCGGGCGCGACTCGACCAGGTATCGCAGGTACTGCATCTGGCCGGAGCCCGGTAGCTTGAGCGACTCGCGGAAGGGCAGCTTGGCCGCCCAAGCCGGCGCTTCCACACCCTGCTCCGGAGACCAGAATTCGTAGACCTCGCCATTCCCGTAGGTGTGTCCCGCGGCGCCGGCGAAGACCGCGAGGTACGCCGAGCGGCGCACGTCGTCCGCCTTGATGCGGGGGGCGTCCGGCTTGTCGCGGATCAGGTTGTTGGTGATGTTTTCGTAGCCCGGCTCCATGTCCAGCGTCGGCTTCACGGGCGTCTTGGCGTAGTCATCTCCGACGAGCCGGAAATTGGTCGTCTCGATCGAATGTCCGGATTGGATGGAGTTGTACGAGAGCCAGGGACGGTCATGGAACCAGAAGGACGAGCTTTCCCGGCCGGTGGGATGATAGCTGATCATGATCTGGCCCACGCCGGCGTCCTTCGCGCCTTGGAGCAGGCCCTCGGCCATGACGTCGGTCACGTGCTGAACCTTGGGATCCAGGGCGCCTGCGTCGCCGCCGAGCACCCAGAATACGTGCCGCGCGGCGTAGCGGTGGGCCAGGAACCGGCAGTAGGCCTCGATCTTTTGCGGGTTGTCGCCGCTGGACAGCATGTTGCCGGCGTTTTTGACCCAAAAGGGCAGGATCGCCATGTACATTCCGCGGGCCTCGACCTTGTCGATGATCGCGTCGGCATTCTTGTAGAATGCCTCGTTTATCTGGCCGAGATCGGCCCTGCGAAAGGGGGGCCTGCCGGATGGATTTGGCCTTGGATCAGCATCCTTTGCCGGTGTTGGATCGAGAAGTCGGAAAGGCATCTGTCCATCGGGATTGGCCCGGTAACTGTAGTCCCAAAGCGCCATCACGCCCTGAATCACCGTGAAACCCTTTGATGCGCGGTCATCGAGATACAGGTCCACCTCCGCGGGCGTGGGGTGGTTGAAGATGCTCCAGGCCGTGTCCCCCAGCCAGAAGAACGGCGTCCCGTCGGCCTTGACGAAATAGCGGTGATTGTCGGCGACACTGATTGCGGGGAGCGGCGCGGCGGCTAGGCCGGTGGCCGTGAGCATCCACAAGCAGGTTCTCTTTGCGGTCGTTCGCAGCTTGTATGAGGCGGGCATGGAGGGGTCCTTTGCTGACGGTTGGGGATGACGGGACACGGATATTCCGCCGGGCCGGCCCGTGCGCGGGCCAGCTCGTTGGAAGATCCTGGAGGGACCGGCGCCTATTGTCGATCCCGGGACGGCAGCGTCACTCCGGCGCGCGATCGCCGTAATTGCGCGCGATCCAGCTGCGCGGCATCGGCACGACGACGATGTTAAGCGAGTGGCCGTTGGGGGAAATCATCGCCGACTGAATCTCGATCTTGGTGCCGTCGGCGCTGAATGTCGGATGAATATGGTCCGCGGGCATTCCCGTTGCCACTATCCGCTTCATGCTCGCGAGCAGGAGCATTTCGCCCGTGTGGCGGTCGATGACCCACAGGCGGTACTGAAAATCGTCGGCGGCAGCCCAGCGGCCGTCGGCCGAACCGTTCACGTGCCAGATTGAGTGCCCGGGATCGCCGATCGGCACCTGGCCGATGATGCGCATTTCGTGCGTGCGAAGGTTGACGATGCCGACGCCACTCGGGTGTTCACCGGTGCTCGCTTGGTTGCCCCAGGGGGCGTCCGGCGGAAGGCCAGGATGGCGGTGGGCGAGGATTGCGATGGCGACCTCATCCTTGGTGATGGCGGCCTCGTGGGTGACCCAGTCAAAGTCAGCCTCGGGGAAGAGCGGGCGCAGTCCTGTGCCGTCGGCCATGACAACCCAGGTGCGCTGGGGCGCCTTGCCGCCGGTCTCCCAGCAGAAGATGATTTCCCTGGGAACCCATGGATTGGTCTGCACGTGCCCGATATTGAAGGGCACATCGACGACCTTCCTGACCTCGCCTGTCTTCAGGTTCATCGAGGCGAGGCCCGTCGGGCCGCCGCCCATGCCCCTTGGGCCAAAGGCCTTGGCATGATTGGTTCCGGGTTCGACGTACTGGCTGAATACGGGATTGGTCACATCCAAGTCCTTCCCGACGTCGTTGCCCGCGACCTTGAAGTAAACGTAGTCCTCGCTGGCATCGAGGCCCATGTCGCCATAGGCCCGAAGTCCCTGCGGCAGGGTGCCGCATACGCGCTCATAAGAGTCGGACGGTCCCATTGCGCCCTTCGCGCTGTCCGCAAAGATCTTTCCCAGGTTGACCTCGATGACCTGGAACGGTCCTTTCGGGGGCATGAATCCGCCTTTCTTCCTGGCTCCAGGGGGAGGGCCTCCAGGTCCGCCCGGGGCGGGGCCTTCGGGAGGCGGCGCATCGGGGGGCGGGACCATGGCCGGTCTGGCCGGAGCGCCCAAATCGCGCAAAAGGTACAGATTCATCGAATGGCGCGCGACGCAAAGCATGCCGAAGTAGCCTTTTTCCGTCACCTGCACGATATCACCGGATGCCTCGTTGACGGCCATCACACCACCGGGCACGCGTCCGGAACGGAAGATCACCCACTGGCCGTCCGAGGTCCAATCCGGATGGGTCTGGTAGATCTTGGAGTCACCGACCGGGGCGGAGGTGAGGAAGGTCAGGGGAGTGCCGGTCACCGGATCGATGACGAGCTTCTTCTCGGAGGGAAAACGCCGGCCGACCTGGGCGGAACTGTGCGATACGAGCAACGCGCACGCGCAAAGGGCAACGGCCGCCCGAATGAGGGGGGTATGTTTCATGGTTGGGTTCTGAATGGGGTGAACAGTCTGGAAAGACGCAGCCGGACTCCTGAAGGAGCAATAAATTCAAGCGGCCTCGGTCGATCGATGTGGCAAAAAGACCAACAACGAGCCGGGTCGCGGACCCAGGGCCCCAAGTACGAATTCTCATAGTCGGTCGCTTCGGCCGTCATAGTGTCTTTGGGGCCCGGGTTAGCGCTTCCCAAGGGCATCATTCATGTCCTCTCTGGCAAAGAGGCCCATGACCAAAGACTTGCAGGTGCTTAAGATCGATCAGACGAGGGGGTCGGTCGTGCGCATCTGGCCGGCTGCCTCACGCCGGCTCAGCGTCAGGGCCATCATCGGGGCTTTTGTCCTGTTCGCCCCTTTTCTTCCGACCGCCTCTGCGTCGGGGCAGGGACCGAGGCCCTTCGTCCAGGCGCAGGCTGTGGCGCAACCGCCGGTGATCGACGGAAAACTGGACGATCCCTGCTGGCAGACGGCCCCGGCCCTGACGAATTTCACCCAGGTCCTGCCGGTCGAAGGGGCGGCGCCGACCGAACGGACGGAAGTGCGAATCGTCTACGACCACGACAACCTCTATATCGGCGTGCGCTGCTTCGACAAAGAGCCCGCCAAGATCATCGCGAAACAGATGCAGCACGACAGCTTCTTCCAGTCGGACGACACGGTCAAAATCGCCTTCGACACCTTCGACCGTCAGCGCGACGGCTATTTCTTCGCCGTCAACCCCGCGGGAGCGCGCACCGAGGGCCTGATCGAGAATTTCAACGACGAGGACCCGCTCTGGGACACGGTGTGGGATGCCCGCGCATGCGTTGACGCGCAGGGCTGGACGGCGGAAATCGTCATCCCCTTCTCCAGCCTATCCTTCGACCCGGGACACGACCACTGGGGCTTCAACATCGAGCGGGTCATTCGCCGCAAGCAGGAGATCGTGCGCTGGACCTCTCTGGCCCGCGCTAAGTGGATGGATTCCCTCGCGGATTTCGGCGAGCTGCGCGGCCTGCATGTCGAGCGCCATGGCGTGGGACTCGAGCTGAAACCCTTTGCCAGCGTCGAGTATCTTGACGATGCCGGCACCGACGGGGCGGCCTGGAGAATCAAGCCAGGTTTTGATCTGACCGACCGGATCACGCCGTCGCTCACCGCAAACGCGACGTTCAACACCGATTTCGCGGAGGCCGAGGTGGACCAACGGGTCGTGAATCTGACCCCTTACCCCCAGTTCTACCCGGAAAAGCGCGATTTCTTCCTGCAGGATTCATCGCTGTTCACCTTCGGCAGCCCCAGCGAGTCGTTCTCGCCGTACTATTCGCGAAACATCGGACTCAGCGCCAGCGGCCAGTCGATAAGCCTCCTCGCCGGCGGACGGCTCACGGGCCGCGTCGGCGACACAAGCGTGGCCCTGCTCGACGTGCAGCAGGACGCTTACACCGATGCCGACAGCGGCAGCCGGATCGGCTCGAAGAACCTCTTCGTCGGGCGCGTATCCACCCTGGTGCTGGACGAATCGAACGCCGGCTTCCTGATAACGCACGGAAATCCGTTGTTGCAGGGCGACAACACCATGGCCGGCCCGGATTTCAACTACCTGAACAACCGGCTGCCCGATGGGAAGCAACTCGTAGGGCATTTCTGGCTGCTCGGCAGCTCCTCGACGGGCGCCGCGGGCGACGACACGGCCTTCGGTGCGGACATCGAATACCCCAACGAGCCGTTCATTGCGCGTTTGAGCTACCAGCGAATCGGCGAGAATTTCGATCCTGCACTTGGCTACATCGAGCGAAGCGGGACCGACGAGATCATCGTGCGGACGGGCTACGTCTGGCGCCCGAATACGGCGCTTCTTCGGAGCATCCAGTTCGACCTCCGGCCCTACGTCACCACGGATTTTCGCGGGCGCTTCGTCGCCGAGGACGACGATTTGCCGCGGCTCAACTTCACCAATCCGGCCGGGGACCAGTTCATGGTCAGCTACACCCTGCACCGTGATTCGCTGGATGCGCCCTACGAGATCGTGCCCGGGATCGTGGTTCCGGCCGGGAATTTTCCCCATGGCCATATCAAGCCTGTTTTGACGACGAGCGACGCAAGGCCGGTGAGCGCAAGCCTCGGCCTTGACGCCGGGCACTTCTACACAGGCACCAGCCGGGACTACAAAAGCACCATCGATTGGCGGCCGTCGCGCTTCGTGACGGTCGACCTCGCCTACGAGGTGCAGCAGCTCAAGCTGCCGCAGGGCAGGTTCAACGTGCGCATCGGCAGCGGCCAGCTGACCCTGGCGCTCTCGCCGGACTTAAGCTGGAGTACGATCGCGCAATACGACGACCTTTCGGATAATTTCGGGGTCAACAGCCGTGTCCGGTGGACTTACCGGCCCGGTTGCGACATCTTTTTTGTCGTTGACCAAGGCTGCCAGTTTGCCGGATGGAAGGCCACGCGGTTGACCAGCACGATAACGCTGAAATGGGGGGGCACCTTCCGGTTTTGAGGCGCAGCGGCCGCCCGCGAGAATGATATTGATCGAATAGCGTCCCGGCCGGTAAATCGGCGGCCATGCGAGTCCCAAGTGCTCCCGGTGTCCTTCGCATGCGGCCGTGGCATCTGGGCGCCCTGTTTGCGGGGCTGGCTCTCTGTTGCTATTGGCCCGCGTTGCGGGGGGGCCTTGTCTGGGACGACCAGGCCCATGTCACGCGGCCGGACCTTCAGACCTGGACCGGCTTGGGCCGCATCTGGTACGACCTGCACGCCACCCAGCAGTATTATCCGGTCCTGCACAGCGCATTCTGGCTCGAGCACCGGGTTTGGGGCGGTGCGACCGCCGGCTATCACCTGATCAACCTGGCGCTGCATGTCACCGCCGCCTTGCTCCTGGTCCTGCTATTGCGCCGGCTGAAGGTTCCCGGCGCAGTCCTTGCGGGAGCGATCTTTGTCGTCCACCCGGTCTGCGTGGAATCTGTGGCCTGGATTTCGGAGCAAAAGAACACGCTTTCTCTCGTATTCTACCTCGCTTCGGCGCTCGCGTTCCTGCGTTTCGACCGGGAGCGCGGCCAACCGCCGGCCGTGAGGGCGTACGCCATCGCCCTGGGGCTATTTGTCCTGGCCATCCTGACCAAATCGGTCTGTGCTACCCTGCCGGCGGCCCTGCTGGTGGTCCTCTGGTGGCAGCGCGGCAGGCTGTCCTGGCGCCGGGACGTCGTTTGCCTGCTACCGTGGTTCGTCCTGGCGATTGCCGGCGGGCTTTTCACCGCCTGGGTGGAGCGACGGTACAACGGCGCGGTCGGGCCGGACTTTGAGCTGACGCTTGGGCAGAGGTTCCTCCTTAGCGGGCGGATCCTTTGGTTCTATCTGGGAAAACTCATCTGGCCCGCCCGGCTTGTCTTCATCTACCCGCGCTGGGACGTCAAATCCGCCTCAGCGGGCTGGGTGGGGTATCTGGCGGCGGCTGTTTCGATGACCGCGCTTCTGTGGTGGGGGCGCCGCCGTTCCCGGGGCCCGCTGGCCGCGTGGCTTTTCTTTGCGGGCTCGCTCTTTCCCGCCCTGGGATTTTTCAACGTCTATCCGTTTCTCTACTCGTATGTGGCCGATCATTTCCAGTACCTGGCGAGCGTTGGGGTCATCGCCGCCTTCGCCGCCGGCGCAGCCGGCTGGCTCGCACGCCGCAACCCGGGCGTACGGACCGCCGGCTGGGTGTTCTGCGGGGGGCTTGTGGCGGTGCTCACCCTCCTGAGCCGGGCGCAGAGCGCGAACTACCGGGATCTGACCGCCCTTTACACCGCGACAATCCGGGAGAATCCGGCCTGCTTTCTCGCTCACAACAACCTGGGCATCGAGTACGAGCGCACAGGCCGCGCCAGCGAGGCCGAGGCGGAATACCGCGCGGCGATCGCGAGCAAGCCGGACCTCGCCGAGGGGCACTACAATCTCGGCCATCTCTGCCTGGGCCTGCCGGGCCGCGCGGCGGACGCCATCGCCGAGTTTCGGACGGCCCTGAGCCTGAAGCCCGACTATCCCGAGGCGCGCGACAATCTCGGCAACGCATTGTCGCAGCTGCCGGGCCGTATGGACGAGGCGATCGCCCAATACGAGGAGGCGCTGCGGCTGCGGCCGGATTATCCCGAGGCGCAGAGCAACCTGGGAAGCGTCCTGGTTCTGGCGGGCCGGACATCAGAGGCCATTTCGCATTTTGAGGCGGCCCTGCGGCTTCGGCCCAACGAGGCCAGGATTCAGGTCAGCCTCGGCCGCGCTCTCCTCAAGATGGAGCGGCCGGGGGAGGCGATTCCGCATTTTGAGGCGGCGCTGCGCCTTCGGCCCGATGCGGCCGCCGTCCATGCGGAGCTCGCTTTGGCGCTGCTCGAGGTACCGGGGCACACTGGGGAGGCGGTGGCGCACCTGGAGGAGGCCTTGCGGCTGCAGCCAGGCCTCGAGCCGGCGCGGCGCCTGCTGGAGCGGGTGAGGGAGTCGGCCTATCCGTAGCTAGGGAACATTGTAGACTTCGACGAGGGCAAGGCCTGTCGTGGAGTCGGCGCTGCTTACCTGGGCGGTGTAACCGGCGGCGCTGCCTCCTGTCGGAAGGGTCACAACCATGGCGCAATCCTTGGAACCTGCGGCAATGGTGCTGGCGTAGACGCTGTTCATGACTGCCGCTGTCGCAGGTTGGATCCCGGCCGCCACCGTCGAGTTGCCCGGGGTGATTGCGTTGCCCCACCCGATATTGGTCGCGATCGTGTTTCCGCTTGAGTCGAAAAGGGTCAGCGTGGGTCTGGCCAGGGTCAGGCCGCTATAGGCCGGAGTGCCCGCGAGCCCCGGACCGACCGCTCGGATGAGCAACGTTTGGGAGGTGCTGCCGATGACATAGAATCCGGCGACAAGCGACTGGTTGCCCATTCCCACAACCGCACGGGACGAGATGTTGATCAGGCGAGAGGCGGGCGTGCCCACATACGAGTCGTAGTCGTAGACCTCGACAAGCGCCACGCCGCTCCCATCGTTCAGGCCGTCGATTTGCGTCGTGTAGCCGATGCCGGGCCCCGCCGGGACGCTCAGGAATGCCGCCGTGTCGTTGGAGTTGGGCTGCAACGCAGAGGCGTAGACGCTCGCAAAAGCATTGGCCAGGGTCTGGCCTCCGCCCCAGGCCGTATTCGTTGCGAGAACGGCGGCGCTTCCATTGTACACGGTCAGTTTCGGGTTGGGAAGGACCATGGCGGCAAGCGACGGTGCGACAATCGCCAGATTGGGCCCGATGCCCCGCACGACGACATTCTTGGAACCCGATCCGTCGGTGTAAAATCCCGCCACGAGATTCTGGTAAAGGCCGGGGCCTATATAGGCGCGGGAAGAGATATTGTACAGGTGCGAGACGACCGAGGCCGTCAGCGCCACGGGGTTCGACGTCACAGGGCCGTAGACGTTTGAGACGACGACGGTGTAAGTGCCGGCCTGGGTCGTCGCAAAATTCGAGAGCGTGAGCGAGGAGCTCGTCGCACCGGCGATATTGGCCCCGTTCAGCCGCCACTGGTAGGTTGTGGCACCCGGCGCAACGGCGGTCAGAGTCGAACTCGCTCCGGCGCTCACGGTTAGGGATGCCGGCTGGGTCGTGATGGAAGGCGGCCCATTGAATGTCAGGCTGGCAGTGTTGGAAGTGACGGGATCGCGTAGAGCCTGAGCTGCGCCCCCGGCGCCACGCCGCCCGACCATTCGACGTCGATGGACGCTTCCTGGGCATCCGTCAACTGGCTCGTCGGGTTGGGTCCGCCGAGCACGTTGATCGAAGTGTAGCTGGCCAGCGTTTCGCTGGCACCGACGGACTGCCAGTAGGTCGAAAGATCGCTCGAGAGCGGATTCGCGCCCATGATGATTGCGATCGTCTGTCCCGCGCCATTGACGTCGCCCGGCACATCATAGGCCGCGAGAATGTCGGCTGGGGTCACCCGTCCGCTCAGGGCCGTGACCGCGTCGGGACTGTGCCGAATCGCGCGCATCCGGATGTGCGGCTGGAGGCCGTCAATCCCAAGGACCCCGTCGGCAATATCCTTCGGCAGGGAAGGGGCCGTGACCGCGGATGTGAACTCGCCGTCGGCCGTCGCGACACGGGCAAAGATCGACCCCAGGGCTGCCGAGATCTGCATGATTGTTCCGCGGACAAACAGGTTCGTGTGGTTCGAGTCGGCGAGGGTGAGCGTGAAACCTCGGTTTCTTAGCCAGGCCGCGATCCGGTCGTGGTCTGCCTTGAGCGGCAGGTATTTGGCCTCCATCTCGGCTTGGCTGATATGTCGGCCGGAGTGGATGCCCGTCTCAAGTTCCGCGTAGTTTCGCATCCGTAGGCTGATGACGAAGTCGAGACTCTGGGCGGATTCCGCCGCCGTCAGGCTGTCCCGGACCCGGTGTGGACGGGACGATGGAGCGCCTGCCGGAACCTCCTTTATGGAATCCTCGAATGAAGCTCGGCCATCTGCCGTGACGACTGGGGCGCTCGCAACCATGTAATTGGTTGCAAGGGCTAAAAAGAAGAAAAGCGCGGTCCAACCAGGGTTTCTCGGCTGTGACATTGAAATGCCGCAGATTTGGGCATCGACTGCTTAGTCTGAATTTGAAAGAAAGTTAAGACCAATCGCTACCATTTCCATCATGAAGATCCGCACGTTGTTCATCACCCTCGCCGCCGGTTTGCTCGTCTCCGGATGCGGCCAGAAGAGCGCATCCGGTTCGGCCGACGCCGCCTCGGCCTCGGGACCGCGGCTGATCGAGATCACGGCCGGCGACACCATGAAATACAGCATCACCGCGATCGAGGCGAAGCCCGGCGAGCCGCTGAAGGTGGTCCTCGACAACATCGGTACGGTGCCTGTGGAGGTCATGGGCCACAACTGGATCCTCCTCAAGGCGGGCTCCGACCCGGCGGCTTTCTCAATGGCAGCCTCCACTGCCAAGGACACCGGTTACATTCCCGCGGCGCTGAAGGACGAGATCATCGCCCACATCGACCTTCTCGGGCCCCGCAAGTCGGGCGAGGTCGAGTTCTCGGCGCCAGTCGCTCCCGGGGAGTATCCCTTCCTCTGCAGCTTTCCCGCCCATTTCCAGGCCGGCATGCACGGTGTCCTGACCGTCAAGTAGTGAAGCCTGCGGATTAGCCGAAGATTTCATGAAAACGGCCAAAGATCGCCAAACCGCCGAGGGAAAAGGGTCAAAGACGACCGAGGTGTGCTTGCAAGCACATCGCAGGGAGTCTGAGGCCCTTTTCCGAGAGCGGTTTGG
>Ga0302320_10019636_pt1 | contig 13547 bp, 14 predicted proteins | sample Bog_T0_3_FD_202130 | JGI IMG/M metagenome (GOLD analysis project Ga0302320, IMG submission 202130) | Peat permafrost microbial communities from Stordalen Mire near Abisko, Sweden - Bog_T0_3 | ecosystem: Environmental > Terrestrial > Soil > Wetlands > Peat | place: Sweden: Abisko, Stordalen Mire...
CATCCCGCGCCCCCACGCAACCCGGTCCAGTGGGCACACGGCCCGTACCCAGCCGCCGGACTGTGCCGGTTACCTCGGATAGGAATCGCGGGTTACCACCGGGGAACAATTTCGCGTTTGAAATTAATTTCGAATCCAACTCATTGCCTACCGCGTCACATGGGTGTAGGCTCAAAGGGATCAAAACAATGAAATACCATTTCCAGGTCATACTCGCGTCTTGGGTTGTGCTCCTGACGGTTTTGGTGCCGGTGTCCGCCTATGCATCCAGAACTCCAGGCAGTACCCACACGCGTTCTCAGACCTACCATGACCGCACTCCCAAGGCGCACACCCACGGCGCGCACCCCCACCACCGCTAACTTGCAGAAATGTCTGGAAGACAGCGCCCGAAGCTAGGGCGTTTTTGTTCTGCGCGCGTTGGCAATGAAGTGAGTTAGCCGTGCCGGGTCTTTCCGCCCAGGCGACGCCTCTATCCCACTGGACACATCCACGCCCCACGGGCGAAGTCTTGAGATCGCCAGCGCAACATTCTCCGGCGTCAGCCCGCCCGCCACAATCAACTGCACCTCGGCCGGCGCCGATGCAAAAACCTTCGACGCCACGGCCCAGTCGAACGCCACGCCGGTGCCGCCCATGGCCGCGCCAACCCTCGAGTCGATCAGCAACCGGTCGGCCACGCCAAGTTGAGCGACTCGCTCAATCTGGGCCGCAAGCCGCCGCGCGGACGAGTCCCCGGCAACCGCCCCTGGGTCATCCACCAGCCAGTGCAGCGCCTGGATCACCCTCACGCTGCCGGCAAGCCGCTCCGCCAAGCGCTCCAGCAGATCCTCATCCAGCCCGCCGTGCAACTGCACCGCCGTAAGCCCAGACTCCTGCGCAACTGCCGCAATCTCGTCGGCATCGTGCGAATCGAAGACACCGACTCGTTCCACCCTATCCGGCAGACGCGCCGCGATCGCACCCGCCTGGGCCGCTGTCACCTGCCGCTTGCTCGCCGCAAAGACGAAGCCGACCGCGTCCGCGCCAAGCTCAGCCGCCAGCGCGGCGTCTTCGAGGTTCGTGTTGCCGCAGATCTTTACCCACATCGTTCAAGCCCTTGGTGCATCTTTCATCCGGTGCGTCTTCCATCCGCGATGATTCATAAGCCTGCGGTCGCTCTTCTTTCGCGAATCAGCTCTGCGCTGGGCACTCGCGCCCCAGCAGTGCAGCCAGCGCCGCCCCTGGATCTGGCTGGCGCATCAGCGACTCGCCCACCAGGAACGCGTCATATCCCGCATCTACCATCCGCGCAATCTCTGCCGCACTCCGGATGCCGCTCTCCGCCACGCGCACTGCCTCCCGCGGCAGCCATTGCACCAGCTCGATCTGCGTCTCCGGCCGCACCTGCATCGTGTGCAGATTGCGGCTGTTCACCCCGATCACGGTGAACCCCAGCCCCGCCGCGCGTTCCAGCTCCGCGCGGTCGTGGATCTCGCACAGCACGTCCAGTCCCATTCGCCAGGCCTCCAGGCCAAAGCTCTTCAGGTCGTCGTCCGTCAGCGCCGCGACGATCAGCAGGATCGCATCCGCGCCCGCCGCTCGCGCCTCCAGGATCTGGAACGGGTCCACCATGAAATCCTTGCGCAGGCAGGGAATCTTCACGGCCGCTGACGCTTGCGTGAGGTCGTCGAGCGACCCTTTGAAAAACTTCTGATCGGTCAGCACCGACAGCGCCGTCGCTCCCGCGCCCTCCAGCGACCCGGCCAGCGCACCCGGATGGAAATCCGCCCGGATCAGTCCGCGCGATGGCGACGCCTTCTTCAACTCCGCGATCACCGCAGGCCCGTGTTCGGCCGCTTTGCGCAGCGCCGCCTCAAACCCGCGTGGCTGATGCTCTGCCGCTCTTCGCTCCAGATGCCGGACGTCGGACGTGACGCGCCTGTCCCTCACCTCAAGCCGAGTATGCGTCAGAATCTTCTCAAGTTGCGTCGACATTTATTCCGGTCTTCCCAGCCGCGGCCGACCAGGTTGGAAAAGCGTCTGGTGCCGAAGAAGGGACTCGAACCCCCACACCCTTGCGAGTACATGGACCTGAACCATGCGCGTCTGCCAATTCCGCCACTTCGGCACTGCTTGCACGCCGGCAGCTTGCTGCCCGGCTTTGCAGGTCGTGAGTATCCAGTCTTTCAAACGCCATGGGATGTGTCAATCGCGGGACGCGTGGCTTACACTGGGACGGCTTCACGGATGGCATTCCCAGACGGGCCATACCGGCTTTTTCCTGTTAGGGTGGATTTGCAGTTCCGTGAATTTGGTGGATGGCGGGAGCAGTTCCGCACAAGCCCACAGGAGAAACACCCCAGCCAATCTTATGATCGAACCATCCAAGAACCCGCCCCAACCCAGTGCCGCCGAAATTCCCGAAGACCTTGCCCTGGAAATCCGCAAACTTGCCCACGATCTCTCCAACGCGCTTGAGGTCATCGTGCAGACCAGCTACCTGCTGGGGACCGTCGAGATGAAAGAGCCGGGAGGCGATTGGCTGCGCATGCTCGACAACGGCGTCCGCAAGGCGCTCGATATTAACCTCGCGCTGCGCAGCTACGTTAAGGCACACACGCCCCGCTAGACGAAGCGTGCCCGGATCACGGCTTGCTGGCCGGGCCCTTCTTGGCCTTCCGCTTCGCTGCTTTCTTTGCTGCCTTTTTCCCGGCGACCTTCCTCGCAGCCTTCGGCCCCCTTCGCGGCTCGACCGCACCGCCCGCAGCCTCCGCCTTGGGCGCCGGCGTGCTCCAGATCTTCAAGTTGGCCTCGTGCCTTGCCAGCATCTTCTCGATCTGCTGCAGCAGCACCCGCGTATGCGTGGGCTTCACCAGCATCTTGTCCGCGCCCATCGTCTGCCAGTCCTCCTCCGCAATGGGAAACGCCGTCAACAGCGCCACCGCCGGGTGGCAGCTCGCTTTTCTTGCGGCCTCAATCACCTCTGCGCCGGCCGCGTCGCTCTCCATCCGCATGTCGGTAATCACCATGTGGTACTCGCGTGTGCGTAGCTTGCTCTTGCCCTCCCGCGCCGACGCCGCCGTATCCACATCGAACCCGCTGATCTCCAGCACCGCCTTCATCGTCAGCAACACTGCTACTTCGTCGTCTACCAGCAGAATCCTGCGTTTCATTTGAATCTCCTCTAAGTTGGCGTAACCGACCGCCAATCCTGTGCCCGGGCGTCCCCCCATATTGCCCCACCCAGCCATCTTCTGCAACACTTCTCCCGACGCCGCGCGCAATCCATCGCGTGCTTCCCATCCACGGCAGCTGGTTGAGCTTAGGATGGTCCGGAGAGGTTACCGCTCATGAAACTCAAACGAAGAGAGACGAACCGCTGCTTCCACCCTCTTGCGCCAAAGGCGACAATCCTCGTCTGCTGCCTGCTCTGCCTCGGCAACGCCGGTGCGCAGCAGGATGCCGGAGCGGCTGCTACGGCGGGCGCCGCGCCGCAGCGCACGCGAGCCCCGCAGCAGAACGTGCCCAAGACCTGGATCGACAAGGACACCGGCCACCGCGTCACTCGCGTCACCGAAGAGCCCGGGTCCTCCGCACTCTACTTCAACTTCGACGCCTACACGCCTGACGGTCGCCAGATGGTCTATAGCTCGTCGGCTGGCATCGGCATGATCGACCTCGCTACACTGAAGACTCGCCCCCTGGTTCCGAACGGGACCTCCGATACTCCTGGCCAGCCCAGAGTTGGTCGCGTGCTCGGCGTTGGCCACAAGACCGGGGCCGTCTACTTCACTCGCACATCGCCCGCGGGACTCAGCGAGGTCTACTCCGCCGATAGCGCGACCGGGGCCGTGCATAAGCTGGTCACGCTCCCTCCAAGAGCTACCGTCGTCACCATCAACGCGGACGAGACCCTCGCCTCAGGGACCTACGAGATCGGCGATCACACCGCCGAGGACTACGGCAACAACCGCGGCACTGCGATCCCGCCAGGCCAGCCCAACGGCAAGGGGCAGATGATGGCCCGGCGCCTCGCCGCCCACATTCCCATGGTCCTCTTTGTGATCGATCTGCACACCGGCAAGGTAACCGAGTTGCTTCACTCCACCGACTGGATCAACCACATGCTCTTCTCACCGGTCGATCCCACCCTGCTGATGTACTGCCATGAAGGCCCCTGGCAGCTCGTCGATCGCATCTGGCTGATCCGCACCGATGGCACGCAGAACACCCTCGTGCATAAACGTACGATGTTTATGGAGATCTCCGGCCACGAGTTCTGGAGCCGCGACGGCAAGTCCATCTGGTACGACTGGCAGCTTCCCAAGGGGCGCACCTACTTCCTCGCCAGCTACAACGTCGAGACCCACCACCGCACCGCCTACGGCCTGACCCCGAATCAGTGGTCCATTCACTTCAACGGGTCCAACGACCCGACCATCTTCGCGGGCGACGGAGGCGACTCCGGCCAGGTGACTCAGGCGCCCGACGGTACATGGGTCGAGCTCTACCACACCGACATCTCCGGCCGGCGCGACGGCGTCAACTCGCCTGACCTCGTCCAGCCCGGCGTCCTGCTCAACGAGCACCTGGTCAACATGGCCAACCAGAACTACAAATCGGAGCCGAACGAACGTTTCTCGCCCGACGACAAACGAATTTTCTTCACCAGCAATATGCTCGGACCCAGTTACGTCTTCTCGGTCGACGTAGCGAAGGCCCCCGCGTCTGAGACCGACATCTTCTCCACCCCGGAACTGGCGCAGCGGTTCTCACCCAAGCCACCGCCCACTCCCTACGACGAGCAATGGTGAACCGGAGTCTGACCTGTCCGATTGCTGCTTTCAAGGGGTCGGCGTGCTGCGGCGCAGCGCAGTGCTATCCCGCAACCCAAGTCCTTGGTAGATCTGCCGGGTCGCGTCCGACTTGTTTAACGTATAAAAGTGGATGCCGCGCACCTGGTTGTCCAGCAGATCCAGGCACTGCTCGGTCGCCCAATGCACGCCCACGCGTTTCACGGCCTCAGGATCGTTCCCCGCCCGCCCCACTGCCCGCAGCAACTTCGCCGGATACCGCATCCCTAGCGCCATCTGGGCCATCCGTTTCATGCCGCTCAACGTCGTAATCGGCATAATCCCCGCGATAATCGGCACCTGGATGCCGGCCAGTTCGCACCGCTCGCGGAAGTCGTAAAAATCATGGTTGTCGAAGAAGAATTGCGTGCAGATGTAATCCGCACCCGCATCAACCTTCGCCTTCAGATGGTCCATCTCGTCCAGCCGGTTGGGCGTGTCCGGATGCCCCTCGGGAAACCCCGCGACGCCGATGCCGAACCCCCTGGCATCGGGATGCGCCCCGCGCTCATTAAACCGCCGTATAAACCGCACCAGGTCCGCCGCATGCCGAAACGCATCCGCCTTGCGATCGTAGTTCTGGATGCTCCGCGGCGGGTCGCCCGCCAGGGCCAGCGTGTTGCTGATGCCTGCCTCGGCGTACTTCGCCAGGATGTCGGCGATCTCGCCCTCGCTGTGGCAGACGCACGTCAGGTGCGGAATCGGGTCGAGCGTCGTCGTCCGCTTCAGTCGCACCACCAAATCGTGGGTCAACTGACGCGTGGAGCCGCCCGCCCCATAGGTGACCGAGACGAAAGAGGGCTGCAAGCTCTCCAGGTGAGCGATGTTCTCGTAGAGCGCCTCCGCATCGGCCGCTGTCTTGGGCGGGAAGAACTCAAAGGACAAGGTGGTCTGGTCGGAGGCGAAGATGTCATTAATGTGCATTGCGGCCCAATATACTAGCAATCAAGTTGAGAAAGCTCCCGGTTTACTCCAGTTGGCTCCTCTGACTGAGGAGACTCTATCTTACCCGTTGCGTCCCTTCAGCACGCAATTGGGAGGGGTCGCCTAGCCTCCATTTGAATCCTAGCTCCCACTCAGGCACACTTCTCCGTATGGTGCGTGTAGGCGTAGACGAGAATCTCGCTCCCGAACTGCTGGCGGATTTCCCGCCTGAGGCTGAGATCGTCCGCATCTCCCGGACCATCCTCACTCCTGTCGAGGTCGACTTCTGGATTCTGCCGTTCTATCGCAAGGACACCCAGGCCGTCTTCCAGCAGCTTCGTGGCGTCAAGGTGGCCCAGTCGCTGATGGCCGGCGTGGACTGGATCCTGCCCTGGTTGCCCTCCGGCATCACTCTCTGCGACGGTCGCGGCATCCACGACATCTCCGCCTCGGAGTGGGTGATGGCCGCGATCATGGCGACGATGAAGCGCATTCCGCTCTACCGCGATCTGCAAAACATGCAACAGTGGAAGGGCTTCGCCACCGTCACCGACGGCTTTCTCAGCGAGTCCGGCCCATCGCATGGGCAGTACACCGTTCTGGCTGAGGACCTCTCCGGCAAGACCGTCCTGATCGTCGGCTACGGTTCGATCGGCGAGGCCATCGAGACGCGCCTCACGCCGTTTGGCGTTACCGTGCTGCGCGTGGCCCGCAGCGCGCGCCAGCAACCCCCGGTCAGCGCGGTCTCTGACCTCCATGCCCTGCTTCCCCAGGCCGACATCGTCGTCTTGATCGTTCCACTCACCCCGAAGACCCAAGGTCTGATCGGCGCCCCGGAGATCGCCCTGATGAAACATGGCGCGCTGTTGGTCAACGCGGCACGGGGGCCTGTGGTGGTCACCGATGCTCTGGTCGAAGCACTCCAGCAATACCACATCCGCGCCGCCGTCGATGTCACCGATCCCGAGCCGCTACCCGCCGGCCATCCATTATGGTCCGCGCCAAACTGCCTGATTACGCCGCACATCGGCGGATCCAGCCCTGAGTTCATCTACCGTGCATTCCGCTTCGCCGCCCGCCAGGTGCGCCACTTCATCGCCGGCGACCCGCTGGAGAACATCGTCACCAGCGCAGGCTACTGAGCCACCATCAATTTCTTCAATGAGTCGGGATCGTCGTCTTCCTCTGTCTCGTCTTCGTCGTCGTCTTCGTCGTCCTCATCTTCGTCGTCCTCGATGATGATGTCGTCATCCTCTTCTTCATCCTCGTCATCATCGTCTTCGTAATCGTCCTCATCTTCTTCTTCGTCGTCGAGGTCGTCTTCCTCCTCCTCAAGATCGTCTTCTTCCTCTTCCTCGTCCTCATCGGACGGAGCCGCCAGGATCGATTCGCTCGGTTCGCTCCAGAGGCAGGCCAGTTGCAGCCGCTCGATCTTCTCTGAGTCTGGCAGAAGCGACGCGATCGGTGCCGAATTGATGGGGGCTAAGTTCTGTGGCGTAAGCATGGAACGGTCTCCTGGAGAACCCAAGTCTATCCGCAGTTTGACGTACATACCGTGGCTGCGGTTGTGAAGGTTCCGCGAACAATAGCATCTGCTGGACTGGCGCGTCCGCCGTGCCGGATGCTGGCGCGCCGCCAGCTGATAAGTCCTAACATACCCTAAACCAGCGCCGCGACAACTCCGGCAGCGGCTTCCAGCGCCCCGCCATCGGTCGGCTCACCCCACCAGGAATCCGGCGCACACGTAGCTCTATAACCCACCTGAATCGGAGCTAAACTACTAATAAATATTAGCCTTGTGCAGTTGCCCCAGCCCCAAATCACCCCACGTGCAGCGCAGCTTCAATCCCCGAGTTCACTTCGGCCTGGGCAAACTCCGCGGCGACGCGGATGCCGTTCATGACCGCCTTCTCATTGGATGCTCCGTGGCCGACGATGCAGACACCGCGGACGCCAAGCATGGGCGCCCCGCCGTACTCGGAGTAGTCCAGCCGCTTCTTGAAGTCGTTGAACGCGCGGCGGGAGAGCAGCGCGCCGACCTGCGAGGTGACGGTGGACTTGAGCGCCTCGCGGAGCAGCACGGTGACCAGCTTGGCGGTGCCTTCGCAGGTCTTGATGGCGACGTTGCCGACGAAACCGTCGCAGACCGCGACATCGGTGTTGCCGTTGAAGAGGTCGCGGCCCTCGACGTTACCGATAAAGTTCATCCCCGCCAGCGCGCGCAGCAGCGGCATCGTGTCGTGGGTCAGCGCATTGCCCTTTGAATCCTCTTCGCCGATCGAAAGCAGCCCGACCCGCGGATGCGCGATGCGAAGGACGTTTTGCGCGTACATATGGCCCATCACCGCGAATTGCACCAGATTGTCCGGGTCACAATCGACGTTGGCGCCCACGTCCAGCAGCAGCGATGGACTTCCGGTGACCGTCGGGATGATCGTCGCCAACGCAGGCCGGTGTACGCCTGCCAACATGCCCAGGACCATCTTGGCGGTCGCCATCGCGGCCCCGGTGTTGCCGGCAGTGAAGAATCCCCTGGCGGCACCTTCGCGCACCATGCGCAGCCCCACCCGCATGGAGGAATCGCGCTTGGCGCGGACGGCCTGAGCGGCTTTGTCGCCCATGCCAATCCACTCCGAGGCATGGACGATGTGGATCTGCGGTTGCGCCCTGCCCGGCCAGCGCGGGGCGCGCAGCGCGTGGTTCAGTGCGGGGCGCAGGATCTCCTCGGGACCAACCAGGTGCACGCGCACATCAAAGTGGCGACACGCCAGAATGGCCCCGCGAACCTCTGGCTCGGGGGCCCTTTCGGAACCCATTCCATCCAAAACGATGTCGATTGGCATCAGCGCGTCGTGCCCAAACAGCTAGCTTGCTTCCTTCACAGCCAGAACTTCGCGGCCTTTGTACTGGCCGCACTTGCGGCAGACACGGTGGGGCAACTTGCGCTCATGGCAGTTGGGACACTCGGAGGTGCTGACCGGAGTGAGGAAGTCGTGGCTGCGGCGCTTGGCCGTGCGTTGCTTGGAGTGGCGGCGTTTCGGATTCGGCATTGCAGTTCCCTTTCAAATGGCCGCGCAGCAGTGGCGTTCACGGCTGGGCTGAAGCCTGTGGTGCAGGAGATCGGTGGTACTCAAAACCGGATTTATCTGGATTCGATCGTGCCGGCCAGACCCGCAAGTGCGTTCCATCGTGGGTCCGAGACAGGATCGCAGTCGCAGGTCTCCAAGTTCAGGTTCTGGCCACAGCGCGGGCAAAGTCCCTTGCAGTCCTCTTTGCAGAGCGTACGGCTGGGCAGGGACAGCAGCACCTGTTCGCGCACGACATCTTCAAGCGATAGACCGCTCTCTTCATAGTACCCGATTTCGGTCTCGTCGGGGGTAATGGATCGCTCGCCAGGGTCGGCATCGGCCGCCTGGGGTCGGAAGATCAGGTCGAAGCTCCCGCTCAGCGCGGTGGGGACCGGATCCACACAGCGCGCGCACAGCAGCTCGAAGTCGCCCCTGTACGCGGCGCGGATGCGGATGTCGGCGACATGTTCGTTGTGGCCGCGATGCTCGACGATGAGGTCTGCGCGGCCCGTGACCGGCAGGGATCCAACCTGGGTAACATCGGGAGCGTAGTCCAGCGCGCCGGCAGGAATGGATTCGTCGAAGAGGAGCGGCTCTTTCTCGAGTTGGAGGGGGGAGATCAGCACGTATCAAGCCTAGGGCGATGTGGGGCCGAGGTCAACAGCGGTCTGCGCAGGGTGGCGCACTAGATTCTCCTTGGAGCAGGCTGGATTCTCCTTCAAACGACCGGATCGCAGCGATCCCTGCGGCCCCGGCAGCGACGCACGCTGGCGTGTTCTCGGGGGTAATCCCGCCGAGCGCTAGCACGGGAACAGGCCCAGCAACGACGCAGGCTTCATGGAGCAGGTCGAACCCCGTTCCCTCACTCACCAGCTCCGCACCAATCCGCTTCTCGAAGACTGGCCCAAAGAGGATGAAGTTCGCCGCCGATTCCCGCGCCGCCGCAACCTCGCTCAGGCTGTGGCAGGAGACGCTAACGACAGGCTCGGGTAGGCCAGCAGAGGCATAGAGCCGGTGCACCTCGGCGGGCGTCAGGCTGCCCGGAGCAGACGTAAGGTGGACGCCATCGGCTCCAATCGCCACGGCAACGTCGGCGCGCGAGTTGATCAGCAGCTTGGGCGCGGAATCGCCGGCACGGAGAGTGGCAAGCAGTCTTCGCCCCAGATCGGCCAGTGCCCCGGCTTCCAAGTCCTTCTCGCGCAACTGGAGAAAATCGATCCCGCTTGCAGCGAGGCGTTCAGCTTGCTTCAGAAGCCCGGCTTGGCGCTGGCGCTCGTCCCCGGGCAACCGTACGCGGTCGGTAATGGCATAGCGGAGCACTCATCCAGTGTAGGCGCGGCCAGCGCAGCGGAAGGTGCTGCGGAGCTCGCTTTGATATCCGATGGCGCCCGCTGTGGTAATTTCTAGGCATAGAGCGACCTCTGCGCATCCAAGGCGGACCGGAGAGCCCGGCCCCAGTGTGCAAATCCCGTCACTGGAGGCGACCCAGGACGCGAACAAGCGGTCAACCTGAGCCGCAGATCCTCCATCGGAAAGAAAGATTGACACGGCATGGACAGTGTTTACGATCTGATCGTCATCGGGTCCGGTCCCGCGGGACAGCGGGCAGCCATCTACGCTGCGAAGATGGGCAAAAAGGCCGCGGTGGTGGAGATGCGCGAGGTGCTCGGAGGCGCGTGCATCAATACCGGCACCATCCCCTCCAAGACCATGCGCGAGGCGGTGCTGCACCTCTCCGGATACAACTACAAGTCGATCTATGGGATGAACTACCGGGTCAAAGAACGGATCACCATGGCCGACCTGGCCTTCCGGGTGCAGCATGTAATTAAGACCGAGGTGGACGTCACCGAGGCGCAGCTCTCGCGCAACAACGTCGAGATGCTGGTGGGGATCGCCAGCTTTGACGATGCGACCCATATCCGAGTGACCAACTCACGCGGCTCGAACGTGTATGAGACCCGGAACGTGTTGATCTCGACTGGCACCAAGCCCGCGGCGTCGGCAAAGGTACCGATCAACGGGCGGTCCATCATCAACTCCGACCAGGTACTGGAACTGCCCAGCCTACCGAAGTCGATGATCGTGGTCGGCGGCGGCGTCATCGGCGTGGAGTATACCTGCATGTTCTCCGCGCTCGGCGTGCGCGTCACGCTCATCGAGCGCCGGCCCCGGCTGCTGGAGTTCGCTGACCAGGAGATCGTCGAGGCGCTCAGCTACCACCTGCGCGATTCCCGCGTCACCATGCGCCTGAATGAAGAGGTGGAGTCGGTGGAAGAGATGCCCGATGGCACCGTGGTGGCGAATCTCGAGAGCAAGAAGAAGGTGCAGGGCGACGCGCTGCTCTATGCGGTTGGACGGCAGGGCAATGTGGATGAGTTGAACCTCGCCGCGATCGGCCTGGAGGCGGACAAGCGGGGCAGGATCCCGGTGGACAAGGACTTCCGCACCAAGGTCCCCAACGTCTTCGCGGCTGGCGACGTAATCGGGTTCCCATCGCTGGCGTCGGTCTCGATGGAGCAGGGCCGAATCGCCTCCGCGCGCGCCTTCGGCGACGAGACCATCCTGTCCAACCCGAGCTACTATCCCTATGGAATCTACACCATCCCCGAGATCAGCTTTATCGGCAAAACCGAGGAGCAATTGACCGAAGAGGATGTGCCGTACGAGGTGGGCGTAGCCTACTACCGCGAGATCGCGCGCGGCCAGATCCGCGGAGACACCACCGGCCGGCTCAAGCTGATCTTCCATCGCATGACCCACGCCATCCTGGGCGTGCACATCATCGGCGAGGGCGCCAGCGAGCTGCTGCATATCGGACAGGCAGTGATGGTGCTGGGCGGAAGGCTCGAGTACTTCGTGGATACGGTCTTCAATTATCCAACCCTGGCGGAATGTTATAAAGTAGCGGCGTTCAATGGACTGAACCGGGTCAGCAAGTTCGACCCAGCGGAATAGAGCATCTTACGGATGCGATAGAGTCGGGAAATCGCAGGGACACGGCTCTGAAGGAAGCAACAATGGCAAAGATCGTCGGTGTGACTTTATCGGAGCGGGTGGTGGCGGGGCTGGTGGTGGACCTCAAGCTGTCCGGCGGATTGCGCTCCTTCCCGGAAGCGCACGACGACGAGTACGCGCTGGTGGAGATGCCGGCCGAAGGGGTCGTGGAGACGATGTGCGCGCAGGTGATCGCCGCCGCCGGCAAGGAGCGCGATCTTGCCGGAGTCGGCGTGGGCGTGCCTGGCCTGGTGCGCGGCGGCGTGGTGGAGGAGGCGCCTAACCTGCCCCAGTTGAAGGGAGCGCGCATAGCCGATATGCTGGCGGCGGCACTTCGCGATCAGGGCATCGAGACACCGGTGACCATCATCAATGACGCCGATGGCTTCGCTGCGGGCATTGCGGCTTCCATCGGCAAGCTGGACAGCGTGATCCGGGTCTGGACGCTGGGCGTGGGCATCGGCTATGGCCGCTATCCGCTCACCGAGGGAGTCTGGGAAGGCGGCCACACTGTTGTGACCCTGGACGACAAGGAGAACTACTGCGGATGCGGCGGGCGCGGCCATCTGGAGGGCATCATGGGTCACCGCGCCATGCGCCTGCGCTTCCTGGACATGGAACCGGAGGAGGTCTTCGAGGCGGCGAAGGCCGGCGACCCGCGCTGCCTCGAGTTCAAGCGCCTGTGGCACAAAGCTCTGGCGGGAGCCACAGCCACTTCGATCCATCTGCGTGGGCCAGGACGGTTCTTCCTCGCCGGCTTCAACGTCCGCTTCGTCGATATGCCCTTGCTGAAGGATTACCTGGTGCAGATGGTGAAGATGAGTCCGCTGCAGAGCTACTCGATTGAGATCATCGAGGACGACCGCGAGACCAGGGTGATCGGCGCGGCAGTGAGCGCCGAAAAGTCAGCGCACTAGTCGGGATGCAGTTTTACTTCTGGCACTTCGGGCAGAAGTGAGTGCCGCGCCCCGCCACGGTGATCTTCCGGATGGGTATGCCGCAGGTGAGGCAGGGCTCCCCGGCACGGCCGTATACCTTGTGTTCGATCTGGAAGTAGCCGCGCATGCCGTCCGCGTCCACATAGTCCGACACCGATGAACCGCCGAGTTTGATGGCGCGGCGCAGCACATCGATCAGCGCTTTGCGCAGGCGTGTGAGTTCGTCGCGGGTCAGGCGGCCGGCCTGGCGGCGCGGGCGAATGCCGGCCCGGAAGAGCGACTCGTCCGCATAGATGTTTCCCATACCATGCAGCAGCGACTGGTTGAGCAGCGCGGCTTTGATGGGCGTCTTGCGCTTGAGGAACAGCTCGATGAAGTCTTCCAGCGAGATGGTCAGCGGCTCGCGGCCCGGGCCGTTGTAAGTTGCAGGTTGCAGGTTGTCAGTCGCGGGTTGTTTGTGGAGGGACAGCCTCCCGAACCGGCGGGGATCGACGAAGCGGACCTCGCGGCCTGCTGGTTCCCCGGGCCCAGGGCTGAGGGTGAGCACGGCGTGGGTATGCGGAGGCAGCGGGACCTCGGGCGGTGAGACGAGCAGCCGGCCGGTCATGCCGAGGTGGATGAGGAACTCGACCGGACCTTTGGTGGGGGATTCGCGCCCCGCACCCTTCTTGCTCCGGGCCTTCGCACTTGGAACCGGCGAGCGCCGGAGCGTCATTACGATCGTCTTGCCCACCCGGCGCACGCTGTCGATGGTCGCCCCGGTCAGCGCCTCGGCGATCTCGGCC